>Ga0102591_1003551_pt1 | contig 13755 bp, 14 predicted proteins | sample AraplaCol_mCL_r2_2_FD_76860 | JGI IMG/M metagenome (GOLD analysis project Ga0102591, IMG submission 76860) | Arabidopsis root microbial communities from North Carolina, USA - plate scrape MF_Col_mCL_r2 (SPADES assembly) (version 2) | ecosystem: Host-associated > Plants > Roots > Endosphere... | reverse complement strand
GCGACGTCTTGGCAAAGGCGGCCGTTGCCAAGGCCACCTCGAGGGCGCAAAGTACGGCAGCCAAGCACATCTTCCTCATGAGATGGGCCTCCTCCGATCGCCGACGACACCAGGCGATTGTCCGGCAGGCTCCCTGCTCAGTCGCCATAGCAACCAGCGTACGCCCGGTGAACGTCACGTGCAGCGAGCCACGACGTTGCGGAAGCTTCGTTGATCCAGATCAAGCTGGCGCCGGCGCTTCTCCATCACGCACATCCTCGCATCGCGATGGCCCGAAGGCGCCAGACGATCGCGCCCCGCCTGCTGCTAGTTTGAGCGGGAACGGCTGTTTCGTGGACCCGAGGGTCGCTCGAGCGAGCGGCTCACGTCGCTCATTGCCGGGAATTCTCCGACCAGGAGCCTTGCGAAATAGACTCTCAACAAGTGGTCGAAGGTCAACTCTGCTTCGCTGCCGTCGCGGCCCTCAAGGCTGGCGTTATCGGCAAGCCCACCAAGTACTTGTTGCGCCATGGCCTGCCCCCTCGAAGCAGCACACCACCCGAATGCCTGTTTTCCTTGTTGTTGTCAGTAAGAGCTGCGCCGCGATCGATCGGTTTGATCCATCTCAAATGACTCACGCATTTTGAACGAGAAGCAAAGGCCGACCGCCCATCGGTGTCGGCCTTGATGAAGCGCGCAACAGGTGTTGCCGCTGGCTTCCAGAGAGATCGTCAGCGCTATGTGGGCACTACTTTGTAGTCATCCGCTTCGGTGGCGCGGTCGGAGCAGGCGCTGCCGGCGAGATCACGAACGTCGATGTTCCCGTTCACCAGGTCAGAAGCACGCCCGGTTCAGCAGCTGCGGCCCAGGCAAGAGCGCCTCGGCCCCAGAGCGCGGCACCAGATCCGCACCAGAAACGGCGAGAACCAATCGCAACGAACGCGATCGAACCCGAACGAAAACGCAGGAAAATCAACGAACGCGTCCGATACCCAAGCAGCTCATAACGGTCTGGTTGCAGGTTCGAGCCCTGCCGGGCCCACCCGCCGATCAATCACTTGACCCGATCGCAATGCTCGATCAGCAATTCCGTGAGGACCCGGATCTTCCGCGCGGGATGCTGGCCTGGCGGGCGGATGACATAGGCACCCGCCGGAGGTGGTGGATGACGGGTCATGACGGAAACAAGCCTCCCCGATGCCAGCAATTCATCAGTGAGGAAATCGGGGAGGTAGGCAATCCCGAGTCCTGCTGCTGCGGCGGCCACCAGAGCTGTGCCGTTGTCGGCCTTGAAGCGACCCTGTGGACGAACCGTGATGATCTTGTCGCCATCCATGAGCTGCCAAGCTTCCGTGCCCTGCATCAGAGCTTGATGGGCGATGAGTTCCTCTGGTGTCTCAGGCGACCCGTGCTCTTTGACGTAGCCAGGACTCGCGACGAACTTGCCGTAGATAGGTCCGACGCGCTTGGCAATCAAATTTGAGTCTTGAAGATGGCCAATTCGAATCGCGCAGTCATAACCTTCTGCGATGAGATCGACGAATTGGTCACTGTAGCAGGTGTGGATTTGGAGCTGGGGGTGCCGTCGCGCCATTTCCGCCATCATGGGGGCGAAGTAGTTCGAGCCGAAGGACAGCGGCACGGCAACTCGCAAGCGCCCACGAAGCTCGCCGGCAGGCAGGATCGTCTCTTTGGCCACGTCGATCTCGGTGCAGACTCTGGCAGCATAGTCCCGGAACGTCGCGCCAGCTTCCGTTAGAGCGGCGCCGCGGGTGGTTCGTGCAAGGAGCTGGACACCAAGTTCCGATTCAAGCCGCAAGAGCCGTCGACTGACGATTGACTTGGCAACGCCGAGCCGAAGCGCAGCAGGCGAAACTCCGCCAGCGTCGGCAACTTCTACGAATGTCCGCAGCTCTTCGATGTCCACTTTGGCGTACCTCATTTCGCGACACAGCTTGCCACGAAACGGTACTACCGCATCGAACGCGGGAACGGCAATAAACCCTCCAGGTGACGCCGCCTCTGGCGAGCGTCTCCCCAAAACCGATGCCGCATTCAACGGCAACAAAGGGATGTCATGATGAACCTTCGTAACGGCCTTGCTTCGCTTCTTCGCCCCGAAGACTCAGTGCTCGTTCTGATCGACCACCAGCCCTACCAGCTTGCGAACGTGAACAGCCATGAACCGCAGATGGTGATCAACAACACGGCAGCTCTCGCGAAGGCAGCAAAGGCCTTCGGTGTCCCCACGATCCTGACGAGCGTGATTGCCGAGCGTGGTGGCCTCCTCTTCCCTCAGATCACCGAAGTGTTCCCCGGACAGGAGGTGATCGATCGGACGTTCATCAACACCTGGCAGGACAAGAAGGTGGTGGACGCGGTCAAGGCCACGGGCCGCAAGCAGCTGATCATCGCCGGTCTGTGGACCGAGATATGCGTCGCGATGCCGACGATCCAGGCCCTCGGCGAAGGCTGGGACGTCACTGTGGTCACAGATGCGTCCGGTGCCGTCTCGGTCGAGGCCCACGAGGTCGCCATCCAGCGCATGATTACGGCCGGCGCCAACATGATGACCTGGTTGGCAGTGGCGGCCGAATGGCAGCGCGACTGGGCCAGGGCCGACCAAGCCGTCAAGCTGACGGAGGTGATCCTGCAGCATGCCGGCGGGAGTGGCATCGCGTTCCTGTGGGAGCAGCAGCTGCTCAACACACCGGTCCCGAAAAGCGCGGGCTGAGCTGAACCGGGTGACGAGGATCCTGGAACCGTTGCGGGCCTCGTCACCCTCGCCTGGTCGCGCGACGGGCGTAACTACAACACCAGCAACAGTCCCGAAACCAGCAAGATGCTGAGAATAATTCGCCGGAACAGGGCGTCATTGACGCAGCGAAAGACGAAAATCCCGAGCGCCGTTCCTGCAAGGAGCGCCGGGATGGTGACGGCGAAGTCAACCAGGACCTTTGTCGACAGATCTCCTCGGATCAGCATGAGAACAAGTGCCAATATCTGCATGGCGGCGATGAAGGGTTGAACCATTCCGCGTTGCTCGGTCTTTGGCACGCCGTGGATGTCACACCATATGGTCGGTATTGCACCCGGCATTGCCGTCAACCCGCCGACAAAGCCTCCGCCGAAGCCGATCAATGCATTACGTCCCGCATTCATCTGCAAGCGATGAGAAAGCACCGGCCGGAATAACGTGTAGGCCGCGTAGCAGGCGACGGCGATACCAAAGCTCTCTCTGAAGATCCGCGCGTCTGCAGCTTGCAGCAACCACACGGCGATCGGAACGCCAAGCAATCCACCGACGACCAGTCCCGAGCTCTGTTTCCAGCGGATGCTTTTTCTCAAGGCCCAAAGACCCGCCGCTTGCACGGTGATGCTGCAAGCCATCATCAGCGGGACCGCCTCCCGTGGTGGGAGAACGTGAAGGAGAATCGCGCCGGCCACCGCCGAAAAGGCAAAGCCCGCGAGGCCCGAGACGAAAGCTCCGCAAAACACAGCGATACTGAGCAGGCAAAACGACGCCATGTCGCCCATGAGCTAACCCTTCTTGTCTGTCAAATCCTGGAATAGCGACCTGGCGATTAGTCCCCGGACGACAGTCCGGGCGGCTCGGGCGGTGCCCCGGCATCGCTCTGGCGGATCGAAGTCAACATCGTGGCCGCGAGGATGTGAAAAATGACAACGCAGATGGCGATCGTTGCGAGCAGCGTATTCTCGCCCGGCGCCGAAATCCGATGCTTGCGTTCGGACGACTTTTCACTGACCGGCATTGTCGCGCCCTCCAACATCTGACCGAGAGGCAAACTGGGGCCACCCACTGTCGACCAGGTGACGATTCTGTCGAAGGGTGCGCTCTGCCTGCAGGCGTCGCGAATGGTGGAGCGCTTGAAGGAGGTGCCCAAACCAGCCGTCTTTTCGGGAAGAGCCCGTGGAGGCGCCAAACGAACTCGCCGAAAATAACGCATCGCTTCTGGTTGAAGCTCTGCTGTCAAACAATGGTACGGAGGATGCCGCGATCGACTGAAACATCTTGTGAAGCAACAACCTATAGAACACGCGGGTGAGACGCCGCGCCTTTTCTTCCAAGCGCATGACACGAGCACCTTGTGTGAGTGACTGGATACGGCTGGAAGTATCGGGCGGGACGCCGCGCCACGCTTTAAGGCGAGCTTAATTTGTTCTTATCGTTTCCTTGATTCTGAAGGGTGTGCTTGATTTCGGGCCGGTGTACCGGTTGAATATCCGCCTCGCGCGCACCTCCGAAGGCATTGTTTTGCTGTATCTATTTGACGAGTTTGTCCTCGACACCGACCGGCGGGAATTGCGCCGTGACGGACGTACGATCCCGTTGCAGCCTCAGGTTTTTGACGTCCTCGAATATCTGATCCGCCACCGCACCCGGGTGGTGACGAAGGACGATCTGATCAGTGCAATTTGGGGCGGGCGCATCGTCTCGGAGTCAGCGCTCACCACCCGCATCAACGCAGCCCGTACGGGAATAGGCGATTCCGGCGAGATGCAGCGGCTGATCAAGACCTTGCCGCGCAAAGGCGTCCGCTTTATCGGCACGGTGCGGGAAGCGGCCAGGGAGGTCGAGAACGCGGTCGTACCTCTGAAAACCGAAATCTCCACCCTGGTGGTCGGCCGGACACCCTCCTTCGAGACGATCGACCAGATGACACGGCACGTCTTGTCCGGCAAACGGCAGATGGCTTTTGTCACCGGAGAAGCCGGAATTGGCAAGACGGCCTTCATCGCCAAGGCGGTCGAGCAGCTGACGGACCAGGGCTTCGATCAGCTCTATGGGCGCTGCACCGAACGATTCGGAACAGACGAAGTTTTTCTTCCACTCATCGATGCGCTGGTGAGCCGTTATCGCGCAAACGGTCCGGAATTGATTTCGGCAGTTCGCGCCCACGCCCCCACCTGGATCCTGCAATTGCCCGGCGTCATCGACGCATCGGAACGCGCGGCTTTCCAGGAGGAAGTGTTCGGCGCGACGCGCGAACGGATGCTGCGCGAATTCTGCGATCTTCTGGAAGCGCTGAGCATCGACCGCCCCTGGGTTCTTGTTCTCGAAGATCTGCATTGGAGCGACTTCGCGACCCTCGACGTACTGTCTCGCTTCGCGCGCGGGAACGGCAAGGCGCGCGTGCTGGTCCTCTGCTCCTATCGTCCGGCCGACAGTTCCGTCGGCGGGCATCCCATTCCTCGCCTGCACCGGGATCTCGAGATTCATGGATACTGCAGCGAATTGCGCCTCGATCGGTTGTCGCGCTCGGAGGTCGAGCGTTACCTGGCATTGCGCTTCGACGACGAGGAACTTGCCTCCGGCCTGTCAAAGCCGGTGTTCGAGCGAACGCTGGGACATCCCTTGTTTGTTGCCACGCTGCTCAAACACTTGATCGACCAGGAGTCGATAGTCGAAATGGACGACGGATGGCGCCTGTCCTCACAGGCGGCATTTACGCAGGACCGCATTCCAGACAGCCTCGTGAACATGATCGGCCACGAACTCGATCGCCTCACCGACAACGAGCGGCGTCTGCTCGATGTCGCCAGCGTTGCCGGCGAGGAATTTTCTGCGGCCCTCGTTGCGGCCGGCCTGTCCGACGATGCGATCGACGTTGAAAGGGACATCGAAGCGTCGATCCGGAAGGATCAAATCCTCGTTCGTTCGGGGGTTTCCGAGTGGCCCGATGGCACATATTCGGGCTCCTACGCCTTCCGGCACATTCTCTATCAGAACATCATTTACCAGAATCTTCCGCCCGGGCGCCGCGCACAAACGCACAAGCGCCTGGGCAAGAGGCTGGAGGAGGCCTATGCCGGCCGCACCTCCGAAATAGCGCCCGCGCTCGCACTTCACTTTGAGCAGGGTCGCGACTTTCCGAGGGCGTTGCGCTACCTCCAGGAAACGGCAAAGAGCTCGACGAAACGCCTCGGCCATGCGGAGGCCGCAAGCTATCTCACCCGCGCGCTTGGTATACTCGATCGTTTCGATGCTGCCGACAAATTCTCAACCCGCGTCGCTCTTCTGCGGCAGCGAAGCTGGGCGCATCGCTCGTGCGGCGACCTCGTCGGCTCCATCCGTGATCTGCGAGACATGATTGCCTGCGCCGAACAAGCGGGCGATGTCCAGCAACAGCTTAACGGCCTCACGGCTGTGAGCAGTCTCTGCTTGCGCGTGGATCGCCACGCCTGCCTTGAGGCGGCTGAAGATGTACTGTCGCGAAGCCAGGCGCTTGCGGACGACACGTTCAAGGCCCTGGTCCAGGGCAGCAGCGCGAGCGTCAACCTGTTCCTCAACGGCTGGCGCAAACAGGACGCCACGCTCTGCGACAGGGCGATCGAGCTGAGCGCGAATGCCACGAATTATGGCATCTTGATCAGGCGCAACGGAATATCCGGTATCGTTGATTGCTGGAGGTCGCGGTACCAGGAGTGTCGGCGCGCCGGCACGGAAGGCAAGCGATTGGCGCGTCTGGCTGGCGACGTTTACACTTTTGTTCTGTTCAACGTTCTTGAGTCAATCGCGCTTATTCATCTGGGCGAGTGGCGCGAATTGCGACGTGAAATCACGGCCGGCCTCGAACTGGCCGTCAGGAACGCGAACGGCCCCAGCAGCGCATTGTGCCGGCTGACGCTTGCGTGGCTGCACGTCGAAGCGATGGACTTTGATGGAGCCCGGGAGCTCTGCGAAAGCGTCGACGATAGTCTGCTGGTCGGCGATCAGTCGACGTACTTCCACAAGCGGGCCGTCCTTGCCAAGGCCTATGTCGGCCTGAACGATCCGTCGGGAGCTCGCAGGCAATTTGACGATATTGAGCGCCGCCGGCTTGAAGAAGGCATCGACATCGAATTTACCGCCGCGACGCAGGTGTATCATTGCCTCGGCGAGTATTACTTGCAGGTTGACGACTTTACGCAGGCTCAGAGCTGTGCTCGCCAGCTCCACGACTATGTGGCTACGGCCCCGGATCTCAATCACCTGGCCCAGGCCCACGGACTGCTCGCGCGTACTGCGCTTGCCTTGGGCAATTCAGCGGAGGCTCACTTGCAGCTGTCCCGCGCGCTGGAGATCGTCGACGGTGCCGACTTCCCGATTGCATCCTGGCGAGTGTACCGCACGGCCGCCGAGATCTTCGCGAAGTACGGAGACGTCGACAGAGCGGCGACGTATCGCATGCGATTTGTCGACACCGTCCGAAGGCTCGCGCAAAATTTCGAACCCGGGGATCGGCTGCACAAGAGCTTGCTCGCCATGTTGGCAACGCGAACAGCGCAGCTGGAAGCAATGACCTCTCTGCCTTCGCGACCCGACAGCGCACTCCATTGACCCAATCTGCCTCGGATTGCGGTGACAGTGCATTCAATAGCGCAGGCCGCGTTCGCATGGTTGTAAGCTCGTGAATCAAGTGCACCATCACCGTAACAGCCGCCCTTCGAAGCTTTGACGGCGAGACCATAGCCGAGAACGCGCATGGACCCGCGCCGCGCATAGGATCATACTCCCCGGGCATCACTTTGTTCGACGAGCAAGGGAGCCACCGAATGTACGCCAACATTCTCTTGAGCACGGATGGATCGGACGTCGCGAGAAAAGGCGTTGAGCACGGCATTGCCCTGGCGAAGGCCTTGAACGCCAGGCTGACGATCATCACGGTGACGGAAGCGCTGCCGATCGACTATGGGGGCGGACACGACTCGGGATGGATTCCGACGCGGGACGAGATCGACAGCTTCGACGCAGCCTGCAAGGCCCGAGCGGGCAGAGTGCTCGATGAAGCGCGCGCGATGTCGGAGCAGATCGGTGCGCCTGCAGAATTCTTGCATGTTCCGAATGCGCACCCGGCGACTGCGATCGTTGAAACGGCAAAGTCCAGGGGCTGCGACTTGATCGTCATGGCCTCTCATGGGCGTCGCGGCCTCAGGAAGCTGTTTTTAGGCAGCCAGACATCCGAGGTCCTGGTGGACGGACGCGTCCCGGTGCTGGTGGTGCCGAAGCCGACATAAATGACCGTGCAGGGTTGACCCGGCGACGCTCGGCTGTTCCGCTGGGCTACCGCACGTGACCGCTCTCTCGCGGCAGGAGAATTTCATGGTTAGTGAAAAAGGCCCGAACATCAAGAAGAAGCAGAAATGCAAGAATTGCGAGGGCAAAGGTTTGCTCAAGAAGGGCGACAAGGTGGTGAAGTGCCAGCGATGCAAAGGCACCGGGGTGCGGTGATGTTGGGTTGACGGCCTCTCTATTGCCGCGGCCGCTGCATTGCCTCGGTGATCGCTTTTATTTTCGATCAGCAGGGCTGGATCTGGCCGAAGTCACGGCCTCACCGATTCGCCTCAGCGTATTCGTGTTGCGCAACGTGCCGACGCCTTGCAGGCGCCCGGCGCCTAACGCCGAAAGCAAACGCGATCGCGCTGGATCGCCCGTAAAATGGATCCAGAGATCGCCACCGGCGACGGCAATTCGTTCATCGCTGATATAGCGTGTCAGGGCGTTTTCGCCACCTTTCGGAATTGGACTGCGCATCACGCGAACGGCGACCCTTTGCGGATCAGCGGTCGCTTCGGCACGAAACGGGTTCGCGCGTAGCAGGCGTCGCCACGCGTCGGCGTTGCGAACGATGATCGCGATATGCTTGCCGAACCGCGCGTTGAGGGCCGCTTCGAGGTTTTTCTCCAGCTTGCCAATCGACGCCTCGTCGCTCTCAAATGTCAGATTTCCCGTCGCGCCGATGGTTCTGGGGTCATGGAGGCCGAGGCCTTGCGCCATCGCACGCAGCTCGGCCATCGCCAATCGCCGGCCGAGCGGGAGAACCACACTGTAAAGCAGGGCCACGTAGGTCGTCATCGCGGGATGGCTCTCGTTTTCGGTCGGCTGTCCCGACCAGTTATCTTAAGGGGTGCAGTTGGGTGACGATCCCTTCTGTAATCCGAGTTGCGAGGTCAACCCCCTTTCTTCGGGGGCGGATGTCCGGTTTCGGGGTAGAAGCGGCCACCCCGAGAGCAAGCGCGGAAGTCACACTTTGACCCAGAACGGACCTCGCGCTGCTTTGGCTTAGATGCGGACATCAAGAATTTTGCACCAGAATTGCCGTCGAACAATTCCAGCGGGTTGCGCAGCGGCATCGTGTGTTGGTGGGGTGCGCCGCCGCATCAATGCGTTACCACGATGAAATCCGTGTCATTTCCCGTCTCATGGCTAAATCCGTCGTCGGAAATAATCAATGAAGAGGCCGGCGTCAGAAGTTTAGAGATCCTCTCAACGGTATCCTGCGGTATTTCGATGCGGTTGAGGACAGCGTTGGCTTTATCGGGCGACGGTACCGATAGGGCGGTTTGCTTCGCGGGCGCTTCGCGCTCGTTCGTGACACCCACGATGCGAGGAAATTCGTCCGGAATCGACACGACGGTCCAGCGAATAGCCGCTCCCTCGTTCTGGAATTCCATTGCGGTAAACACGTGCGTTCCCAGGGGCTCCTCCGGATTTTCGATATTGACCCCGACATCAAACAACGGCGAGAAGCCCTGACGCACGAAGAGCTTGCTCAACTTACGGCTCACGAAGACGGAGATCGGCACCATCTTTCTAGGTGCGCCTTCAGCGGAAGCCGAGCTTGGACCCTGGAGACTAGTGGCTTCTGGAGTCTCGGCCTTGGACACCGGTGATCCATGCGTTGCCGCGGCTGTGCTAATGCTCTTACCCGCGACTGTGGCAGCCTGAAATTCCGGCGAACCGGACACGGCTTTCGGCTCAAAGAGGTGCGGATTGTTTATCTCGACCGGCTGGACATCGTCGTGCGCAATGATCACGCGCGTGCCGCGCTTCGTGAGATGCCAGAGTCGAATGGCAAAGTCATTTTTCAAACGGATGCAGCCGTGTGACGCCGGGTGCCCAGGCACGACACCGGCATGCAACGCAATCCCTGACCAGGTGATGCGCTGCATGTAGGGCATGGCGGCAGCGCTATAAATATTTGAACGGTGCCATCGTTGTTTGCTGATCACGCTGAATACGCCGAGGGGTGTAGGATGGCCCTGAGTTCCCGTGGACACCGATGAGCGTGCGATCAGGGCCCCGTTGTCAAAAAGCGAGACCCGTTGGTCAGCGATCGAGATGATGATCTGGAGCGGGCCCTTCGGAGGGTCCTCGGGCCGAGCGTTCTTCGCAGATCCAGAGTTTGTCTGCGGGTGATGGTGCTTGTGTTTGAACGGAGCGTAGTGGCCTGGCCAGAACCTGTCCTGCGGCCAAAACAGAAACTGAGCGTGTGCGATCCCTGTAGAGAGCATGAAAGCGGCGAAAGCTATTATTGGAGTCTGCTTCCTCATCCAGTGCCTCATGCAGTGAAGTTGCATGCGAGGTCCAACCAAAAGCGTCGCGTTACCGATCATAGCCTCGTCTTCAAATCTGGTCGCAGTGGGTCGAAAATTGGACCAATTCCAATGGCGAGGCCAATCTGCTGGAAGAAGACAATCGGCAATAGCCGTCGCGCCGATCGCCGGGCCGATCAATGTACGGTGTGAGGGCCGTTGCGACGGACGCTTTGATCTCGGGCCATGGGGTCGGTTCGCTCGAAGATCCCATAAATCGTCAACGACAGACCGCTCGAGGGGCCGGCATCCGCGACTACGGCCACTCAAGCGCATCTGTTGGTCCGACATTCACCATGGCGGGCTCGCCCCGAACTGGCCGCATGGGTCCGAAACTTCCCTACACGCTTATGTCGGAGAACAATTGCTTGCCGGCGGCGCGTTGCATGCGGGCAACACTTCTTGGAAAAGTTGATGAGCTGCGGTTTGCGCCATTGCGCGGCCACGTCTCGACCCGAAAATCAACCCGTCGCGTGCTTGCCTGTGGAGCATGGCTCAGGCAGAGCCTTTGGAGGCGACGGGATCATGAATCCGCGGCGATTTGCGGCAGTGGCGCCCACGTTTTGCGGAACGGTCGTTCTCGCAGGGTGGATCGTTGGCTGGCTGGCTGGCTTCGGTTCGGCCGGCACCGAGAACACCCGCGCAGTGCCAATCGAGGACCGCGCAGCATCTCTCGCCGCCAACGCCAGGCTCGCGGATGAACCGCAGGCAATCGCAATTGGTAACGCCGTTGTCGCTAACACCGTTGTCGCGAACGCCGCTGTTGCCAGCGCCGAAGTGGCGACGGCCGCCGAACCCGCGGCGGGGACGGCCACCGACACGACCGCGGCCCCGGATAAGCCGGAATCGATCGTCGTGGCCGCGTTGCCCGATCCGTCGCAGACGCTGTCGGCCGATTTACCGCCTGTGCAGGAATCGGTGGGCTTGGGCCACCATGATGTCGCCCAACCGGTGCCGACAACGCGCAATGCCTCCAACCCGGCGCTGGTGACGCAGGATTTTCGGTATCTCATCTATTACGTCTGGTCCGAACTGCCGCCTACCGAGAAACCGGCGGAAATCGTCTTAAGGTCACTCAAGGACACCCCGGTCGGAACGCCGGTCGAGGAGATCAAGCGCGCTTCCGACGCTTTCGGTCTCGATTCCAATTTCATGAAAGCGGTTGCCAGGATCGAGTCCGGTTTCGACCCCAAGCAACGCACTGGGTCGTATATCGGCCTGTTTCAACTGAGCGAATATGAGTTCAACAAATTCGGCTCCGGACAAATTCGTAATCCCCGCGACAATGCCGTTGCGGCGGCCTACAAGGTCATTACCGAAGGCATTCTGTTCGAGTGGGTGACACACCAGAAGCCGACCTTGAGCGATCTTTACTTGATCCATCAACAAGGCTGGGAAGGCGCCGCCGAACACATCAGCCAACCTGTTCGCATCGCTTGGAAATCCATGTGTGCGACCAGCGAAGGCAGGGAGAAAGGTGAAAAATGGTGCAAACGCGCGATCTGGCGGAATACTCTTCCGGCCATCAAACACGCGTGGAAATCGGTGGATAAGCTGACCTCGGAGGCGTTCGTCGGAATGTGGCGCGAGCGGGTTGCTGAATTCTATTCGAAATACATGGCCACCGCCGCCGCCGAACGGGCGAACCAGTAAATTTCCGTTGAGTGGTTGGTAGGAGTTGCCGCACCCGCGGGTCGAGCGGGGCCTCACCGCCGCTGCGGCACGTGGTGCCGCTCATCGCTCAATGGTCGCGCGGACGCACTTTGCGTCGTCAACGACGCGCTCGGATCGTTCCTAGTGCGCGCTAACGAGGTGATCGATCAGGTGCCGATGTCTGCTTGTGGCCCGCAGGCGAAGATGGAGGCGACGATCAGCACGACCGTAGCCGGGGCCAGACCGGACATCGCGCGCTCGCGGCCAAATCGACGTTTCTGACCCTCAGCGGACGTCTAGTGGCCTCAGTTGAATTTCGCAGTCGGCTTATTTGAAGGTGAGCAATTTTGACCAGACGACCGCAGTTACGCGCCACCATCGTCGAGCACGCCGTTGCGAGCGATCGAGCCGGCCGCAATTTGAAGCGAAGAACCAATCGCCCAACAGCATGCGATCACAATGATCGAACCTTCAGAAACGACCTGATCAACGACAATCATGCTGACAGACAGAAACGCCGCAATCGCGGCAACGAATGTGCCTGCCGCACTGAAGATCTGAGCCGCATCGGTGCCGCGGTTCCGCTCTTCCGGGAGTCTTGAAGTCGCTCCCTGAACAGGACGGCCAGGCAGATCGATGCCGATATAGAAGCTGAAAGCTCCGTAGAGCATCATCAACAAGATGAACCAGCCGCTTCCAAACAGTTCGTTTTCCAGGCGCATCAATGCTGCGGCCACGTACAGGCCGCACGAGCCTCCAACCGTAGCGAGTCCAATCCTTTCAAAGAGATGCGCCGATTTTATGAGAGCAGCAGGAGCTACCCATATGGTCGCCGCGACATAAGTATGCCTTGCGACAGATAATGCGCTGGGAACTACATTGCTCATTTTCATGTTGTTCCTCCTTTAACAGGTAGCCTACGGCACGCGACGCGGTCAGCAGACTGCGCGCGTGGGTGCATTGACGTGTTTGGAACAGCAATTTTGGAAAAAGTCTGCCTACCGACGGCACTGGGCTGCCATTTAGATGGAGGCGGAGACTTCGGCGCGTCGCCGTTTTGGCAGTCTGTCAGGCAAGCAATCCGCTTGACCGCTACAACGACGCTACTCCGTTTCCGGTCCAAGACCTAATGATTAGTGACTACCGGTCGAGGTGGTGTGAAAATTCTGCCGATGTTACGCCACCAGCCGCCGAAGTGAGCAATTTTGCTCAGACCCTACGATGTTGGACATGCAATTGGTGCCCTACCGGGGTTTTGCAAATCCACCCCGGGGGCTGGGAAGCCGCCGCCCGCGACACAGATTAAGCGGGCGGCGTTTTTCCATGAAGTAAGGCACGCCTCAGGTATCGAGTTGCCCGGCATAGATCCGGATTCGTCCCGGCGTCGTCATTCTCAGCCTGCCCTGAAGAAAGACCATGTAGCCCAGCGCGATCAATCGGGCGCGATGTTTGGCAGGGATCGCGGGCGCAGCGCTATTTACAAACGCATTCCCGACCGTGAGCAAGGAAGCGAACTCTTCATGGGTGAGTTTTTCATGCGTGAGTTTTTTCGCTGTTGCGGTCATAACGTGAGCATGGACCGCTTCGGCAATCCTGCATGTTCAATTTTGATCAAACCTCGAAATAAAGGCCGCCTCAGCTGGCCGCCTCTTTCATTATAGACCCGTCCCCGGGCTCGCAGAGTATGATGCGCAAGGTACTCGGCCTTTGTTCGCCAATGTCGCCCTTTTGGCCCTTAGCCGAAGG
>Ga0102591_1003550_pt1 | contig 13758 bp, 7 predicted proteins | sample AraplaCol_mCL_r2_2_FD_76860 | JGI IMG/M metagenome (GOLD analysis project Ga0102591, IMG submission 76860) | Arabidopsis root microbial communities from North Carolina, USA - plate scrape MF_Col_mCL_r2 (SPADES assembly) (version 2) | ecosystem: Host-associated > Plants > Roots > Endosphere... | reverse complement strand
ATCCACATGGAGTTCGGCCAGCCCTCGACCGGCGCCCCCGCGCCCGCCATCGCCCGCGCCCACCAGGTGCTCGACAGCGACGGCATGGGCTATTGGGAGAGCCCGGCGCTCAAGGCCCGCATCGCCCGCCACTATCAGGAGACCTACGGCGTCGCCATCGAGGCCGAGCAGGTGATCCTGACCTGCGGCGCCTCGCCGGCGCTCGTCTTGGCCCTGTCGAGCGCCTTCTCGCCCGGCGACCGGGTGGCCCTGGCCCGGCCGGGCTACGTCGCCTACCGCAACAGCCTCAAGGCCCTGCACCTGACCCCGGTCGAGATCGCCTGCGGTCCGGAGAGCCGCTACCAGCTGACCGCCCAGGCCCTGGCCGCGCTGGACCCGGCCCCGGCGGGCGTCATCATCGCCAGCCCCGCCAACCCCACCGGCACCATCATTCCGCCGGAAGAGCTGAAGGCCATAGCGGAGGTCTGCCGCGAGCGGGGCATCCGCATCGTCTCCGACGAGATCTATCATGGCCTCAGCTATGTCGGCCCGACCCACTCGATGCTGGAGTTCGAGCCCTCGGCCCTGATCGTCAACAGCTTCTCCAAGTACTTCAGCATGGTCGGCTGGCGTCTCGGCTGGCTGGTCGCGCCGGCCGATCTCGTGGCCCGCGCCCGGGCCTTCGTCGGCAACCTGTTCCTGACCGCGCCGTCGCTCAGCCAGCACGCGGGCCTGGCCGCCATGGACGCCCGCGACGAGCTTGAGGGCCACGTCGCCGTCTACCGCGCCAACCGCCAGCTGCTGCTCGACGCCCTGCCGGCCTTGGGTCTCAACGCCATCGCTCCGCCCGACGGCGCCTTCTACATCTGGGCCGACATCGGCCATCTGACCAACAACAGCCTTGCCTTCTGCGAGCGCCTGCTGCGCGAAACCGGCGTGGCCACGGCCCCCGGCCTCGATTTCGACCCGGTCGAGGGACGACACTTCATCCGCTTCAGCTTCGCGGTCTCGACGCCGCTGGTGAAGGAGGCGCTGGAGCGCATCACGCCCTGGTTCGCGGCTCAAACAGCATATTCCAAATAATGCATTGACTATCCATTATGTGAGAATAAACCTGCGCTCGTTCCGGTGTTGAATGGGCGGGTAGTCTTCCGTCTGCGCGGCGTCTCGACCGCCCCGGTACGGGAGGGCGCACCGCCATGGATCCTTTCAACCGCCGCGATTTCCTGCGCACGGCCGCCGTGGCCGGGGCCATGGTCCCGGTCGCCGCCCAGGCCGCTCAGGCCGCCGCTCCGGCCCCTGTCGCGCTAGACGCCGACGGCGTCCGCTGGCTCGACGGCGCGCCGCCGGCCGCCCACGAGGGCCAGACCTTCGGCCTGCCGTGGCCGCGAGGCGCCCAGAAGGCCAAGACGACCTTCACGGCCGCCGGCGCCGACGGCCAGCCCGTGCCCGTCCAGACCTGGCCGCTGGCCTACTGGCCCGACGGTTCGCTGAAGTGGACCGGCCACGCCGTCCCCGCCGGCGCCGGCCTTGGCGGCGTCGCCCTCAAGGTCCAGCCCGGCAAGCCGGTCGCTCCCGCCGCCGCCGTTTCGGTGCGTGAAACCGCCGACGCGGTCGAGATCGTCAGCGGCGAGCAGTCCTGGCTGATCCCCCGCAAGGGCCCCAACGTCATCGCCCGCGCCACGGTGGCCGGCCGCGAGACCCTGCGCGACGTGCGCCTGGTGGCCCTGACCCAGGACAAGCCCGACCTCGACGACGGCCCCGTCACCCAGACCCGCTTCGAGGGCGAGGTCACGGCCGTGACCGTCGAACAGAAGGGCCCGGTCCGCGCCGTCGTGAAGCTGGAAGGCAAGCACCGCCAGGGCGACCGCGCCTGGCTGCCGTTCACCCTGCGCCTCTACGTCCATGCCGGCGCCCGCTCGCTGCGGATCATGCACAGCTTCATCTTCGACGGCGACGAGAACCGCGACTTCCTGCGCGGCCTTGGCCTCGTCGGCACGGCGCCGCTGACCGACGCCCTCTACGACCGCCACGTCCGCTTCTCGGGCGAGGGCGACGGCGTCTGGGGCGAGGGCGTGCGCCCGCTGACCGGCCTGCGCCGCGATCCGGGCAAGGCCTGGCGCGACGCCCAGGTGGCGGGCCAGAAGACCCCGGGGCTGGAGGGCATGGCCCCGACCGTCTCCAAGCGCCTCGACCTGATCCCGGCCTGGGGCGACTTCACGCTCAGCCAGCCAAATTCCGACGGCTTCTCGATCCGCAAGCGCACCAAGGCCGGCCACGGCTGGATCGACGCGGTGACCAGCGGCCGGGCCACGGGCCTGGGCTATATCGGCGGGGCCAGCGGCGGCGTCGCTTTCGCCCTGACCGACTTCTGGAAGCGCTGCCCCACGCGCCTGGACATCCGCCACGCCCACACCGACGCGGCCGAGTTCACCATCTGGCTGTGGTCGCCGGACGCGCCCGCCATGGACCTGCGCTTCTATCACGACGGCCTGGGCCAGACCGACCACGCCGCCGAGCGCGAAGGCCTGGAGATCACCTACGAGGACTACGAAAAGGGCTGGGGCCGCCCGCTGGGCATCGCCCGCACCAACGAGATCACCCTCTGGGCCCTGCCGACCACCCCGTCGCGGGATGAGTTCGCGGCCATGGCCGGCCGCCTGCGCGCCGCCCCGCGCCTGGTCGCTGCGCCGGCCCGCCTGAAGGCGGCCCAGGTGTTCGGCGACTGGAGCCTGGTCGACCGCTCCACCCCGACCCGCCGCGTCATCGAGGATCAGAACGACGGCCTGCTCGACTTCTACATGAAGGACGTCGAACAGCGCCGCTGGTACGGCTTCTGGAACCACGGCGACGTCATGCACACCTATGACAGCGACCGTCACGTCTGGCGCTACGACATCGGCGGCTTCGCCTGGGCCAATTCCGAGCTGTCGCCGGACCTGTGGCTGTGGCTGTCGTTCGTGCGCTCGGGCCGCGCCGACGTCTTCCGCTTCGCCGAGGCCATGACCCGCCACACCGGCGAGGTCGATGTCTGCCACCTCGGCCCCTATCGCGGCTTTGGCACGCGGCACGGCGTGCAGCACTGGGCCGACAGCTCCAAGCAGCCGCGCGTCTCGAACGCCGCCTATCGCCGCTACTACTACTACCTGACCGCCGACGAGCGGGTCGGCGACCTGATGCACGACCTGATCGGCGCCGACGAGACCCTCAGCCGCGTCGATATCAGCCGGAAATTGCCGGGCGGTCCCGCCTCGCATCCGCCGGGCGTCGTCGACATGGGCTTCGGCACCAGCTGGAGCGCCTTCGCCGCCGCCTGGCTCACCGAGTGGGAGCGCACCGGCGACAAGCGTTGGCGCGACCGCCTGCTGGCCGGCATGGACAGCATCGCCGGCTTCAAGCAGCAGTGGTTCGCTGGCGGCGCCGACTTCGACCTCAAGACCGGCCGCTTCCTGGGCGCGGGCGACAAGGTCAGCGTCTCGCACCTCAACGCCGTGTTCGGCGCGGTCGAGGTCCATTCCGAGCTGTTCCAGCTGATCGATGACCCGGCCTACAAGAACGCTTGGCTCGACTACTGCCAGTTCTACAACGCTTCGGACGCCGAGTTCCGGGCCAAGACCGGCGCGCCGGCCAAGGGGCGCAACCTCAAGGAAGGCCATTCGCGCCTGACCGCCTACGCCGCCTTCCAGCGCAAGGACCCGGCCCTGGCCGAACGCGCCTGGCTGGAGTTCTTCAGCGGCGATGCGGGCCTGGGCATCGGCGCGGTGGCCACCGAGCGCCGCATCGAAGGCCCGGCCGTCATCGAGCCGATCGTCGAGATCCCCCGCGTCTCGACCAACGCCTCGTCCCAGTGGGGCCTGGCGGCCATCCAGAACCTGGCCCTGGTCGGCGACGCCCTGGAAGCCGCCCGCGCCAAACTCCCCACCGCCCCCCGCCGCTCCAACGGCGGCGACGCGGGCAAGGACGCGTTCTGAACCGGCTCCTCCCCCGCCTGCGGGGGAGGGGGACCGCGAAGCGGTGGAGGGGGCGAGACTGGGCTCCGCGCATCCCCTCTTCCCGTAAAATCCCCGCGAAAGCGGGACAACTGATCCCTCTCCCCTTGCGGGAGAGGGTGGCCCTGCGGAGCAGGGTCGGGTGAGGGGTCTCTCAGAACCCAACACCGCGTGCGGCGGCCAGACCGGGTGATGCGTCTCAAGTTTGAGAGACCCCTCATCCGACGGCCTTCGGCCGCCACCTTCTCCCGCAAGGGGAGAAGGATCGCGGACGGGGACAGATGAAGCTGAATCCCCGGAAAGCCCGCTTCAAACCCCAACCAATCCAACCCCTTGCAACTTTCTCAGCGCTCTGGATCAGACGCGCTAAAACCCGCTGCATAATCAGAGCTGTCCCGTCGCAGGGAGAGGGCGCAAGGATCCGGCCCGAAGCGTGCGACGGCGATGCGATCGAGCGGGGCTGAAGGAGCGGCGAGAGCCGGGCCTGAAGGCTTAAATGAGGGTGGGGGACGTAAACCCATCCATCGGGAGCTTGCCTAAATAGGCTCCCGCCCGTCCAAGGGTTCGCGCCCTGACGCACTCCTGGCCGCCATGAAACGGGGAGCTTTGCGTGGGGAAGGGGTGAAAGGCGGAAGAGGCCTGCGCGCCCCGGCCTGAGGCCAAGAACGATCGCGCGGGGCGTCCAGCTTCGTCGAAACGGTATTTAGAACACACAACATCCGGGCGAGGCCCGGACGTCCCGCACCCTCTCCATAAACTCAGCGGCCCGCCGCGTGAGATCGCCAACCCGTTCCTTCTCCCGCAAGGGAAAAGGATCACTCCGCGGCGATCGGCAGCGGCGGTTCGGTCTGCGAGCCGCCGCGCTGGGCGGCGAGCGGCAGGCGGACCTGGGCCATGAGGCCGCCTTCGACGTTCTCCAGTCGGATGTCGCCGCCATGAGCCCGGACGGTCGAGCGCGAGGTGGCCAGGCCAAGCCCGACGCCCTGCTTGGTCGAGGTGCGGGCCGCGACGCTGCGGTAGAACGGGGTGAAGACGCGCTTGAGCTCGTCCTCGCTCATGCCCGGACCCTTGTCGCGGATCTCGGCCACGGCCTCGTCGCCGTCGACATAGAGGCTGACCCGGGCGCTGTCGCCGTACTTGACGGCGTTGTCGACGAGGTTGGTGAACACCCGTTGCAGGCCCAGCACGTCGATCTCGACCTGCGGCGTCTGGCCCGGCTCCAGGGCCACGTCGCCGCCGGTGACCTCGGCGTCGTCGACCACGCATTCGAGCAGCGAGCGCAGGTCCACATGCTGGCGGGCGCCGGCCTCGGCGTTCTCGCGCATGAAGGCCAGCACCGAATTGATCATCGCCTCCATCTGGTCGATGTCCTGGCCGATCTCGCGGCGCAGGGAGGGCGAGGCCCGCTCGAGCCGGAAACGCATGCGGGTCAGCGGCGTGCGCAGGTCGTGCGAGATCGCCCCGATCATCGCCGTGCGGTCGTTGATGAACCGGGTCAGGCGCGCCTGCATCTGGTTGAAGGCGCGGGCGGCGCGGCCCACCTCGGCCGGGCCGTCGGCGGCCAGCACGGGCGAGGACGGGTCGCGGCCCAGGGCCTCGGCGGCGTCGGCGAAGCCGGCCAGCGGCGCGGCCAGGCGGCGGGCGAAGACGTAGCCGATCGGGCCGACGATGGCGAACGAGACCAGGAACCACAGCAGCACGCGGCGCTGCCAGCTGTTGGGGAAGCCCTCGGGCTTGGGCTGCAGGGTCACCCAGCGGCCGTCGGAGACGCGCATGGCGGCCACGAAGTCGCCCTCGATATAGGGTGCGGGGGCCAGGCCGAAGAGGCCGCGGGCCACCGGCGCGGCCAGGGGGCGGCCTTGCGGCTGCGGCTTGGCGACGGGCTTGGCTGGCGCGGCCGAGGCCAGGCGCGGCGCGGCGCCGATCGCCTCGCTGGTCGGCTTGGCGCGCGCGGTCAGGGCCGGGGCGACGGCGACCGTGTGGCTGGTCACCGGCGCGTCGTCGTCGCTGGTGTCCGGCGGCGGCAGGGCCTCGATCGGATCGACCGCCTGCGGGGCGCCGATCGTGAAGCTCGACGAGCGGAACGGGGCGGTGAACAGCGGGTCGGTGGCGAAGCGCGGTTGCAGGCGCTGGCCGACGCGCGGCGGGGCGCCGCCGCCGATGATCCCGCCGGGCGGAACGCCGCCGGCGCTGGTCCCGGGAAAGCGCTGCTGGCCATAACGCGAAGGCGTCCCGCCGGGGCGGTAGTCGGAGCGGGCGCCGCTGCCGTTGCCGCCGGCCAGGGCCGCGCGGGCGGCGCGCCACATGGCGGGATTGTTCTGGGCGGCGCTGACCGGGAAGCCGACCGAGCCCGGGCCGACCGACGGCTGGGCCATGCCGCCGCCGGGGCCGGCCATGCGGCCGCCGGGCGCGGGGCCCTGGGCGTAGGCGCTGGAGCCGAGCACGGCGGTGAAGGGCAGGGCGGCGGCGTCGGCCCGGCGGCTGGCCGCGCCCGCGCCGGCGAAGGGCGGCGGCGCGTAGAACAGCAGGCGCACGTCGTCGGGATCGGCGTTCAGCAGGCGGGCGAGATCGGCGCTCGACTTCTCCGAGGCCACCCAGCCGGGGCTCGACAGCGACGGCGGCTCCTTCTCGACCGTGCGCACCAGCGGACGGGTCTCGCTGGCGTCGATCGGTCCGCCCTTCAGGCCGGCCGCGATGTCGGCCAGGCTGTGCTGGGCCGGCGGCTTGGGCGGCAGAAGCAAGGTGAGCGCCAGGGTGGCCAGCTGGGCCACGACCAGGCTGGCCAGCAGCAGGGCGACGATCTGCAGGGCGATCGGGGCGCTGGGCCGGCGCAAGGAGGCGGCCAGCGACTTCATTCGACCACCACCTTGGCGTCCAGCACGTAGCCGACGCCGCGATAGGTCTTGATCAGTTCCTGGTCGCACTGGGCCTCGATCTTGCGGCGCAGGCGGCTGATGTGCAGGTCGACGCCGCGGCCGACGGTCTCGGCGGCCTCGCCGCGGATGACGGTCAGCAGGTCCTCGCGCGACACCACCGAGCGGGCATTGTCGAGCAGCAGCGACAGGATGGCCAGCTCGCCGCGCGTCAGCAGCAGCAGCGTGCCGCCCGGGGCGGTCAGCTGGCGGGCGGCCAGGTCCAGGCGGAAGCCGGCGAAGGCGTAGGTGTTGCGCTTGGGGTTCTTGCCCTGGGGACCGGCGGCGCTGCGACGGCGCAGCAGGGCCTTGACCCGGGCCAGCAGTTCGCGCGGCGGGATCGGCTTGACCACGTAGTCGTCGGCGCCGAGCTCCAGGCCCAGGATCCGGTCGACCGGCTCGCCCATGGCGCTGAGCATCAGGATGGCCGGGCCGTCGCCCCGCGCCAGCTGCCGGCACAGCGACAGGCCGTCCTCGCCGGGCAGGTTGACGTCGAGCACGACCACGTCGACGGCGCGGGCGTCCAGCACCTCGCGCGCCGCGCCGACCGTCGAGGCCTGGCGCACGGCGTAGCCCTGGGCGCCGAGGTAGCCGGCCATCTCGCGGCGGAGGACGTCGTCGTCTTCCACCAGGAGGACGGTCGCGGTCTCGGTGATCGAGGCGTCGGGGGTCATCGCGTCTGGACTATGACACACCAAAAGGCTCCGAGTCATAGGGGGAGGGGCTGCAAGCGGGCCTCTATGCGCGTCACGACGTCGCGCGGGGGTGGTATTTGCGACCGAGGCGGGAAACCCGATCACCGTTCCGCTCCGCAGTTGAGCGTGAGGATGTCGAGAATCCGCCGTTCGCCGCCGATTCGGCCCAGCTGCACGACGACGTCGACCATGGTCGAGACGTAGTCGATGGTCTCGCGCCGCGAGAGCGCCAGCCCCGCCTGCATCGTCATGAGGGCGATCTGCTCCAGGGCGCCGCGCGGCGTGCTGGCGTGCACCGTGCTCAGCGAGCCGGGGTGGCCGGTGTTGATCGCCCGCAGGAACGTCGCCGCCTCGCGGCCGCGCATCTCGCCCAGGATGATCCGGTCTGGACGCAGCCGCAGGGCGGCCTGCAGCAGGTCGTCGACATCGACCCGCGCCTCGCCCTCGTCGCCCTTCACGGCCACCAGGCCAAGGGCGTTGGGCTGGGAGAGGGCCAGTTCCGGCGCGTCTTCGACCAGCACGATGCGGTCCTCGGCCGGGGCGGTGCGCAGCAGGGCGTTGAGGAAGGTGGTCTTGCCCGACGAGGTGCCGCCCGAGATCAGGATCGTCTTCCGCGCGGCGACGGCCTCGCGCAGGAACTCGATCGGCTCCTGGCGGGCGGCGGCGTCGAGGGCTTCGGGCGAGGCGGGCGCGGCGGGCGGCGGCAGCGGACCCTTGCGGAAGGCCTCCAGGTCAAGGTCGGCCAGGCGGTGGCGGCGGATGGCCAGGGCCCAGCCGGCGCGGGTGGCTGGCGGTCCGACCATCTGCAACCGCTCGCCGCCAGGCAGGGTGGCGGCCAGCAGGGGGCTCTGGCGATTGACGCCCTGGAAGGTCCAGCGCGCCACCTGGGTCGCCAGCCGCTCCAGCAGCCGGTCGTCGATAGCGGGCACGAGCACGCGCTGCATGCTCCGCGCGCCGGCGGTCTCGATCCACACCTCGCCCGGTCGGTTGACCAGGATCTCCGAGACGTCGGCGCGCTCCAGCCACGGCGCGAACGGCGCCAGATAGGTGCGCAGATAGACGTCCTGCGGGGGAAAGGCGGCCGCCGGGGCGTTCACCGGCCGAACTCCAGGTCGCGGGCGACGAACACCTGCACCGGCGTGCCCTGGGCCACGCGGATCGTCGGCGAGATCTTGCCGTCGGTCTGCAGGGCCTGGCTGGCGGCGCTGGAGGCGTCGCCGCTGGAGCCGATGACGACCGTGCTCGACGAGCCGTTCCCCAGCGACGAGGCCGCGCCGGAGACCACCGACAGCAGGATGGCCGCGCCGAACCGCTGGGCGAAGTGGCGGTCGACCTTGCCGCCGACCCCGGCCTGGCCGGTCTCGTCGGTGACGGGCGAGGCCAGCTGCACCGAGACGCCGTCAGGGCGGATCAGGCGGGTCCAGACCACGAAGGCCCGGCTCTGGCCGGTGGCGACGCCGCTCTTGTACTGGCCGATCAGCCGGCTGCCGCGCGGGATCAGCACCCGCGAGCCGTCGAAGCCGCGCACGTCGCGGCTGACGATGGCGCGGGCGTAGCCTGGCAGGTCGGAGTTCAGCGCCGTCTCCAGCACCGCCGGGATGATCGCGCCCTGCACGACGGTGCCGGCCGGGTCGGAAAGGCTGGAGGCGCGGGCGCTGGGCGGGGCGTCGTTGCCGGCCCGCAGCGCGAACTGCTCGTCGGCGCTGAGCTGGCTCTGCGGCGCGGCCGAGGCGGCCGGTCCGCCCGAGACGCGCGGCGCCGAGGCCTCGATCGCCGTATTGTCGATGACCATCGGCCCGGCCCGCGACTGGTTCGGGTCCACCCCGACGGGCGGGGGCGGTCCGGGCGCGACCTGGGGCGCAGCAGGGGCGGGCGGCGGCGGGGCGGCGGCCAGGACCACGGGCGCGGGCGGCGCCGGCGTTGCGGCGACCGTGGCGACCGGCGCGGCTTCCGGCCTGGCGGGCGGCGGCGCGGTGCGTTTGGCGTTCAGGGTCAGCAGGGTGATCCCGCCCAGGGCTACGGCCGCGACCACCCCCGCCGCCAGGCCCAGGCCGTCGGCGGCGGAAGGCGGGCGGGCGACGTCCGGCGCGGCGGTCGTCGAGGCCAGCCGCAGGTCGTCGGCCGACAGCCGGCGGCGCGGGTCGTGTCCGGAGCGGTCGGCTTCAGCGAACATCGGACTTGCCCTTGCTGGAGGAGAACAGCGCCAGGCGCGAGCGCTTGGCGGGCGGCTCGGGGCGCGGCTGCGGCGAGGCGGCGTCGAGCGCCGGGGTCTGGTAGGAATCGTTGTGCAGCACCGCCACGGCGTTGCCCCGCCGCAGCACGAAGGCCGGCGCCACCTGGCTGGCCACCAGCCAGTCGCCCTGCGAGGTGAAGCTGACCAGGCTCTCGGACTTGTCGGTCGCCACGGCGTAGACGGCCGGCGTGGTCGTGCCTTCGGACCAGCGGAAATAGGTCGACTTGCCGTTGTCGAACACGCGCATCGGCACGGTGTCGGCCGCGCCGGTGAAGGTGTAGGCGAGGTTGCGCTGCTCGGGCGGCGGAACCACCGGCTCGGCGGGCGCGGTCGGAACGGGCGCCGCGCCGGCCAGTTCGGCGACGGGATCGTGCGGATAGCGGAAGCGCAGGTCGTAGACGACCTGGCCCTTGGCGCAGGCGGCCGTCGGTCTGGCGACCAGCTCGAAGCTGTAGCGCCGCCTGTCGGTCGAGACGGTCATGTTGCTGTGGCTGGTCTTGTAGGCCGGCTTTACGAACAGCATGTCGGCCCGCTTGTTGGGTGCGACCAGCCATTGGGCGGCGTCGCCCAGGCCGACGTTCTCGATCCGCTCGCCGGGGGCGAACTCGATCATCGTCTGGAAGCCGAAGCAGCCGTCGACGCGCACCACGACGGCGTCGTCATAGTCGACCATGCGGATGCGGCCGTCCGAGGCTTGAGCCGTCAGGGGGGAGGCCAGAGGAAGGGCGAGGGCGGCGAGCGCCGGCAGGAGCAGGGCGTGTCTCATGATCCAGGGTTCGCGGTCAGGGGGGAGGCGGCGGGCTGGGGGCGATGACGCTGGCCCAGGCCCTCGGCGCGGGGGCGTGCGGCGGCGCGGCGCGGGGACGGCGCGGCCGAGTACGCGGCGGTCGGTTGCGGGGCGATCTCCACGCGGCGGTCGGCCGGGGCGTCGCGTCGTGTCGCCGGCGGAGCGGAGACGGCGGCGACCACGGCGGCCGTGCGGGCGTCGACCCCCGCGCGTCCGTCTGCGCCGACGGTCCCGGCGGCGGTATGCATGGTCCGCGCCGGCTCGGCGGAGGCGGGCGCGGCCTCGCTCGCGCCGCCGAACGGCCGCCAGCCGCGGGTGATGTTCCACGCCGCCCAGGCCAGGGCCAGCAGCAGCAGGACGTAGATGATCGCGCCCAGGAACAGGGTCAGGATCGGGCGGGTCTCGGCCACGGCGGCGGCCGGGTCGTCGCCGATGGCGGCGATCACCGGTCCCAGCGCCGCCAGCACGCCCGCGCCGCCCAGGGTCAGCAGCATCGGCGTGAAGGCCAGGGCGCTGGCGGTCTTGATCCAGCCTTCGAACAGGCCGCGCGTGCGGGGAAAAAGCGCCAGCACCACGAACACCGGACCGACCGCCAACAGCACCGCCAGCACGATACGAGCGACGATCAGCAGGCCCGCCGTGCTGATCAGCAGCATCAGGGCGCTGGCCCAGGTCAGCTTGACCGCCGTCTGCACCTGCTGGTCGTTGGCCGGTCCGGCCTGGCCGAGGTCCTTGGCCAGATCCGCCACCTGCTCGAACACCACGTCCAGCCGCGCGGCGAAGGCGCGGGCCGCGCCATGCGGCGCGCCGAGCAGGGCCGAGGCGATCTGGTCGGGTCCGCCGGTCAGCAGGCCGTAGACCACGGCCTGATAGGCCGGCCAGGCGGTGGCGAAGGTCAGGACGAGGCCCAGCACCACCATGCGCGGCGTCAGGGTCGAGAGGGCAAGGCGCGTGCGGCCGGTGATCAGGCCGTAGGCGACGAAGGCGACATAGATGGTCAGCAGCCCGGTCAGGGTCGCGCCGAACACGCCGCCCATCCCGAACAGCCGGCCGTAGCCGGCGCTGACCGCCAGGTTCAGCTGGCAGTCCAGCGCCGCCATGCCGTCGGCCAGACCGCCGTCGGCGGTCAGCAAGGCGGGGCAGGCGCTCACGAGACCGCGCTCCTCAGCGGGATGACGTCCTCGCTGGCGGCGGCGATGACCGCCACCGGCGTCGGCCCGGGATAGGGCGTCCCGGTCAGTTCCTGCCACCAGAAGGCCGGGTGGTCGCCCAGCCGCCGGCGCAGCTCGTCCAGACGGCGCACCGTGGTCTCGCGGCCCGACAGCACCGTGACGATCTCGGGCATGTCCGACAGGTCCAGCCGCGCCACCACGCTGTGGGCGCCGTGCTTGACCAGGAAGCAGCGGGCGTGGGCGGGCAGCGCGCGCACCAGGTCCAGCTCGTGCTCGGTCAGGCCGAAGCCGTCGGCGTAGTCCTCGGCCTGGGCGCGGGGATTGGGCATGAAGATCTGGGTGGCGGCCTGCTCGATGATCGCCGTCGAGACCTGGCTTTCCAGCGCGTCGCGGGCGCTCTGGGTGCCGAAACCCAGGATGGCGTTGCGCTTGCGCAGGGTCTTCATCCAGTCGCGGATGCGGGCGGCGAACACCGGATCGTCCAGGGCCTTCCAGCCCTCGTCGATCAGGATCATGGTCGGCTCGCCGTCCAGCCGTTCCTCGACGCGATGGAACAGGTACATCATCGCCGGGGTGCGAAGGACGGGGGAGTCCAGCAGCTGGGTCATGTCGAAGCCCAGCACCTTGGCGTCCAGATCCAGGCGGTCGGTCTCGTTGTCGAACAGCCAGGCGTGCGGGCCCTCGCCGCACCAGGGCGCCAGCCGCGCGGCCAGATCGCCCGGCGCGGGCCGGCGACGACCGCCCAGCAGTTCGCGGAAATAGCGCAGGCGGCGGAAGGCCGGATCCTGGTCGTAGTTGGCGTCGACCGCGCCAGCGACCAGCGCCGCCTCGTCCGGGGTCAGGGTCTCGCCCGGACCGCAGGCCAGGCGGGCGATCCAGTCGCGCAGGAAGGCGCGGTTGACCGGGCTGTCGGGCAGTTGCAGCGGGTTGAAGCCGGTCGGCTCGCCCGGTCGCAGCACCGAATAGCCGCCGCCGATGGCCCGCACGAAGATCTCGGCCCCACGGTCCTTGTCGAAGATCACGGTGCGCGGGCGGGCCTTCTGGGCCTGGGCGGCCAGGAAGTTCATCACAACCGTCTTGCCCGAACCGGAGGGGCCGATGATCGTGAAGTTGCCGAGGTCGGCGGCGTGGAAGTTGAAGAAATAGGGCGTGGCCGAGGTGGTCTCGAGCACGGTGATCGCCTGGCCCCAGTGCACGCCCTTGGCGCGGCCGGTCGGGAAGCTGTGCAGCGAGGCGAGGCTGGCGAAGGCGCCGGTCGAGATCAGGGCCCGGCGCGCGCCATAGGCCTCGTTGCCCGGGAACTGCGCCCAGAAGGCCGGCTCCAGGCCCAGGTCCTCGCGCACCGCCACGGCGCCCAGGTCGGCCAGGGTCGAGAGGCAGGCCGCCGCCGCGCCGTCCAGGCTGGCGAGGTCCGGCGCGCGGACCAGCAGGCTCATCTGGTGCTCGCCCAGCACCGAGCGTCCGGACGACAGGTCGTCCTTGGCCTCGACCAGGCCTTGGCGCAGGCTGGCGCCGTCGTCGTCGGCCGCGCGGAAGCGGCGCAGGGCGGTATCCACCCGCTCCAGCCCGATCTGCCGGTCGACGAAGGCGAAGCTCTCCGACAGGGTCATCTCGAAGGGCAGGCGCAGCAGGGCGTCCAGCATCCCCGGCGCGGCCGAGGGCGGATAGTCCTTCAGCGACAGGATCGCCGCGTAGTCCTTGCCCTCGCCGAGGTCCGACCGCTCCAGGGCGTCGAGGCCGAAGCTGACCCGGCGATAGGGCAGGTGCTGGCCGACGTCGCCGGCCGGCCACAGCATCGGCCGCAGCTCGCCGTTGAACAGGGCCGACAGGAATTCCAGCGGCTCGGAGCACCGGCCAGCCGGGGTCTCGTAGCTGGCCAGCGCGCGCGGGCCATAGGCCTGCAGGGCGGCGCTCAGCGCCTCGCGGGCGGCGTCGAGGTCGCGCAGGTCGCGGGCCTCCTGCGCCTGGCGGGCGGTCTCGCCCATGCCGGC
>Ga0102591_1003544_pt1 | contig 13794 bp, 13 predicted proteins | sample AraplaCol_mCL_r2_2_FD_76860 | JGI IMG/M metagenome (GOLD analysis project Ga0102591, IMG submission 76860) | Arabidopsis root microbial communities from North Carolina, USA - plate scrape MF_Col_mCL_r2 (SPADES assembly) (version 2) | ecosystem: Host-associated > Plants > Roots > Endosphere... | reverse complement strand
GTCTTCGCCGGCACGGTGATCGCCGGCGCCCCGCGCGTCGTCGAGGTCAAGGGCATGGAGCTGGACGCGGGCTTCTCGCCGGCCATGCTCTACATCAACAACCTGGACAAGCCGGGCTTCATCGGCGCGCTGGGCATGCTGCTGGGCGAAGCGGGCGTCAACATCGCCACCTTCAACCTGGGCCGCGTCTCGGCCGACGAGGACGCCATCGCCCTGGTCGGCGTCGACCAGGCCCCGAGCGAAGAGCTGCTGGCCAAGATCCAGGCCCTGCCGCACGTGAAGGAAGCCCGCGCGCTGACCTTCTGAGGGTGACTTGGCGGTGGATGGAAGGAGACTTCCATTCACCGTCCAATCCATGCCTCCCGATCGCCTTCCTGGGCCTTGTGCCCAGGATCCATCGTTCAGCCGCTCAGACCTCGCCGGAAACGGTCGAGGTCTGAGCTGTTTCTGGCATGGACCCTCGCCACAGGGGCGAGGGAGGCGGGTAAGGGGGGCGGTTGCGCCACGCGGATGCAGATCGCGTGCAGAGCCCGACAAGAATGGGCGGACAGGCGTCGCCGCCATTTTCAAGCCCCAGGTGAGCGGCTAGGGCAGGGCTCGCGTCTCTCCAGGAGCCCTGATGTCCCGCAGCTTCAAGCGCAAGATCAACTGGCTGGCCTTCGCCGTGTTCGCGGCGGCCGCCGCCTACGCCTTCTGGAAGGCGGTCACGCCGGGCGACGACAGCGTCGGACTGATCCCGTGGGACAAGGCCAAGCACTTCATCGTCTTCTACGTCCTGGCCGTTCTGGGGTGCCTGGCCATGCCCAAGAGCCGGCTCTGGCGGATCGGGGCGGTGCTGGTGGCATTCGGCGCGCTGATCGAGATCGTGCAGCACTTCGTGGGCCGCGACATGTCGTTCGGTGACCTGATCGCCGACTTCTGCGGAGTGTCGGCGGCCTATGCCTACAGCGTGGTGGGCGTGATCCGTCGCAAGCTCCCAGCCGGCCGAGCTTGACCGTCCGAACTTGACCGTCGTTACGGGGGCGCTCACCACTGCGGCGTGAAACCGTTTCCGCCGCTCAAGACCGATTCCGACGACATGCTGCACCTGGACGCCCTGCGGGCGCTGGGCGCGGTGCTGATCGTCGTCTTCCACTTCAACCGGTTCATCAATATCGACGGCCGCTGGCAGGCGGTGGACGACACGGTCAAGAGCTTCAGCCTGCTCGTCGACCTGTTCTTCGTCATCTCCGGCTACGTGATCAGCGCCGTCTATACGGGCCGGATCCGCACCGTGTCGGATTTCCGCTGGTTCCTGCAGAAGCGGGTGGCGCGGCTGATGCCGCTGCACTGGCTGACCCTGGGCGTCTTCGTGGTGATCGCCATCGCCGGCGTGCTGGGCCTGGTCAACGACCGCGACCCCAGCCGATACGACCCTGCCTGCGTCGTGCCCAACCTTTTGAACCTGCAGGCCTTCGGCATCTGCCGGGCCCAGACCTTCAACTTCGTCAGCTGGTCGATCAGCGCCGAATGGGCGATGTACCTGATCCTGCCGGTCCTGCTGTGGCTGGCGGGACGGGGGACGGCCTGGCTGACCCTGGCCACGGCGGCGATCCTGGCGGCGCTGTTCGCCGTGCCGCTGTTCGTGCCCGCCGCCAGCCAGCCCTTCCACATGTGGACCGCCGACTTCGGGATCGCCCGCGCCGCGCCGGGCTTCATGATCGGCATGATCGCCTATGGAGTCCGCGGACCGCTGGGCCGGCTGCCGGGCGCGCGCTGGTGGTTCTTCGGATCGTGCGTCGCCTTCGTGGCCGGCGCGGCCGTACAGCTGGACCGCAGCATCCTGCTCTTCGCCTGCTACGCCGTCGGCCTGCTGGGCGTGGCGGCGGACAATGCGCCGGCCAAGCCTGGTCCCGTCGTGCGCTGGCTGGCGCCGTGGGGGCAGCTTTCCTATTCGATCTACATGCTCCACCCGATCTTGCTGAAGATCGCCCTGAACTGGGTGGGCCTGGGCATGCTGCACCTGACCGGCGACGTCATGCGCCTGTGGTGCCTGGCCTGGGGGCTGGCGCTGATCCCGGTGAGCTATGCGTCGCTGACGTATTTCGAGAAGCCGGCGCGGGACGCGATCGCAAGGTGGGGGAAGTCGGCTCCGAAGCGCCCCTAAGAAACCTCTCCCATAGGGAGAGGGAGGGGCCCGCCGCGAAGCGGTGGGAGGGTGAGGGGTTACACCCTCGACCGCTTAACCCCTCATCCTCCCACGCCTGCGGCGCGGGCCCCTCCTTACTCCCTATGGGAGAAGGGTTGGACGGTGGGAGAAGGGTCACGAACGCGACACGTGATCCACAAAGGCCGGCAGCTCAGCGATCGACGCCAGCTCGACATAGCGGTCATGCCCGACCGGCGCCTCCGCCGCCTCGTGCGCCCAGACCAGCGGGTAGGGGATCAAGGCCCCCCAGGCCCCAGCCTCGAGCGCCGGCAGGATGTCGGACCGCATCGAGTTGCCGGCCATCAGGGCCTGATGCGCGCCGGTGCCGTAGCGCTCGAACACCCGGCGATAGGTGCCGGCGTCCTTCTCCGAGACGATCTCGACGGCGGCGAAGAGGTCGCCCAGGCCCGAGGCGGCCAGCTTCTGCTCCTGGTGCAGCAAGTCGCCCTTGGTGATCAGGATCAGCCGGTAGCGCTTGGAAAGCTCTGCCAGGGCCTTCTCGACGCCGGGCAGGGGCTCGACCGGCTCGGTCAGCATCTCGCGGCCGACGGCCAGGATCTCGCGGATCACCCGGGTGGAGACCGCGCCGTCCGTCAGGTCCAGCGCGGTCTCGATCATCGACAGGGTGAAGCCCTTGGCCCCGTAGCCGTAGACCCGGAGGTTCTTCTTCTCGGTCACGGCCAACTGGGCGTTGATCCGCTCCTCGTCGCCGAATTCCGCCAGCAGTTCGACGAACCGCTGGTGCGACAGGCGGAACAGGGTCTCGCAGTGCCAGAGGGTGTCGTCGGCGTCGACGCCGACCGTGGTGATGAGGCTCATGCCCCCTGATCTACATCACCCTTGGGGCGACATCACCCCAGGGTTCGCTTGTAGAGGTCCAGCAGGTTGGCCCAGGCCGTTTCGGCGGCGGTTTCGTTGTAGACTTGGCTGCCCTTGACCGTCCAACCGTGGGCGGCGCCGGCGAAGACCTCGACCTTGGCCGGGCGCTTGGCGGCGGCGAAGGCGGCCTTCAGCTTGTCCTTGGTCTCCGGCTCCTTCTGGTCGTCGTTGTCGGCGATCTCGATCAGGAACTCGGCGTGGGTCTTGGGGATCAGCAGGTGCGGGCTGGTCGGCTGGTCGGTGACCAAGCCCCCGCCGTGGAAGCTGGCGACGGCGGCGATGCGGCCCGGCGCGGCGGCGGCCGTGCGGAAGGCCAGCGGGCCGCCCATGCAGTAGCCCTGCACCCCGACCTTCCTGGTCTTGTCGGTTTCCTTCTGGGCGTCGAGGAAGGCGACATAGGCCAGGGCGTCCTTGTCGGTCCCCTCGGGGGTGACGGTGGCGCGCAGGGGCGTGATCTTGGCGCGGTCTTCGGGATTGGCGAAGTTGAACGTCCCCTCGACCACCGGCGCCTTCTTGACCCGGTAATAGAGGTTGGGGACCAGCACGACATAGCCCTGGGCGGCCAGGCGGCGGCCCATGTCGCGGAAGACGGGACGCAGGCTCATGACGTCGGGCCAGATCAGCACGGCGGGGTGCTTGCCCTTGCCGGCCGGCTTGAACAGGGCCGCGTCGGCCTCGCCGTCGGGCGTCTTGATGGTGACGTCGGTCTCCACGACCTTGTCGTCCGCGCGGGCGGCGGTGGCGACGAGGCCCCCCGCAGCGGCGGTCATCAGGCCGAAGGCGCGGCGCGAGACGCGCGGGTCATGGACAAGGCCTTGGTGGATGTCGTCGTCGCACATCGCGCGGGCTCCTTCGCAACTGAGAGGCGCCCGCACGGTGCACGACCTGAGCCCGAAGGCAATCGGCCGGACTCGTTTAAGTTCAGAAGCTGAGGATTACGAATAGGGCGCCGCTGGCGACGATGCCGGCGCTCAGCACCAGGCCGAGGGCCTGACCCGCCAGGCTCTGACCGGGGAGGCGCGACCAGGCGATCTTCGACGCGCGCGGGGCGGCGACGGTGCGATCGTGGACGGCGACGGTCATGGCTCTGGTCTCCTCGTTTACGCCCAAGCTTGTGGGGCCTGACGAGTTAACGACCGTGAACCGCCGAACGATCCAGGCATGCGACCGATTGAACCAGGGTGCGCCTAATGGGTCACACCATGCCCGCTCGGCCATTCGTCCAGGGGCGGGCGCGGGGGCGGTTTGGCGCAGACGGCATGGGCCTTGTTGACCCGCCGCAGCGAGGCCGGGAAGCGGTGCAGCTTGCTGTCGGGCCGGATCGGTCGGGGCGCCAGGTCGCCCTCGCAATTGGGGCAGACGCCCTGGAATCGGCTGTCGGCGCAGTCGATGCAGAAGGTGCATTCAAAGGTGCAGATACGGGCCTCTCCGCTCTGGGGCGGCAGGTCGCGGTCGCAGCATTCGCAATTGGGGCGCAGTTCGAGCATGGGCCGTCCTCCCGTGTTCTTATGCGTTGAAGCCCCGCACCATAAGGGCTTGAGGGCCGCGCGCGCGAGGGGGCGTCTTCGTCGATCACGGTAATGTGGCGGGCGGCGCGCAAACGCGTGATCCAGGGGGTTGACCCCCCCTCCCAAGGTCCCTAAACACGCCGCCGTTTGCGCAGGCGGGCGGGGTTCTCCCCGGCCCGCCTTTTTGCGAAAATGACCATGCGTTCTGGAGGCGCTTTTCGAGATGTCCCAAGACCTTCTCCCCGGCGTTACTGGCGTTCTGGTCCTGGCTGACGGCACGGTGCTGCAAGGCGTCGGCTGCGGCGCGGTCGGCGACGCGGTCGGCGAGGTGTGCTTCAACACCGCCATGACCGGTTACCAGGAAATCCTGACCGACCCGTCCTACATGGCCCAGATCGTGGCCTTCACCTTCCCGCACGTCGGCAATGTCGGCACGAACGCCGAAGACGTCGAGCAGGTCACCGGCGTGGCCGAGACGGCCGCCCGCGGCGCGATCTTCCGCGACGTCCCGACCGATCCGGCCAACTGGCGCGCCAACAGCGACTTCGACGGCTGGATGCAGCGCCGCGGCGTCGTTGGCCTGGCCGGCGTCGACACCCGCGCCCTGACCCGCAAGATCCGCGAGACCGGCATGCCGCACGGCGTGATCGCCCACTCGCCCGAAGGCAAGTTCGACCTGGAGGCCCTGAAGGCCAAGGCCCGCGACTGGTCGGGCGTGGTCGGCCTGGATCTCGCCAAGGACGCCTCCACCACCCAGACCTTCACCTGGGACGAGGGCCTGTGGTCGTGGCCGGCGGGCTACGCCAAGCTCGACAAGCCGAAGTACGAAGTGGTCGTCATCGACTACGGCGTGAAGCGCAACATCCTGCGCGCCCTGGCCCATGTCGGCGCCCGCGCCACCGTCGTTCCGGCCAGCACCTCGGCCGAGGACATCCTGGCCCGCAATCCCGACGGCGTGCTGCTGTCCAACGGCCCGGGCGACCCGGCCGCTACGGGGGAGTATGCGGTTCCCGTTATTCAGACGCTGGTCGCCAGCGGCAAGCCGGTGTTCGGCATCTGCCTTGGCCACCAGATGCTGGCCCTGGCGCTCGGCGCCAAGACCGTGAAGATGGAGCAGGGCCACCACGGCGCCAACCACCCGGTCAAGGACCTGACCACCGGCAAGGTCGAGATCGTGTCGATGAACCACGGCTTCACCGTGGACAGCGAAAGCCTGCCCGAGCCGGTGCAGGAGACCCACGTCTCGCTGTTCGACGGCACCAACGCCGGCATCGCCCTGAAGGACAAGCCGGTGTTCAGCGTCCAGCACCACCCGGAAGCCTCGCCCGGCCCGACCGACAGCCTCTACATCTTCGAGCGCTTCGCCGGCCTGATGGACAAGGCGAAGTAAGCAGGACGAAATAAGACGAGACGCCCCGCCGAAAGGCGGGGCGTTTTTCGTTTCGGGCTCCAGGGCCTGGCGGTGTCACGAAACCATCGCCCAGGGTTCACGCACGGCCTTCGCGGCCCGTGTTAACGTTTTCGCCGTTCCCCAATCCCCGCGAGGACGGCATGACGGCCTATGAACGCATCGGCGGCGAGGCCGCCGCCCAGTCGGTGATCTCCGACTTCTTCGCCCGCGCCCAGGCCGATGAGCGCCTGAAGGACCTGTTCGGCGGCGAGATCGCCCCCGGCGCCCGCGCCTTCGTGGCCGCCGCCCTGGATCCCGACGCCGCCGAAGCGCGCGGGGACCAGGACCTGGCCTTCGTCTGGCTGGGCGCCAACAGCCTGGAAGACGACGAGCTCGACCTGGTCATCGGCCACCTGGCCGCGGCCCTCGAAGCCGCCGGGATCGACGACGAGACCATCGCCGACGTCGCTGACCAGATCGAGCTCCTCCGCGACGAGTCGCTCGGTCCCGACGAGGACGAGTTCGACGACGAGGACGGCGACGAAGAGGGCGAAGTCGCGGCCTGATCTCAACCTTCTCCCATAGGGAGAAGGAGGGGCCCGCGCCGTAGGCGTGGGAGGATGAGGGGTTACGAGGCCGGCCAGCGTGCCGGCACGATCCAGGGCAATGCGGTAAGGGTGAAACCCCTCACCCTCCCACCGCTACGCGGCGGGCCCCTCCCTCTCCCTATGGGAGAGGTTTCAAATCACGTCCCGAACTGCGTGAATGGGACCTTGTTGAACAACTCCCGCTCGCCGCCGCGCGGGTCGTCGGCCATGTGCGTCGTCTCGTCGAAGACCAGGGTCTGGCGGCGGGGCAGGGTGTAGGGCTCCCACTTGGGAATGGCCGCGCAGTTGGGATCGCCGGTGCGGGCGAAGGCGACGAAGGCGTCCATCATGGTGTTGGACATCGCCTCGCTGCGGGGACCGGTCCCGACGATCGAGCCCTTGGCGTCCAGCGTGCCGAAGACGAGACCGATGTCGATGGTGTGGGGCGCGCCCCAGACGCCGCCGTCCTTGGGCGACTTCCAGTCGACCTGGTAGACGAAGGCCGGCGCGCGCGTGACCGCGCGGGCCTCGGCCTGGAGGATCGCAGCCTTCCACGAACGGCCGGCGGTCGAGGCGGCGAAATAGACGTCCGACGGCGAATAGGTCGGGTACATCTGGCGATAGGCCGTCACCACCATGGCCGGGTCGATGTCGATGCGGGCGTTGAACTGGCCGGGCAGCTTCTCGACCACCTGCTCCCAGGTCATGTCGAACACCTTGCGGTCCCAGCCGGCGAAGCCGCGCGTCTCGTCATGGGTGTTGCCGCAGATCAGCGGCACGTCGAGGCCCAGCGGCGAGGCGTCGGGGAAGAACGGGTGGCGGGTCAGGGACCGCTCGTCGAGAACGGGACCCATGTAGACGCCGCCGGAGCCGGCCACGGGGTCGATCGCCTTCAGGCCGTTCAGCAGCTGGTCGGCGGGCAGGGCGCGCAGGGCGGCGAGATCGCTGATCCCAAGCTTCTCCAGGAACAGCTTGGTCCGCTTGGTGGCGTTGAACGGACCGCCTGCGGTGACCTGCTGGCCGCTCATGGTGACGGCGCGGTGGAACAGGCCCTTGGCGGCCGGCATGGCCAGCAGGGTGGCGATCTTGGCCCCGCCGCCGGACTGTCCGAACAGCATCACCCGGTCCGGATCGCCGCCGAACTGCGCGATGTTGTCCCGCACCCATTGCAGGGCCAGAACGAGGTCGAGCTGGCCGACATTGCCGCTGTCGGCGACGCTCGGATCGTCGAACAGGCGGGCCAGATAGAGATAGCCGAAGGCGTTGAGGCGGTGGTTGACGGTGACCACCACGACGTCGCCGCGCCTGGCCAGGGTCGTTCCCTCGTACCAGGGGCTGCCGCCCGAGCCGCCGTTGTAGGCGCCGCCGTGGATGTAGAACATCACCGGCCGCTTGCCGCCGTCGGCCAGGCCCGCCTTGCCGGCCTTGGCCGGGGTCCAGACGTTGAGGAACAGGCAGTCTTCCGAGAGGGTCTCGCCGTCCTCGCCCTTGCCGGTCTGCATCGAGGCCGCGCCATAGGCCAGGGCGTCGGCGACGCCGGTCCAGGGCTGGGGCTGGCGGGGCGGGGAAAAGCGGTTGGCCCCGCCGGTGTCGGCGCCGTAGCGCAGGCCCTTGAACACGTGGACGCCGTCGGCGGTGGTCGCGCCCCGCACCTTGCCGGCGGCGGTGGTCACGATCGGCGAGCGGGCGGGGCTGGAGGGCTTGGCGTGGGCGGGCAGGGCGCTGGCGGCGGCCGCCGCTCCGGCGGTCAGCAGCAGGCTGCGACGATCCATCTTGGTCTTCCTCCGGCGCTTCTGGCGAGCTTGCCGCCAGGGCTAGCACGAAACATGACACCGGTAGCAAGCCATTTTGCGAAGGGCTGGCGAGACCCCCTCAGTCGCTCCGCGACAGCTCCCCCAGAGGGGGAGCATCTGCGCCGCGAAATCCTCCCCCTCTGGGGGAGGTGGCCCGGAGGGCCGGAGGGGGCCGCCGTCAGGCGGTCGCCTTTTCCTCCCCCCGCGCCGTCAGCCAGTACATCACCGGCGTCGCCACGCGCGACAGCACGGTCGAGGTCACCAGGCCGCCGATGATGGCGATGGCCAGGGGCGAGTAGAGGCCCGAGCGTTCGAGCGCCAGAGGCATGAGCCCGCCGATCGCCGTGGCCGAGGTCAGCAGCACCGGCAGGAAGCGCACCTCGCCGGCCTTCTCGATGGCGTCGTGCAGGCTCATGCCGTCGCGGCGCAGCTGTTCGGTGAAGTCGACCAGCAGGATCGAGTTCTTGATCTCGATGCCGATGAGGGCGATCAGGCCGATGGTGGCGGTGAACGACAGCGAATTGCCGGTCAGCCACAGGGCCGCCGCCGCACCGAACACCCCGAACGGGATGATGCCGGCCACGACCAGGGCGGTCTTGAACTTGCGGAACTCCAGAACGAGCACCGCCAGGATCCCGAACACCGCCACCATGACCGCAGCCCCCAGCCCTGCGAAGCTTTCCGACTGCGCCTCGGCCTGGCCGCCCAGCGACAGGGCGTAGCCGGGTGGCATGGGCAGCTCCTTCTGCAGGCGCGCCAGCACGTCCTTGGTGACGTTGTCGGTCAGGTAGCCGGTGCGGACGAAGGCGGTGACCGTCACCGTGCGTTCGCGGTCGAAGCGGTCGATGCGGGCGGGGCTGGACTTCAGGTTCGGCGCGGCGATGGCCGACAACGGCGCCGCCTCGCCGTCGGCGGTGGGCACATAGACGCTCGACAGGGCCGACAGGGCGTTGCGGTCGGCGCCGTCGACGGCCTCCATCGGCAGGCGCACCTTGACGGCGTAGTCGTCGCCGTCGGCGTCGCGGAAGCGGGCGGTCTCCTCGCCGGAAAGCGCCAGGCGCGCCACGCGGCGGGCCGCGCCGGCCGGCACGCCCAGGGCGGCGGCCTTGGCCTCGTCGACGCCGAGGTCGAGGTCGGTGCGGTCCAGGCGCACGGGGTTGCCGACGTCGCGCGTGCCCGGCGTGCTCTTGAGGATCGCCTCGGCGCGGGCGGCCAGGGCCTTCAGCACGCCCAGATCGCGGCCGGTGACGCGCACGGCGACCGGGGCCTCGATCGGCGGGCCGTTCTCGAACACCTCGACGCTGATCCGCGCGCCGGGATAGCGGGCGAAGTCGGCGCGCAGGCGGTCGAGCAGTTGCTCGCTCTTGCCCGGCTCCCAGGCCTTCAGGCTGGCGAACATCTCGCCATAGGTCACCGCGCTCTCGCGCTGGGACTGGTTGTAGAACACCTGCGGATTGCCGCGCCCCAGGTTGGCGGCGCGCCAGACGATGTCGGGCTCGCGCGCTAGGCGCTGGTCGACATAGCGCAGGGCCGCGTCGGTGCGGGCCAGGGACGAGCCGTCGGGGGTGAACACCCGCACCACGAACTGCGGGGTCTCGGCGGCCGGGAACAGGCTGGAGCCGGCCGCCTTCAGCATCGGCACGGCGGTGGCGCAGAGGGCCAGCATGATGGCGAGCGCCAGCCAGGGCCGGGCGAGCGCGCGGTGCAGCACGGGCCGATAGACCGTATGGATCACGCCATTGACCGCCTGCAGCAGGCGGTTGCCCTCGGGGGCGGAATGCTTGTCGAGCACCCGGCTGGCCAGGAACGGGATGATGGTCAGCGACACGAACAGCGACGCGCCCACCGTGCACAGCACCGTCACCGGCAGCGAGCGGATATAGGCCCCCGAGCCGGCCGGCAGGGCCATCAGCGGCAGGAAGGCCAGCATCAGGGTGGCCGTGCAGCCGATCACCGCCAGGGCGATCTGGCCCGAGCCGTTGATCGCCGCGGAGGTGCGCTCCTCGCCTTCGCGGATCCGGCGGGCGATGTTCTCGGTGATGACGATGCTGTCGTCGACCAGCAGGCCGAGCGCCAGCACGAAGCCGGCGATGGTCAGCTGGTTGAGGGTGAAGCCGAAGGCCTGGATCAGCGACAGGCCGATCAGCAGGGACAGCGGGATCGACACCATCACCACCAGGCCCGCGCGCGGCCCCAGCGGCAGCAGGGTGATCAGCACCAGAACGAGGGCCACGGCGAAGTCGCGGAACAGGTTCTTCAGGCGGTGATCGACATTGTGGGCCTGGACGAAACCGCGCTCCAGCTTCACCCCGGCCGGCAGCACCTTCTCGTAGTCGTCCAGCACCTTCTCGACGGATTTGGTGATGCGGCCGACGTCCTGGCCGTCCTTCTGGGTGACGGCGACGAAGACGGCGCGCTTGCCGTCGAAGCGGGTCAGGTGGGTCGGCTCCTCCTGGGCCCAGGCGACGTCGGCGACGTCGCGCACCCGCACCACCTGGCCTCCGAGCGAGCGGACGGGCGTGTTCTTGACGGTGTCGAGCGAGCGGAAGGCCCCGCCGGACTTGACGTTGAAGCGCCGCCCGCCGGCCTGGACCGCGCCGATCGGGGCCTCGATACCCGCCGACTTCAGGGCGTCGGCGACGGCGGAGGCCGGCAGCTTCAGGGCGGCCAGCCGCGCCAGGTCCAGCGACACCCGCACCTCGGAGGCGGGGGCGCCGTAATAGCGGGTCTGGCGCACGCCGGAGACGCGGTCGAGGCGTTCGGACAGCCGATCGGCGACCTTCTCAAGCCGGCGCATCGGGAGGCTGTCGCTGACCAGGGCCACCTGGACGATGGCCACCTCGGTGGTGCGCACGCGTTCGATGTCCAGCCGTTGCAGGCCGGCGGGCAGGCTGCCGCGAATGGCGTTCACCTCGCGCACCACCTGGTCGAACTTGCGCTCGGGGTCGACGTCCCAGGTGAAGAAGACCCGGACCACGGCCGCGCCGTCGAGGCTGGTGCTCTCGACCTTGTCGATGCTGTCTAGGCCATAGACCGCCGTCTCGATCGGGTCGGCGACCAGCTGCTCCATCTCGGCCGGTTCGGCGCCGGGCAGCACCGCGCGGATCAGCACGATGGGGATCGGGAAGTGCGGGTCCTCTGACCGCGGCACGGTCATCAGGGCGTTGACGCCCAGCATCACCAGCAGGCCGAAGGCGACGATGGTGAACTGCCAGCGCCGGACGGCGAAGGCGGCGAGGTTGAGGTTCATCGTGCAGCGCTCTGGGGGGCGGCGACCTTGCGGGTCGGGGCCGCCAGGGCGCGCGGATCGACGACGCTGACCTTTTCGCCGTCGGAGACGAAGCCGGCGCCGGCTGTGATCACCCGGCTGCCGGGCGGCAGGCCGGCGACCAGGGCGTCGTCGCCGTCGAAGCCGCCGAAACGCACCGGCGTGCGGCGGGCGGTGGCGCCGTCGAGACGCAGCACGGCGGCCTTGTCGCCCGAGGCCTCCAGCAGGGCCTCGGCCGGGATGCGGGCGAATTCGGCGCGGGCGGAGGCGTCGGCGGCTGGCGCGCTGAGGCGGGCCGAGGCGATCTGGCCGCTCTTCAGTTCGGGGCGGGCCTGGACCTCGATCTCGACCGTGACCGCGCCGGTGCGGGCGTCGGCGGCCTGGCCCAGGCGGGTGACGACGCCGGTCAGGGTCTGGCCGGGCAGGGCGTCGGCGGTGATGGCGGCGCTGGAGCCGACCCTGACTCGCGCGGCGTCGCGGGCGGGCAGGGGAAGGCGCAGGACCAGCGGGCTGGAGAGATCGGCGACGGTCAGCACCGTCTGGCCGGCCGCCACCACCTCGCCGGCCTGGGCGGTGCGGGCCAGGACGACGCCGGAGACCGGCGAGGCCAGCCGCGCCCAGCGCCGGTCGAAGGCCGCGCCGGCGTTGGCCGCCTGGGCCGCCTTCAGCGCGCTTTCGGCGTCGTCCAGCCGCGCCTTGGCGACGAAGCCGGAGGCGTAGAGCTTGCGGGCCCGATCGGCGTCGCGGCGCGCGCGCTCCAGGTCGGCGCCGGCCTGGGTCTGGCGGGCGTCGACCCCGGCCGGATCGATGCTGGCCAGGGTCTGGCCGGCGGCGATGCTGTCGCCGGCCTCGACCGCCACGCGGGTCAGGACGCCGGGGATGCGGAACGACAGGGCCATCTCGCGGCGGCGTTCCAGGGTTCCGGAGGCGGTCAGGTCGGAGGCCGCGCCGGGCGCGCCGACGCTGACGGCCTCGACCGCCGGGGGCGGGGCGGCTTCGGGGGCGGCCGCCTTGCCGCCGCAGGCCGCCAAAGCGAGGGCCGAGGCCGTCGCCAGCGCCGTGAGCAGGACGACGCCTCCATATCCAGCACGCGCCCCGTCCATGCCCTCGCCCCTATCATCGATCGGTGATAAGTAATCACTGATCGATTATTGTGGGTTGTCAAGCCGGCCCCGCTGCGGAAAGGAGGGACGATGACCGCGCCGAAGATCCGTTCCCCCCGCAAACCCAAGGGACAGGGCGCCGAACGACGCGAGGAGATCCTGGACGCGGCCCTGCGGCTGTTCAGCGAGAAGGGCCTGCACGCGGTCTCGACCCGCCAGATCGCCGAGGCCACCGGCGTCTCGCAGCCGGCCCTCTACGCCTATTTCGCCACCAAGGACGACATCACCGCCGAGCTGTGCGTGCGGGCCTTCGCCACCCTGGTGTCGCGGATGGAAGAGGCGCGGGCCAGCTTCAAGCCCACGGCCGAATGTTTCGAGCGAGCGCTGCGGGTCTATGTCGATTTCGGCCTCGAGGAGCCCGACGCCTATCGCGTGGCCTTCATGGTCGAGAAGGGCCTGGACGGGTCCTACAAGGAGCGGGTCGGCGACCGGCCGATGATGGCGGGCATCGGCGCCTTCCAGCGCTTCGCCGAGATCGTGGGCGAGATGCGCGACGCTGGCCTCACCCATGACGACGACATCCAGAGCATGACCCAGACCCTGTGGGCGGGCCTGCACGGCCTGGTTTCCCTGCTGATCGCCCGCGCCGACTTCCCTTGGGTCGAGCGCGAGGTGCTGATCGCCTGCCACATCGCCCTGCTGCGACGGGGAACCTTGAAAGACGTCCGCTAAAGACGTCCCCTAAAGACGCTCGTTGAAACGGGGCGAGCGCGGGCCTACATCGGCGGGCTCCCGATCTCTCCCGACGAAAGACGCCTCGATGGCCAAGCTGCAGCCCCTGGAAACCTTCTCCCTGCAGGAAACCGAAGACGGCTACCGCCTGCTGGTCTCGGCCGTGGGCGGCGACGCGATCTATGTCTCGATCACCTCCGAGCAGATGGACGAGATCATCGACAGCCTGGACACGGCCCTGACCGGCGACGAGGAGACGGCGGGCGAAGGCGACTTCGACAACGCGGACTAGCTCGCCTGGCGGCGACCCCCCTCCGGCCCTCCGGGCCACCTCCCCCAGAGGGGG
>Ga0102591_1003539_pt1 | contig 13802 bp, 13 predicted proteins | sample AraplaCol_mCL_r2_2_FD_76860 | JGI IMG/M metagenome (GOLD analysis project Ga0102591, IMG submission 76860) | Arabidopsis root microbial communities from North Carolina, USA - plate scrape MF_Col_mCL_r2 (SPADES assembly) (version 2) | ecosystem: Host-associated > Plants > Roots > Endosphere... | reverse complement strand
GAAGGAGACGGCGAACAGGCTGGTAGGGGCGTGGCGCGAGGCGGCGAGGCCCATGACCCAGTCGTAGAGGCGGCGCAGCATGCGGACTCCCATTTGCGGAACGCGCCGTTGCTAGCAGGGGGCGGGGCGCTTGTCCCGGCCGATGCGCCGGTGTGTTGCGGTTCTTTTCAAGGCGATGCGAAGGCGGGCTGACGGGCGCCTTCCAGACAATAAAACGCCCCGTCCTCCAGGCGCCGGGCCGACATGGCGCGGAGGAGGACGGGGCCACGCGGTCGCCGCAACATTACGACCGCGCGTCTCGAAAGAGGTCGGGGGAGCGACCTCTAGAACTTGACCGCCAGCGAGACGCTGTAGTTGCGGCCAGGAGCGGTGTAGCCGTCGACGACCACCGGCTGGGTGGTGGTCGGTGTGGTGGTCGCGCCGCGCACGTCGCTCCACCACCAGTACTTTTCGTCGGTCAGGTTGAAGACGCCGCCGCGCACGGTGACGGCCTGGGTGACGTTCCAGTAGCCGGTGAGGTCGGCGGTGCTGAACGCCGGCGGGGCGAAGCAGGTCCCCGAGCAGGTGACGCCCAGGCTGTCGAACGACTTCTTCTGCACGTGCATGACGTTGAACTGGCCGCCGAAGCGACCGGCCGGGTCGCGATAGGACAGGCCGGCCGTGAACTTGGCCGGATCGACCGACTGCAGCGGCGTGCTGACGCCGGCGGTGTTGGTCGAGTAGCCGCGGGCGTAGGCGGCCGTGCCGATCAGGCGCCAGTTGTCGCCGATCAGGACCTCGCCGCGGGCCTCGGCGCCGCTGATCTCGGCCTCGGCCAGATTGACGTACTGATAGACGGCCGGGTTGGTGGCGGTGAACGCGCCGCTGACCTGCACCTGCTCGATGAAATCGTCGTACTTGCCGGTGAAGCCGGTGACGCCGAGGTTCCAGGTCGGGCGGCGCAGACGGACGCCCAACTCGAAGCTGCGGCTGGTCTCGGGCTTCAGGTCGGGGTTCGAGATGGCCGTGTAGAAGCTGGTCGGGTTCGAGAAGCCGTTGTTGACCTGCGACGGGGCGGGGGCCTTGAAGCCGCTGGCGGCGTTGGCGAACACGCTGATCAGGTCGTCGACCTTCCAGACCGCCGACAGCTTGGGCGAGACGTGCGAGTCGCTCTGGCCGACCGGGGTGTTGGCCGTGAACAGCGGATCGTTCTTCGGGTCGAGCTTGTAGTAGTCGTAGCGCAGGGCCGGGTAGAAGGTGACCGGACCGGCCGCGAACTCGTCCTGCACATAGGCGCCGACCAGGGTGTAGTCGGTGGTCGGGAAGGCGCGGTTGGGGAAGGTTTCGCCGGGCGGCGGCACGGTGCCCGTGCGCAGGCTCTGCTGCTGGGTCAGCGAGGCGTCGGCGCCCCAGACGATGCGGTGCTCGGCGCCGCCCAGTTGGGCCTTGCTGACCAGTTCCAGCGCGCCGCCGAACACCTCGTTGTCGAACTTGGCGTCGCGGGTGCGGTCGGCGGCGGTGTAGCGGTCCTCGGCCGAATACTGCCGGGTCGTGCTGTTCTGGTAGTAGGCGGTGGTGCGGGCGCTCTCGATGAAGCCGTCGCCGCCGGTGAAGACGTGAGACAGGCTGACGCGGTCGCGACGCATCTTGTCGAAGGCCGTCAGGCCGATGACCGAGGTCGAGGCCGTCGGGCTGATCGCGATCGCCGACAGCACGTTCCAGTCGATGTCGCGGTCCAGGTGGTCGAGCGTCAGGGTGAACTTGTTGCGGTCGTCGAGGTTGAAGACCAGCTTGCCGAGCACGGCGTTGGACTGGTTGTCCTCGGGGTTGGCGACCGTGCGGGCGACGGTGCGCGTGGCGTTGGTCCCTTGGGTCTCGGTCTCGTGGCCGTCGCGGCGGGTGTAGGCCAGCAGGCCTTCCCAGCGGCCGGTCGAGCCGGCGACCACGGCGCTTTCGCTCCAGCTTTCGTCGGCCGACGAATAGCCGACGCGGCCGCGGGCGGCGAAGTCCTTGCCCTGCAGGATGTCGGTCGGATCCTTGGTGAAGAAGCTGACCGAGCCGGCCAGGCCGTCGCTGCCGTAGAGGGCCGAGGCCGGGCCGCGGACGATCTCGACCGACTTCAGCACGTCGACGTCGACATAGTCGCCGCGACCGGCCGACTGGGCGCCAAAGGCGTAGCTGTCCGGGATGCGGACGCCGTCGACCATGATCAGTACGCGGTTGCCTTCGAGGCCCCGGATGGCGAAGCCGGCGTTGCCGTCGCGGCCCGTCGAGGCGCCGGCGGCGGTGAAGCGCGAGGGGGCGCTGCGCACCGTGACGCCGGGCTCGAAGCGCACCAGGTCCTTCACGTCCTCGACCAGGGCATCCTCGATCTCCTGGGCGGTCGTCACGGTGACGGTCGCGGGAACGTCGAGCACAGACTTCTCGCCGCGGGTGGCGGTGACGGTCACCTTGTCGAGTTCGGCCACGTCGCCGCCGGGGGCGTCAGGCGCGTCGGCGGCGTGGGCGGCCGCCGAGCAGAGCAGGGCGGCGGCGGATGCGGCGGCGAAGAAGAGCGTGTTGCGAGACAAGGAAGAACCCCCAGGTAGTCGGCCTTGATGCGAATTGTTCGCATTCGTTGGGAGCGTGCTAAAACCGTCTGGCGGCCTGGTCAAGTTATTTGCAATTGATTCTTAGATTCATCCGCAATAGGAGCCTCTGCAACGACCGATCGTCCTGGAAGGGGGATTCCGATGAAGACCATGCTCGCTTCGGCGGCGCTGCTGGCGGGCCTGGGCCTGGCCGGCCTGGCGCACGCCCACTCGCCCTACATGCTGCCCAGCACCTTCGACGTCTCCGACCGGAAGATCGTCACCGTGCAGGGCTCGTTCACCGAGACCTTCTTCACGCCTGAAGTGGCGATGAAGTCGGACACCTACGCCGTGGTCGGCCCGGACGGCCAGCGCAAGCCGCTGACCCCGACCTACCTGCGCGAGATGGCGCTGGTCGAGGCCCCGGTCGAAGCCGCTGGCACCTACCGCATCACCACCGGCCAGCGCGTCGGCCGCGTCGGCAAGGCCGCCCTGATCAAGGGCGAGTGGGAGTTCATGGAGCCCGGCAAGGCTCCGGCCGGCGCCCAGGTCGTGGACATGCAGAGCATCACCACCGCCGACGTCTACGTGACCCGCGGCGCGCCGAGCACGGCCGCCCTGGCCCCGGTCGGCAAGGGCCTGGAGTTCCAGGCGGTCACCCATCCCAGCGACATCACCACCGGCCAGCCGGCCAAGTTCGTGGTGCTGTACGACGGCAAGCCGGTGGCCGGCCAGGAGGTCACGCTGACCGGCGGCAACGACCGCTATTCCGACGCCAAGGCCGCCCCGGTCACCGTCAGGAGCGACGCCCAGGGCCGCTTCGAGATCAAGCCGGACCACTCGGGCGTCTACCAGGTCCAGGCCCGCTACCGCGTGGCTCCGGCCGCCGAAGGCCAGCCCGGCCAGAGCCACACCTACTCCCTGACCTTCGAATCCCTGCGTTGAGAACCGACATGATCCGCAAGAGCCTGATCCTGGCCGCCGCCCTGGCCGCCATCTCCGCCCCGGCCCTGGCCGCCTCGCACGCCCGCGACACCTTCATCAAGGAACAGGACGTCAACGGCGACGGCGTCGTCACCAAGGAAGAGTTCGTCATCACCCGCGACCAGCTGTTCAAGGCGATCGACGCCGACAAGAACGGCTCGCTGTCCAAGGAAGAGTACGTCGGCGAGTTCAAGGCCCGTCTCGAAAAGCGCCTCGCCGCCTCGCCCGACACGGCCGAGAAGAAGGAAGAGGAGCGCGTGCGCCAGATGCGCCAGGCCGACGTGCGTTTCGGCGTGCTCGACAGCGACAAGAGCGGCGCGATCACCCCGGCCGAGTTCGCCTATTCGGGCTGGCGGATGTTCGTGACCCACGACACCAACAAGGACGGGACCGTCTCGGCGGCCGACCCGATCCCCGCCGACACCAACTGAGCCGACGCCAACCGAGCCGACACCAACTGAGATCGGCGGCCTGACGCGTGAGCGGTCCTCGCGACCGCTCCGCGAAAGCCTGGGGGGCTGCGGGCCGCCGCCGCCCCCGGCTCCGTTCATCCCCTTGAGGAGCCGGGGGCGATACCCCTTTCGTCCAGCCGCCTGGCGTCAGCGCGGCGGGACGAAGTCCTCGATCGCCCGCACGAAGGCCTCGGGGCGCTCGAGATAGAGGAAGTGGCCGCTGCCTGGGACCACGACGCGTTTCGCGTCGGGCAGGGCGGTCTCCAGGGCCTTGGCCTGGTCCTGTACGTCTGCGATGTCGACCTCGCCGACCAGGATCAGCGTCGGGACCTTGATCTCGGCCAGACGCGGCCTGGCGTCGACGGCGAAGCGCTCCTTCTGGTTCGCGCCGATATTACCCGGATGGGCCTTCAGCTGATCCACCACCCACTGGCGCTGAGCGTCCGCGTCCTTGGTCAGGATGTAGGGATCGCGCGCCGCGCCCTCGATGTCGCCCAGCTTGAACAGGGTCATCAGCTTCAGTCCCCGCGCGATGAAGCCGGCGGAGGGCTTGAACCCCGCCACGAAGGGGCCGACCAGCACCAGGCGCGAGACGCCGTCCGGATGGGCAAGGGCGTAATCGACGGCCAGGCCGCTTCCGGCAGAGGATCCCACCAGCACCGGCCGCTCGATCTTCAGGGCGGCGATCACCGCCTCCAGGTCCTTGACCGTCTGGTAGGGGGCTGCGGCGGGCGTCGAGACGCCGAAGCCGCGCCGGTCGTAGCGCACGACCCTGTAGCGCTCGCACAGGGCCGGCCAGGCGGCGTCGAAGGCGGCCTTGTGCAGTATGCCGTCGTGCAGCAGCACCAGGGTGGTCTCGCTCCGACCGCAGGTCTCGTAGGCCAGGCGTCCGCTCTCCACCTCGACGAAGGTCTCGGCGGGCTGGGCCATGGCGGGAGCGGCGAGCAGCAGGCATGCGGCCGCGATCGCCCGAACGGGCGTGGACAGAAGGCGCATCTTTCGTCTCCGAGGGTGAGGGAAGGGCGGGGCTCAGCCCGCGTCGCGGATCTCTTCGACGCCGTCGTCAGGCAGGTATTCCAGGATGTCGCCCGGCTGGCAGTCGAGGTAGCGGCAGATGGCGTCGAGGGTGGACAGGCGCAGGCCCTTCACCTTGCCCGACTTCAGCAACGAGAGGTTGGCGTCGGTGATGCCGACGGCGCGGGCCAGGGTGTTGGAGCGCACCTTGCGGCGGGCCAGCATGACGTCGAGGCGGACGAGGATCGGCATCAGACGAACGCGTCCCGGTCTTCCTCGATCTCGCGGCCGACCTGCATCACCTGGGCGATGACGAAGACCAGCAGGCCCAGGATCAGGCCCTGGATGCTCGAGAGGTGGAACCAGTTCCTGTCGATCTCCCAGCCGGTCGCCGACAGGAAGAGATGGCAGAGGAACGGCGAGACGGCATAGGCGCACAGCCAGGCGCCGACCCGGCCGATGTGGCGGGCGTTGGCCGCGCCGAACACCTCGCCGCCGGCATAGAGCAGAAAGAGCGCCCGCAGGTGGGCCAGGATCGCCAGCACCGGCGCGATGCGTAACGTGCCGACCAGGGCGTAGGCGGCGCGGTGCGGGATCGACAGCGAGGCGAAGGCCACAGAGTCCGGCGGTCCCTTGCCGATCCAGGCCGCCGTCGGACCGATGCGGAAATTCTCGCCCGGCCAGGCCAGCACCGCCAGGATCAGCACGCCGGCGATCAGGCCGGTGAGCGCCAGCAGGGCGGTGAGCAGCCAGGCCAGGGCGCGGCTGCCCAGCCGCAGCCGGCGATGGCTGGCCGAGGGCGGCGGCGGCGCGACTGGTGGCGGCCGCAGCGAGACGACGGTGGACACGGAAACCTCCCCTAGGCTTCGATGGATCATCGTTCTTACAGAAAATAATTTCTGTCAAACGATATGAATCGGTGGTCGATCGAGACGGGGCGAGGAACGCGGACGGGGCTGGACCATTGAAGTCGGAGCAAGCGGGGAGAGCGCGGCATGCGGCGACGGTTGATGGTTCTGGCCCTGGGGCTTTCGCCCCTGGCCGCCTGCCTGCCCAACGGCGTCAAGGACGCCTCGAAGCTGGCGATCTGGCAAGCCAATGGCCTGCCGGCCAAGGCCACTCTGCTGAACCGCATGACGCCCAGGGGCTTCTTCGGACCCAAGGCCGAGTGGTCGGGCGCCGGGCCGGCGGTGTGGACGGCGACGGTGGGTGAGGGGACCGTCCTGACCGCGCGGGACGCGGCCAACGGCGAGGCGGTCAGCTACACGCTGGTCGTCGCCGAGCGGCCGGCCTCGGTGGAGAAGGGCTCGCCGATCCGCGACTTTGTGGTCGCCGTCGCCCCGCCGCATCTGGTCTCGGACGCCGAGGCCGTCGCCAGGCGGCTGCAGATCTTCTCGGACGCCTCGGAGCCCGCCGACGCGCCCCTGGGCGGCCTGCTGTTCCGCTATACGCCGGCGGGCGCGGGCTACCGGATCGACGTCGCGCCCGCCTCGTCCTCCACGCCGTAGACCCGCACCCAGTCGACCAGCAGGCTTTCGGGCAGGGCGGCGTCGTCGACGCCCTTGCGGCCGGTCGTCTCGGCCCAGCGCCCGCCGACCGCCAGGTTCAGGATCAGGTGGAAGCGCTCGTCGAAGGGCCGGCCGCCCGGGCGGCTGAAATAGGGTTTGCCGTCGATCGACCAGATCAGCCGGCGCGGCGTCCACTCCAGGGCGAAGACGTGGAAGACGGTCAGGTCGTCGAGCCGGGTCTCGGCGCTGTCGCTGCGGTTGGCGGCCAGGGTCGGACCGTGGTGCGCCGCCGCCCGCACCACGTCGCGGCAGGACAGGCAGCGGACGCCCAGGTTCACCGCCTCGGCGATGTCGAGCTCGCCCGACAGTGGATAGGGGCCGTAGTTGTCGTGCTCGGGCAGCATCCAGATCGCCGGCCACAGGCCCTGGCCCAGCGGCAGCTTGGCCCGCACCTCGATGCGACCGTAGCGGAACGAGGCCAGGCCCTTGGTGTGGATCCGGCCCGAGGCGTAGTCGCGGGCGACGCGCGCCGCGCCGGGGGCGGCGTCGCGAACGGCCGGGCCGGTGGTCTTGGCCCGTCGCGCGGTCAGGCGCAGCACCCCGCCCGACACCGAGACGGCGGCGGGCGTGTAGCACTGGCGCTCCTCGTTGCCGCCGCCCCAGCAGTCGTTCGACGCCGCCCACCTGGCGGGATCGAGCCGCTCGCCGTCGAACTCGTCGGACCAGATCAGGCGTGGCGCGGCCACGGCCGGAGCGGCGAGCATGGCCAGCAGCAGGGCGAGGCGGATCACGGGATCGCCGTCGTCGAGCGGCCGCCCTCCGGCAGGGCCAGGGTCACGGTCTTCTTGCCGGCCTTGGGCAGCAGCACCTCCACCCCCGACACGGCCCGGGGCGCGGCGGCGGTGAGGGCCCAGCCGGCGCCGCGCGGCTCGACGTCCAGCTCCAGGGCGTCGCGGGCAGACCACCAGTCGCCGAAGCGGTCGGTCGCGCCCATCCAGGCCCGCCCCTTCCAGCGGTCGGCCAGGGCCGCCTCGAAGGCCAGCTTGTCGCCGACCGTGTTGGGATGGATCAGCACGGTGACCACGCCCCGGTCGCGGGCCACCCTGGCCACCAGGGCGTCGGCGGCGTCGAGCCGCTGCAGCAGGGGCGGCGGCGCCTCGTCCTCTATGGCGACCGGGAACTCGAACACCGGCTGCAGCGCGCCGTCCGCGCGTCCGTCGGTCAGCTGGAAGGGCAGGTGGGTCAGCACCGTGTTGGCGGTGATCGACGACGAATAGCGGTAGCCGCTGGCGTCCAGGGCCTGGGGCAGGGTGAAGGGATAGGCCAGGCGTCCGGGGCGGAACGAGACGACCTGCGCGCCCGCCAGCCGCTCCAGCAGGAACTTCGACACCCGCAGCTCGCCGAGGATCGACGCGCCCCGGACGGTGTCGACCGTCTCGACGAACGGCCGGTAGCGGGGATAGCGCTCGCGGCCGTTTCCCAGCGGCATGGTGTGCTCGAAGGCGCCGGAGTGGGCGACGGTGTGGCTGCCCACCTCCTGGCCGCGCGCCAGCAGCCCCTTCACGTCGGCCACCGCCGCCTCGTCGAAGAACACCTTGTCGTTGTAGTCCTTCATGTACTTGGTCTGGACGTAGAAGGTCCCGCGGATGTCGCGCGCCTTCAGGGCGTCGGCATAGGCCAGGGCGTTGTGAACCGACGGGCCGTAGTCGACGTCGTGGGTGAACAGGATCGACACCTGCTTGCCGGCCGGGGCGGTGGAGACCAGCCAGGGCATCGGCTCGCCGGCCACGTAGAGGTCGCGCACCCAGCGGAACAGGCTGTCGAGCGAAGGCTCGTAGCCGTTGACGTAGCGCCGGGCCAGGGCCTCGGCCCGGCCGTTCATCGAGCGCTGGGCCAGCGAGCCGAGATCCACGCCCAGCACGCACGCCTGGCCGCCCACCTGGCGGCAGGCGGCGGCTGTCGAGCCGTCGTCGAAGCGGGCGGCGACCTGCGCCGTCCCCGGCGCGTAGCCGACGCTGGCGACCTTGGCCTCGCCGGCCGAGGAGACGACGATCTCGTCGGCCTCCGGCTCGCCCGTGGCCTGGCTCCAGCGCAGCCGCAGGCGGGACGAAGCCTCGGTCCCCGGACCGACGCCGAACAGTTCGCCCAGGCCGCCGCCCGCCAGGTTGAAGGCCAGCACCGTGCCGCCGTCCCGCACGTGCTGGGCCAGGGCGCGCAGCTGGTCGGCGGTCAGCACCCGGCCCGAGACGATCGGATAGACCAGCACCACCTTGTGGGTCAGGGCCTTGGCGGGATCCTCCGTGACCGTGATCGGCACGCCGTGGGCGCGAAAGCCGCGCACCAGGCCCAGCCACCCCGACTGCGGGTCGGTGACCAGTATGGCCAGGCGGTGTGGGCCGCCCCTGTCGAACTGGGCGATGCGGGTGCGGGGAGGCTCGACGATCTTCGAGGCCTTGGCCGGACCGCGCACGCCGGGGAAGACATGCATGACCGAGGGATCGGGTCGTTCTCGCCACCACCACAAGCCGCCGGCGAGCAGTACGGCCAGGACGAGCAGCAGCAGCGGCAGGCGGCGTCGGAACATGCGTCCTCCGGTCGGGGGAGAGGGGCGCGCCCATCCAAACCCGAAAACGCCAAACGCGCGAGCCTGTGATTTCGCCGCGCGGCGAGGTTGCGGTCGTCCGGCGAAGCTTTCCCTTCGGCGCGGGGGCTTCTATATGCGGACGCTTCCTGTTCGTTGTTCGCCCCCGGAAAGACGCCCCGTCCCATGGCCCGCATCCTGATCACCTCGGCCCTGCCGTACATCAACGGCATCAAGCACCTGGGGAACCTCGCGGGGTCGATGCTGCCGGCCGACGTCTATGCGCGCTTCCAGCGGGCCCGGGGCCACGACACCCTCTACATCTGCGCCACCGACGAGCACGGCACCCCGGCCGAGCTGGCCGCCGCCGCCGCCGACCAGGACGTGGCGACCTATTGCGAAGAGCAGCACGTGCTGCAGCACGACGTGGGCCGCGCCTTCGGCCTGTCGTGGGACCATTTCGGCCGCTCGTCCTCGCCGCAGAACCATCGCCTGACACAGCACTTCGCCGAGGTCCTCGAAGCCCAGGGGCTGATCGAGGAGCGGGTCGACCAGATGGTCTACTCGATCGACGACCGCCGCTTCCTGCCCGACCGCTACATCGAGGGCACCTGCCCGCACTGCGGCTTCGAGAAGGCGCGCGGCGACCAGTGCGACAACTGCGGCAACCTGCTGGACCCGACCGACCTGAAGGACCCTTACTCGGTGATCTCGGGTTCGCGGAACCTGGAGGTGCGCGACACCAAGCACCTCTACCTGCTCCAGACCAAGATGGCCGAGCGCATCCGCGCCTGGGTCGACGCCCACCCCGACTGGCCGACCCTGGCCAAGTCGATCGCCTACAAGCACCTGGACGAAGGCCTGATCGATCGCGGCATCACCCGCGATCTGGCCTGGGGCGTGCCGGTGACCAAGGACGGCCTGCCGCGTCCGGGCATGGAGGAGAAGGTCTTCTACGTCTGGTTCGACGCGCCGATCGAGTACATCGCCGCCACCCAGGAATGGGCCGAGGCCGGCGAAGGCCGCGACTGGCGCTCGTGGTGGCGCACCGACGCCGGCGCCGACGACGTCCGCTACGTCCAGTTCATGGGCAAGGACAACGTGGCGTTCCACACCGTCAGCTTCCCGGCCACCATTCTCGGCTCCGAAGAGCCGTGGAAGAGCGTCGACATGCTCAAGGCCTTCAACTGGCTGAACTGGTACGGCGGCAAGTTCTCGACCAGCAACAAGCGCGGCGTGTTCATGGACGCGGCGCTCGACATCCTGCCGCCCGACCTGTGGCGCTGGTACCTGACCTCGAACTCGCCGGAAGGCAGCGACACGGCCTTCACCTGGGAGCAGTTCGCCAGCGCCGTGAACCGCGACCTGGCCGACGTGCTGGGCAACTTCGTCAACCGCATCCTGAAGTTCACCGAGAGCAAGTTCGACGGCGTCGTGCCCGAGGGCGGCGAAGTCGGTCCGCTGGAGGAAAAGCTCTACGCCGACGTCGCCGCGCGCCTGGCCGACCTCTCCGAGCAGATGGACGCCATCGAGATCCGCAAGAGCGCCCAGGCGCTGCGGGCCCTGTGGGTGGTCGGCAACGAGTACCTGCAGGAAGCCGCCCCCTGGACGGCGATCAAGACCGACCGCGACCGCGCCGCCGTGATCGTGCGCACGGCCCTGAACCTGGCCGCGCTCTACGCCCGCATCTCGGCCCCGTTCATCCCGTTCGCCGCCGAGAAGATCAGCGAGGCCTTCGCCCAGGCCTGGCCGCCCGCGTGGCCGACCGCCGACGTGGCGGCCGAACTCTCGACCGTGCCCGCCGGCCAGGCCGTGCGCGCGCCGGAGGTGCTGTTCAAGAAGATCGACGACGACATGATCGCCGAATGGGCCGCGCGGTTTGGAGGCGCGGAATGACCTGATCCCTCTCCCCTTGCGGGAGAGGGTGGCCCTGCGGAGCAGGGTCGGGTGAAGGGTCTCTCAGAAATCGAACGCCGCGACAGCCGATCCGCTGTCGCGGCGTTTTTCGTTCGCGCGACCCCTCATCCGTCATCCTTCGGATGACACCTTCTCCCGCAAGGGGAGAAGGATTTTCTTCCCCTTCGCCGCACGCCGATCTACGGGACGGCCATGCCGCTCGTCGTCCGCCTCTGCCTGTTCTACGTGGCCATCTATCTGGGCACGGGCGTGAGCCTGCCCTACATCGCCACCTTCCTGCGGGCCAAGGGGCTGTCGGGGGCCGAGATCGGCGCGGTGCTGGCCGCGCCGCTGCTGCTGAAGCCCTTCACTGGACCGGTGCTAGCGGTCTGGGCTGACGGCTTCAGGCTGCGGCGCTCGCCGATGATCCTGCTGGCGGTCGCCGCCGCCGTCGCCTATCTCGCCATGCTGGTCGCGCCGGGCTTCTGGGGCCTGCTGATCTGCTGGCTGCTGGGCGCGACGCTGCTTTCCACCATCTCGCCGCTGATCGACGTCGTCACCCTGCGTCGAGCGCGGCTGGAGGGCTTCAACTACGGCCTGCCGCGCGGATCGGGCTCCAGCGCCTTCATCGCCGCCAACCTGGTCATGGGCGTGGTGCTGACCATCGCCGGGGCCGACGTCATCGTCGTCTGGATCACCGTGGCGGCCCTGCTGGCGGCGGCCGCAGCCTTCGTGCTGGTGCCGGCCGAGCAGGTGCACGAGGAGGGCGAGGCCCCGCCCAAGCGCGAGCGCTGGAAGGGCCTGGGCCAGCTGCTGACCGACCGGGTGTTCGTGCTGGCGGTGGTCACGGCGGGCCTGATCCAGGGCGCGCACGGCTTCTACTACAGCTTCTCGACCATCCTCTGGCGGCGGCAGGAGATCCCCGAGCCGGTGATCGGCGTGCTGTGGGGCGTCGGCGTCGCGGCCGAGGTCGGGTTCATGTGGTTCCTGGAGCCGTGGCGGCGAAGGGTGGGGCCCGGCAGGCTGCTGGCCATGGGGGCGGGCGCGGCGGTGATCCGCTGGAGCGCCTACGCCTTCGCCCCGCCGCTGTGGGCGCTGTTCCCGCTGCAGATGCTGCACGCCTTCACCTTCGCGGCCAGTTTCCTGGCCTCGCTGCAGCTGATCGAGCGCCTGACGCCGCCCCGCAGCGCCTCGGCCGCCCAGGCCCTGAACTCGGCGGTGTCGCAGGGCTTCACCCTGGGCGCGGCGACCCTGGCCTCGGGCCCGCTGTTCGACGCCCTGGGCGTGAAGGGCTACTGGGCGATGGCGGCGCTGGGCGTTCTGGGGCTCGCCGGCGCGCTGGTGCTGAACAAGGCCGTCAAGGTTCGCCTGCAAGCTTGACCTTGGGTTGCGCCGCGGCGAGGATGTTCGCACGTGCGATATCGAGGGGGATTTGAGCATGCGTAATCTGCTGGTCGTCCTGGCCGCGGGCCTGACCTTGGCGGCGGCGACCTCGGCGCAGGCTCAGAACCAGGTGGTGCAGGGCCGCATCACCAACATCTCGTTCTCCTCGCCGGGCAATTTTTCGATGCGGGTGACGCTGGATACGACGCTGACCCAGTGCTCGAACAATTTCGTCTTCCTGGATACGAGCTTCGGCAACTACCAGGCCTATGCCGCGGGTCTGATGTCGGCCTACGCCCTCTCCAAGCCGATCAACGTGACCTACACCGTGCAGTCGAACGGCTTCTGCGCGATGCTGGAATACAGCTACTGACGGCTGGCGGGACGCTTCGCTGGGAGGGATTTGCGGGCGCCGTGGCCGAGCACGTCGGCACGCCCCGCGATCAAGCTTGACCGTAAGGACAATAAACTCAATCTGGGCGGGTGTTTTCAGCTCAGGAACCCCAGCATGCGTAAATGGATGACCGCCCTGGCGATGGCCGGCGTGGCGGCGATGGCGGCCACGTCGGCCCAGGCCTATGAAATCAAGTCGGGCCGTATCAGCGCCGTCTTCTTCTCTTCGCCCGGCAATTCGGCGTTCCGGATTTCGCTGGATACCGAGCTGACCCTCTGCAGCGCCAATTTCGTCGCCATTGAGCCGAGCTTCGGCAACTACCAGGCCTATGTCGCGGGCCTGCTGTCGGCGCAGGCCCAGAACAAGGTGATCAACATCGTCTACGTCGTGAACTCGAACGGCTACTGCTCGCTGCTCGAGTACGGCTACTACAGCTAGGCCAAGCGCGCGCCGGCCGCCGCCGCGAAGGGCGGGGGCCGGCGCGCCTCGTTCTAGATCTCGTAGGCGATCTCCTGGCCTTCCAGCCATTCGACGATCCGCTCGGCCGCGGCCACCGGATCGACCTTGGTCGTGTCGATGACCAGTTCGGCCGCCTCGGGCGCCTCGTAGGGGCTGTCGATGCCGGTGAAGTTCTTCAACTGGCCCGAACGCGCCTTCTTGTAGAGGCCCTTGACGTCGCGGCTCTCGGCCACGGCCAGCGGGGTGTCGACGAACACCTCGACGAACTCGCCGTCGTTGAGGATCTCGCGCGCCAGGCGGCGCTCGGCCCGGTAGGGCGAGATGAAGGCGGTCAGAACGATCAGGCCGGCGTCGACCATCAGCTTGGCGACCTCGGCCACACGGCGGATGTTCTCGACGCGGTCTTCCTCGGTGAAGCCGAGGTCCTTGTTGAGGCCGTGGCGCACGTTGTCGCCGTCCAGCAGGTAGGTGTGGCGGCCAAGCGCGTGCAGGCGCTTTTCCACCAGGTTGGCGATGGTCGACTTGCCCGCGCCCGACAGGCCCGTCAGCCAGACCACGCGGCCGCGCTGGCTCTTGAGGGCC
>Ga0102591_1003533_pt1 | contig 13845 bp, 11 predicted proteins | sample AraplaCol_mCL_r2_2_FD_76860 | JGI IMG/M metagenome (GOLD analysis project Ga0102591, IMG submission 76860) | Arabidopsis root microbial communities from North Carolina, USA - plate scrape MF_Col_mCL_r2 (SPADES assembly) (version 2) | ecosystem: Host-associated > Plants > Roots > Endosphere... | reverse complement strand
CGCGCGCACGCGCTTGATCAGGCCCTCGAGCGGCGCCAGCACCTGGATGAGCACCGGAATGTCGACCATGCCGATGGCGCCGTGCAGCGTGTGCACGGCACGGAGCAGGCCATCGTCGACGGGCAGCTCTTCTTCGTCGGCACGCGCGAGATGCGCGCGGATGACATTGAGGTACTGCGCGACTTCCGTGCGCAGGATGTCGAGCAGCACGGCGTCGACCGGCGGCAGCGACGGGGCGGTGAACACCGGCTCGGCAGCCGCGGCGTCGACCGCCGCGACGTCCGCGCCATCGACGTCGTCGTTCGCGTCGACCGACGCATCCGCTGCGACGTCGGCGGCGGATTCGGCCACCGGCTGACCATAGGCGGCGAAACCCGCCGTCGGCACGGCCGCGATCGTATCGCGCGGCACGCGACGCTTGACCTTGCTGCGCACGCGATGGATCGAATGACGCGCGACGTCTTCGACGAACGCGGTGTCGCCCATGGCGAGGCGATCGGCCGTCTCCATGATCGCGGCGATCGGTGCCGCCGGGGTGGCGTCGCCTTCGAGCGCCGCCTTCAGCTGCGGCAGCGCGTCCACGGCGTGGCGCACGAGCGCCTGCACGCCGTCGTGCGGCGCGATGGTGCCGTCGAGCACGCGGTTGAGCATGTTCTCGACCTTCCAGGCGAACTCGCCCAGCAGGCGTGCTCCAACCAGGCGGCCGGAGCCCTTGAGGGTGTGGAACGAGCGACGGATCGGCACAAGCGCGTCGCTCCGCTCCGGCTCCGCGAGCCAGTGGCCCAGCGCGGTGCGCAGGTTGCCGATCTCTTCCTCGGTCTCCTCGAGGAAGATCTCGCGGATCTCGTCGTCGATGCCGTCCACGGTGATCTGGAAGCCCGCGAACTCGGCCATGCCGGCGCCGCCGACTTCCTGCTCGACTTCTTCTTCGATCTCGATCCAGTCGTCGTCGGCATCCGGTCCGGCAACGTCGGCGACGGCGAGCGGCTCCTCGGCGGCGGAAGCCTCCACGGGCGGCTCGTCCACGAGGTCGAACGTATCGGCGAAGCTCGACACCGTCTCGCCGGCGTCCGCGCTGGTCGACGGCACCGCGATGTGCGCGATGGCCTCGGCTTCGATCTCGTCGAGCGCGATCTGGCCGAGTGCTTCGCCGTCCTCGTCGTGAGCGACCTCTTCGTCCACCGGCACGGGCCAGTAGCCGAGCTCGGCCAGGCTCTGCTGCGTCACGTCGAGGATGTGCTCCAGACCGCCGCGATGTTCGCGCGCCGCCTCGAGGTAGTACTCGAGCGCGGCGAGCGCGTCGGCGAGGCGGTCCATCTGCGTGCCGTTGGGCACGCGGCGGTCGCCGAGCAGTTCGCGATGGATGAACAGGCCGATGCCATCGGCCAGTTCGGCCGGACGACCGGCACCCAGCATGCGCATCGCGCCGCCGATCTCGGCCATCAGCTCGGGCGTGCCCGCCAGCTGTTCGTGGTCCCACGACGACTCGACGAAGCCGACGATCGCATCCTTCACCCTGGAGGTGTTGGCGGTCGCCTCGCGCATCAGCGTCGAGAGAATGTGGCGTGCTTCGCTCCGGGGCAGCGGCGACGGACCGAGGTCCGCCGGTTGCATGTGTTCGCCTTCGGCGCCCAGGCGTTCGATATGGTCGTCCAGCGACGCTTCGACGTAGAGCAGCGCGCCGGCGACGTCCAGCAGCGACTCTTCGTCGGGATCGCGCGTGCCCGTGGCGATCTCGCCGAGGATCCGGCGCTGTTCGCCGACCACGCGGCGCGGCACGCCGAGCGCGAGCATGCCCAGCGTGTCGCCGACGCGATCCAGCACGTCGGTCTGCGCGCCGAGCTGGGCGGGATCGCCGTCCGGCCGGCGCAGGAAAAGGTCGAGGGCTTCCTTCACCCGCAACAGGTCGTCCTTGATCGCGGCGGACACGGTATCGAGCAACGCGCGGTTGTGGCCCGACATCGATCCGCGTGCATGCTCGACTTCGGCCGCCTGCGGCAGCAGGCCGTCGAGGCGATAGGTTTCCCGCAGTTCCTCGATGCGCTCGCTGCCCGGCTTGGCCTGCGCGGCGTAGTACAGGAGCTTGCGTGCGAGTTCGTCGGAGTCGCCGCTGAGCAGTGCGTCTTCGCCGCCGTCCACGAGTTCGCGAATGGAGCGATCGACACGGCCGATCAGCTGGCGCACGTCCTTCTCGTGCGCGCGCAGCACGCCGCGCTCGAGGCCTTCGAGCACGCCTGCGGCGATCCACCACAGGCGACGGCCCGCAATGGTGTAACAACGCGCGGCCAGGCTATCGAGCGTGGCACGCATGCCGAGGAGCTGGCGCTCGTTGCCCTGCCCGCGGAACCATGCCAGCAACTGCTGCTGGAAGCGCACGCGCAGCTCGGCCACCTCCGCGCGATTGGCTTCGGCCATCGCGGGATCGCTGGCACCCGGTGCCGCCTGCGGCAGCAGCGTGTCGAGATTCGGGGTGAACAGCGCGGACTCGTGCAGCGACTGTTCGCCACGGCTCGCACGCAGGTCGTTGAGCAGCGGCAGCAGCACGATCGGCACGTCGCGGTGGCCACTCTGCAGGCGCTCGAGGTAATCCGGCATCTGCATCATGCCGCGCATCAGCGCGGCATACGCGTCGTCGCGATGGGCCACGCGGTCGTCGATCAGCGCGGCGACCAGCTGCTCCATCTCGCCGACGACCATCGCGGCGCCGTAGAGCTCCACCATGCGCAACGTGCCGTGGACCTGGTGCAGGTCCGCGGCGCAGGTGTGCATGACGTAGGCGTCGCGCGAGTCCTCGACGTACGACTCGAGGGCCTGGCGTGCCTTGGACAAGGCGTCGTCGAGCTCGGCCTTGACCCAGTGCAGCGTGGTGAAATCGTTATGGTCTTGAAGTCTCACTGCATCAGCCCGGCAGCTTGAAGTTCGCAACGGACAGGCGCAGGTCGTTGGCGAGCTGGGCCAGGTTGCCGATCGATTCGGCCGTCTGGCTGGCGCCCAGCGATGTCTGCGAAGTGATCTCCTGGATGACGTTCATCGTGGCCGACGTATCGGTCGCCGCGGCGGACTGCTGGCGTGCCGCGGCCGAGATGTTCTGAATCAGCGCGGAGAGGTCGTTCGACACGCGTTCGATGTCGCCCAGCGCCGTGCCCGCGTCCTCCGCGAGTCGCGCACCGGCCACCACTTCCGCAGTGGTCTGTTCCATGGAGCTCACCGCTTCGTTGGTATCGGACTGAATGGTCTGCACGAGCGTTTCGATTCGCTTCGTCGCGCTCGCCGAGCGTTCGGCGAGGCGCTGCACTTCGTCCGCGACCACCGCGAAGCCGCGACCCGCCTCACCGGCGGAGGCCGCCTGGATGGCCGCGTTCAACGCGAGGATGTTCGTCTGTTCGGCGATGTCGTTGATGAGTTCCACGATCGAGCCGATTTCCTGCGACGACTCGCCGAGGCGCTTGATGCGCTTCGAGGTTTCCTGGATCTGGTCACGGATGGAGTCCATGCCCTGGATCGTCTCGCGCACCACTTCGGCACCGCGCGACGCGATCTGCACCGAGCGCTGCGCCACGTCGGCCGATTCGGCGGAATCCTTCGACACCGTATCCATCGAGGTCGCGATCTGGTTGATGGCGGAGGTGGCGGAGGTGATCTGCTGCGCCTGCTGCTCCGCGGCGTCCGCGAGGTGCATGGCGGTCGCCTGGGTTTCCTGTGCCGCCGCGGAGACGCGCACGGCCGTCTCGTTGATGGTGGTGACGAGGTTGCGCATCTCGTCCACGGCGGAGTTCATGGCGTCCGCGATGGCGCCCGTGATGTCCTCGGTGACCGTGGCCTTGATGGTGAGGTCGCCTTCGGCGAGCGTGCCCATCTCGTCCAGCAGCCGCATGATGGCGGTCTGGTTACGCTGGTTGAGCTCGGACGTCGTCTCGAAGCGGCGGCGCTGGTCGCGCACGAGGTTGTAGACGAGCAACAGGGCGAAGAGCACCGCGCCGATGGCGCCGAGCAGGCCCCATCAGACGTTCGGGAACAGACGCGTGAGCGGCAGCTTCGCGATCTGGTCGGCGGATTCGTTGGCGCGCAGCAGTACCGTCTGCGAGTCGAGGGACGCCTGGTTGCCGGCGCGCTTCACGTCCTGCAGGTTGGGCGACGCGGCGACCAGCTGGGTCACCGGATCGACCAGTTCGCCCCACGAGGTCTGCATGCCTTCGAGGATCTTGCGGGCGTTGGCGTCGCTGATGGCGCGCACGCCGCCGTCGGCGTTGCCGTCGACGAGGCCCTTGAGCACGGCGCCGTAGAGCTGCGCGTCGCGGGAGAGGCCATCGGCGGCGGACTGGGCGGCGTCGCCGCCCTGCAGGATTTCCTGCACGCGGCGGATCATGCGGTCGGCCATCAGCATCCAGCGCGCGATGGTGAAGGTCTGCTCCACCGACGCGTTCTTTTGCTGGACGATGTTCAGCACCTCGTCGGTGCGTGCGTTCAGCAGGGGCATCTGCTTCGAGAAGACGTCCGCGCGCTCGCCGGACGACAGCACGAGGTCCTTGTTCGACAGGATCTTGCCGATGTCGGCATCGAGCTGGTGCCAGGCGTTGGCGAGCGCGCCGATCGAGCGGCCCGACTGGGTGCTCCGGCCATCCGCATCCGCGTAGGCGGGCATGCCCGTCTTGTCGTCGCCCTTCACGAGACGCTGCACGGCCGAATCGATGGTGTTGCGCGTGGCCGAAAGTTCACGGAAGGAATCGCGATTGCCGTCCGACGCTTCCAGTGCGTACTTCGCCGTCTGCTGCGAAAGCACCTGCACCTGGGTCGTCAGCGCGATGGCTTCGCGATCCTCGCTGTTCTTGTTGTTCAGCCACCAGAAGTCGACCGACGCCAAACCGATCGCCAGGAGCAGGAACACGATGACGATCGTGTAGCCACGTTCCCGGCCTGCGCCGCCTGCTGTCGTGCTCATATCCACCTCACCCAAACCTGGCAAAACCAGCCGCCGTCGCCTCGACGAGGTCGCCGGCATGACGAAGCGGTCGGACGACCGCCCCTCCGTTCCCATCGCGAAAACGGCCATGCCGCCTTCGCCCATCCTGTGAGGGGCCGGCCCTGCGGCCTTCCCCCTCCCCCTTGAAGGCGCCCTACAGCGCCGCCTGCCGGAAGTCCGGCGCACGAACCAGACGGCTCATGCTGAACATCCCGAACGCCTGCTCGCCGAGCTGGACGTTCCCCGTGACGAAGCGCGCCAGGCGCGGATCCCGCTCGTCGTCGCCGGTCTCGCGCTGGTCGTCGGCCATCGTACGCTGGCCGAACACCTCGTCGACGAGCAATCCCACCGTGCCTCCGTGCTGGCGCACGAGCAGCAGCCGGGTACGTTCGGACGACGGCGTGCGCTCGTCGAAAAGGAACCGGCCCAGATCGATGGCCGGCACAAGGTTGCCGCGCACGTTCGCCACGCCCATCAGCCAGGGCTGCGTGCCCGGGACGGTGGTCAGCGGCGGTACGGCGAGCAGTTCGTTGATTTCCTCGATGCCGCTGACGAACGCACGGCGTCCGACGCGGAAGCCGATGCCGCGCCAGAGGCCCAGGGATTCCACACGCTCCGGCGCGTCGGCCGAGTGCGCCAGGCAGGCGCGCTCGTAGCCGGCCAGCAGCTCGAAGGGCGAAAGGGTCGCGTTCTCGCTCATGGCGGCCGCCTCAGTGCGTCTTGTTCGGCAGGAGATCGGCGATCGTCGTGAGGAGGTCTTTCTCGTTCACCGGCTTGGTGATGAAAGCCTTGGCGCCCTGACGCAGGCCCCACACGCGGTCCGTTTCCATCGATTTCGTGGTGATCATGACGACCGGCACGTCGGACGTGGCCGGATCGCGGCTCAGGGTGCGGGTGGCCTGGAAGCCGTTCATGCCCGGCATGATCACGTCCATGATCACGAGGTCCGGCTTGCTGGCGCGGATGCGCTCGATGCCCGCTTCCGCGTTGTCCACGCTGGAAACGGAAAAGCCCGCCTTCTCGAGCAGCGTGGTGAACACGCGTACGTCGGTGGGCGAGTCGTCGATGATGAGGATATTTGCCACACGTCCCCCTGGACGCCTTGAAGCGGTGATGACGGTCAGCTCGCCTTCGCGTAGCGATGGATCGCGCCGAGGAGCTCGTCGCGGGTGAATGGCTTGGTGAGATACTGCTCCGCCCCCACGATGCGGCCGCGCGCCTTGTCGAACAGGCCGTCCTTGGAGGACAGCATGATCACGGGCGTGCCGCGGAAATGAGCGTTGTTCTTGATCAGCGCGCAGGTCTGGTAGCCGTCCAGCCTGGGCATCATGATGTCGACGAAGATGATGTTGGGCTTCTGGTCCGAGATCTTGGCCAGCGCCTCGAAGCCGTCGACCGCCGTGAGCACGTCGCAGCCTTCCTTCTTCAGCAGCGTTTCCGCGGTGCGTCGGATGGTTTTGGAATCGTCGATGACCATGACCCGCAAGCCGGTCAGGTCGTTACCACGTCCGTTTTCGTTCACTGCGCCCCCGTAGCCACGCACAAAAAACCGCAAATCCCCTCGCAGGATAGCCGGTTTTGCGCCAGCTATTCCGTGCGCCAGGTCGATGTCCGGGACGAGGTGCCCCGGTCGAACGCTCTTCGGCGTTCCTACCGTTCGCTGTTTAATGGTTGGCCGGTGTCCCGTCAAGATGAATTGTTCTTAAAGGGCTTCTTCACATTCCCGAACGGGGGGCCCGACGTCTAGACTTGGCACCTTTCCTGCCTATCGGGACACACCCCATGTCGCTTTCCGTTGCCGTCCTGATGGACCCGATCCGTGCCATCAAGATCGCCAAGGACACCACGTTCGCCATGCTGCTGGAGGCGTCCCGGCGCGGTCATACCCTGCTCTACATGGAGCAGGGCGATCTGGCGCTCCGCGACGGCGAGGCCTGGGCCCGCCTCCGCCCGCTCACCGTCAAGGAAGATCCGTCGGGCTGGTTCACCCTCGGCGAGCCGCAGTGGCGCCCCCTGGCCGACGTCGACATCGTGCTGGCGCGCAAGGACCCGCCGGTGGATGCCCAGTTCATCTACGACACGATGGTGCTGGAGCGCGCCCAGCGCGCCGGCTGCAAGGTGGTCAACGACCCGAGGTCGCTGCGCGACTGCAACGAGAAGCTCTTCGCCCTCGACTTCCCGCAGTGCATCGTGCCGACCCTGGTCTCGCGCGATCGGGGGGAGCTGAAAGCGTTCGTGGCCGAGCATGGCCAGGCGGTGCTCAAGCCGCTGGACGGCATGGGCGGCCGCGGCATCTTCAAGGTGGCGGCCGGCGACAGCAACCTCAATTCCATGCTCGAAACCCTGCTGGACGGCGGCACGCACTTCACCATCGCGCAGAAGTTCATCCCCGAGATCACCGCGGGCGACAAGCGCATCCTGCTGATCGACGGCGAACCCGTGCCCTATGCCCTCGCCCGCATCCCGCAGGGCGACGAATTCCGCGGCAACCTCGCGGCCGGCGGACGTGGCGACGGCATCCCGCTCTCCGACCGCGATCGTTGGATCGCCGCCCAGATCGCACCGGAGCTCGTCCGGCGCGGCCTGCGCTTCGTCGGCCTGGACGTGATCGGCGACTACCTGACCGAGATCAACGTCACATCTCCGACGGGCGTCCGCGAACTCGACGCCCGCTTCGGCATTAACATCGCCGGGCTGATGTTCGACGCGATCGAGGCCCGATGACGACCCGCACCACGGGCGCCGACCTGTTCGGCGCCACCCTGCTGTTTTCGCTGCTGCTGCACGGCGTCGTCATTCTCGGCATCACGTTCGAGATGGAGAAGCCGCGCCCGAGCGTGCCTGCGCTAGACGTCACGCTCGTGGACGTCGCCAATCAGGAGCAGCCGGACAAGGCCGACTTCCTCGCCCAGGCGAACAACGCGGGCGGCGGCGACCAGGACAAGGCCGCGCGCCCGTCGGAACCCGTATCGGGCCTGCTGCCCACGCCGAACGCCACGGGAGCCGCCGAGCCGAAGGAAGCCCAGGCACCGGCACCCCGCGAGGCCACGCCCGACCAGCTGCTGACCAGCACGGGCGAGACGGTCTTCGCCGTGGATACGACACGGCAGCAGACGGCACAGAAGGAACGTCCCGCGCCGGTCTCGGACGAGGAAGTGCAGCGGCGCATGGAGATGGCGCGGCTCGCGGCGGAAGTGCGCGAGCAATCGCAAGCCTATGCGAAGCGCCCGAAGAAGAAATTCATTTCCTCCAACACGCGCGAATATGTCTACGCGGCCTACATGAAAGGCTGGGTCGGTCGCGTCGAGCGCGTGGGTAACCTCAACTATCCGGACGAAGCCCGTCGTCAGGGCGTCTATGGCGAACTGGTGCTCACCGTCGGGCTGAACCGCGACGGCTCCATCAAGAGCATGGACGTCATCAAGAGCTCGGGTCACAAGCTCCTGGACGACGCCGCGCAGCGCATCGTGCGGCTGGCGGCGCCCTTCCCCGCGCTACCCGCCGACAAGACCAGGGTCGACGAGCTCTACATCACGCGCACCTGGCAGTTCCTGCCCGGCAACGTGCTGCGGAATTACTAAGGCCGCGCCGCTGCCAGAGTCAGGCCTCTGTGGGAGCGCGCTCGCGCGCGAAGGGTGCTCGCCGCAAGTACCCTTCGCGCGCGAGCGCGCTCCCACAACAGCATCTCTCTGAAGATTGGCGGTTACTTCGGCAGCAGCTGATCGGCTTCGCTGACGTAGGCCTTGTTCGCTTTGCGATCCCACACGCACAACTCGCGGCCGGGCCGGTTGTTCATGTGCTTCTGAGGGTACCGTCCGGCCAGCACCAGCGCGGTGACGGGCACGCGATCGTCGTACTGGATCGGGCCGCCCACCGGCTTCGCGTCCTTGAGGCCGCTCGCGGCGACGCAGGCCTGGGTCAGACGTTGGTTGTAGTCCTTCCAGGCGGAAGGCGACGAGGCCGACGCGGCGCCCGCAATAGCCAGCGTCGCGACGACAAAACCCTTTACAAACATGTCCTTCTTCATGGAAATGCCTCCTATGAACGGATGCACAAAGTAAGCACCGCCGGCTGAACGTTCGCACACGCCACACGGCCGGAGCGGCTACAATGCAGCCATGACGTTCGCCAACACCTTCGCCGGCCAGTTCCTCATCGCGATGCCTTCGCTCGCCGAGCCGCCGTTCGCCCGGGGTGTCGCTTTCCTCTGCCAGCATGGCGAGGACGGCGCGGTCGGCCTGCTGATCAACCAGATCTCCGAATACCGCCTCGGTGACGTGCTCGCGCAGATGAAACTCTCGTGCGACGACCCGGAGATCGCCGACAACCCCGTGCTGATCGGCGGGCCGGTGCAGCAGGAGCGCGGTTTCGTGCTTCATCGCGAGCCCGGCAACTGGGATTCCAGCTATCGCGTCAACGACGACTGGTCCGTGACGACCTCGCGCGACATCCTCGTGGCCATGGCCAAGGGTGAGGGCCCGCGTCGTGCGATCGTGACGCTCGGCTACGCGGGCTGGGAAGCCGGCCAGCTCGAGCAGGAAGTCATGGACAACGCCTGGCTCACCACGCGAGCCGACGAGCGCATCGTGTTCGATACGCCGCTCGAAGACCGCTGGTTCGCCGCCACGCGAACGATGGGCGTGAGCGACCCCACGCAGCTGACCGGCTACGCCGGCCACGCCTGAGCGGCTCCTGCACGATGACCTGCCTGTTCGGCTTCGATGTCGGCACGAAGATCGTGGGTGTCGCGGTGGGCAACCGTCTGACGGGCACCGCGCGTGCGCTCGCGGCGATTCCCGTTCGCGACGGCGAGCCCGACTGGCAGGCGCTAGACACGCTGCGCCGCGAATGGCTACCGGCCGAGCTCGTCATCGGGCTTCCCCTAGACAACGAAGGCAAGGAACAACCGATGACGCGCACGGCACGTCGCTTCGCCCAACGCCTGGGCGAACGTTACGCGCTGCCCGTGGCGTTCGCCGACGAGCGCATGAGTTCCCAGGAAGCCGCCCGGCGCTTCGCCGCGGGCCGCGCCGCCGGCACGCGCAAGCGCTCCGATGCGAAGTCGATCGACGCCGAAGCCGCCGCGGTCATCCTCGAAGGCTACCTGCTCCAGTCATGACCGCGCCGCGTTCCGTGTATCGTCTGCACACCGCATCGCCAACCGCCACGCTTATCCGCTTGAGGACGTCATGTCACAACGCCTGCGCCATCTGACCACCCTCGAGAACCTGCCCCGCGAAGCCGTCGAACGGCTGCTCGACCGCGCCAACAGCATGCGCGAAGCCACCGCGCATGGCACGCGCAAGCTCGACCTGCTTTCGGGGCGGACGGTGCTCAATCTCTTCTTCGAACCGTCGACGCGCACGCGCACTTCGTTCGAACTCGCCGCGCGCCGCCTGGGCGCCGACGTGATCAACTTCGACATCGGTTTCTCGTCCACCGCCAAGGGCGAAGAGCTGTTCGACACGCTGCACACGCTCGAGGCGATGCACCTCGACGCGATCGTCGTGCGGCACAAGGAATCGGGCACGCCCGAGTCGCTGGTGAAGCACGCGATGAGCGGCGTCGCGGTGGTCAACGCGGGCGACGGCAACCGCGCGCATCCCACGCAGGGCCTGCTCGACGCGCTGACCATCCGCAACCATCACCCCGATTTCCGCAAGCTGCGCATCGTCATCTGCGGGGACGTGCGGCACTCGCGCGTCGCCCGTTCCGACGTCCACGCCTTCACCGCGCTCGGCGCGAAGGACATCCGCATCGTCGGTCCGGCCGCGCTGCTGCCGACCGAAGGCGAGCTGTCGAACGTGAGCTACCACGAGGATTTCGACGAGGCGATCAAGGGCGCGCACGCCGTCATCATGCTTCGCCTGCAGAAAGAGCGCATGGCGTCGACGGATCTCCCCGACGAAGCCGCCTACTTCGACCGCTACGGCCTCTGCACCCGCCGCCTGGCGCTCGCGGAAAAGGGCTGCCTCGTCATGCACCCGGGCCCGATCAACCGCGGTATCGAGATCGCGCCCGATGTCGCCGACGGTGCGCAGTCGCGCATCCTCGAACAGGTAGGCAACGGCGTGTTCGTGCGGATGGCGGTGCTGGCGGAAGTGATGGGCCGCTGATCGGCCCCATCACCCTCCTCGGCAGTTCTCAGGCGATGATCCGGAACGGCGCCAGCCACAACGCATCCGGCCGCGGACCGGCACCGGCGCGTCCGCAGTAATACGCGACGATGCCAATCGGACCGATCCGCCTCGGCTCCCGTCGTCAGGCATCACACTCGCCACGGCGACATCGTCCATGGCGGATAGATACCGACCTTTTCCGGTCGTTCGCCTTGTCCGCTGGCCGGCGTGACCGCTATCGAGGTAAAGAACGCGGCGTCGCCGCGCGCGTTCTCAAAAATGCAGCGCAGGCTGCGTATGCCGACGTCGCCCGCGTTGCGTCGTGCGACGCGAAGGCCGCGGAGATCGTCGGCGGACACGACTTCGCACTCCGACAACGCCTCGTTCGCGTAGGTCCATTCGAGGCGATGAGGGATGGTGGCGCAGTAGGTCAATGCCACCGCCGTGACCGGTTCGGCGAACACGACGGCGTAAGACTGCATGCCTTCGCTGACCAGGCGCAGGAATCGCACGTCGTCCGTCGCGGTGGGAAAGTCCGCCTGCGCGCCCCTGGGTCCCGGCACGTCCACCTGGATGGCCACCCCTGCGCCGCCGCCATCATAGACGGCCCTCCCCTCGACGATGCTCACCAGCACGTCGTCCCATAGATCGAGGCAGATTTTCTCCGCCGCCCATGGCGCCGGCGGCACCCTCCGATGCCGTCGGGCTTCACGCCACTCGCGCCACCGTGCCCTCAAGCGCGACGTCGCTCCGTGCCCCGGCAGCTCGAGGCGCGTCAGAAACACCGCGCCCGGCAGCCGCAGGGGGAATTCACACCGGAGCCGTTTGACGCAGAGCTTGCCGACGGCCCATCGGGCGACACGGAAGCCGGTCAGCGCTTCGGGGCCGACCTCCTGCGGATGCACGACGTCGTTTTCGTCGGTCCAGTACAGCTGATGCCGGACGTCCGCGAAATAGGTCAGCGCGACGTCCGGCACCGGCTCGTCGAACACGAGCTCGAACGCCCACAGGTTCTCGCGCATCAGCCGCATGACCGGCACGGCGTCGACGGGCGGCGGGAAATCGATCCGGGCCCGCGGATCGCCGATCTCGTCCACCCGAATGGAAAAGCCGGGAGCCCCATGGTGCGAGGCCTCGCCACCCGTCACACGGAACAGGGCTGGGTTCCACAACGCGATGTGCATGTCGTCGTCCTTGACGATGGAAGAGACGCGCCCGGGTACCTGCTCCACAGGCCTGGCCGCCCCGGCAAGGCTACCCCGGGACCTACCGCCCACACATCGGCCGATGGTCGTAGTCCGCGAAGGCGGAGTGCCGGGCGAGGAAGACCATGCCTGAGCGCGCGCGGCGATACGTACCGGATGACGACCACGAAGCCTCCGACAACGCGGTCGCTGCCGGCCCGATCCGACAGGCGGCTCATCCGCCGCCGGCAGCCACGGCCGGTCCGATCCGGCATAATGGCCGTTCCAGGGACCAACTCAATGGGATACATGATGCGACCGACGAAGCGACTCATCGCGCTCGGCCTCGCCAGCGTGCTGCTGGCGGCCTGCGGCCACAAGGACAAGGATGCCCCGTTGGCGTTCGTACCGGCGGATACGCCGTACGTGTTCGCCAATCTCGACAAGCTCGACGACGACGCCTACGAGGCGATGGTCACCCAGGCGAACAACGAGCTGCCGGGCCAGGTCGCCCAGATGAAGTCGGTCGCCCAGGATCTCGAGACGAAGGGCAATGTGGAAGGCGCCCGCCTCCTGCGTGCCTTCGCCGCCGAATTCGACGGCAAGACCGCCGAGGCCACGCTGAAGAACCTCGGCCTCGACGTGAAGACGGGGTCGGCGTTCTACGGCCTGGGCCTCAGCCCGGTCGCGCGCGTCGCACTGGCCGACACGGCCGCCTGGGACGCCTTCGTCGGCCGCCTCGAAACCGCCTACGGCAAGAAGCTCGACACGGCCGACGCCGGCGGTCAGGCGTATCGCCATGTGACGCTCGGCGACACCGGCGTGCAGCTGATCATCGCCACCGTCGGCAAGCAGGCCGTGGTCTCGCTGCTGCCGGCCGATGCCGCGCAGCCGACGATCCGCCAGGCGCTCGGCGCCGACCGGCCGGAGAAGAACCTGCAGGACGACGGCCGCCTCGCGGACCTCGCCAAGGACAAGGGTTACAAGAACTACGCGGTCGGCCAGGTCGACCTCGTTCGCCTGCTGCCGCTCGTCGCGTCGGGCAAGGATCCCCTCTTCTCCACGTTCCTCAAGCATCAGTCGGCGAAGACGGGCGAGCCCATTCCGCCGCTGCCGGCGAGCTGCGTGCCCGAAGCGAGCCGCGTCGCCGCGCGCGTGCCGTCGATCAGCTTCGGTTACACGCGCCTCGACATGCACCACCAGGAGCAGCGCGTGGACGTCGCCCTCGCGGACGACGTGACCAAGGCGTTTTCCGGTCTGAAGGTCGAACTCCCGGGCCTGGGTCAGGAAGCGAAGGGACCGTTCGACGTCAGCATCGCGCTGCCGGTCGAGCAGATCCGCACGTTCTTCACGGCGCAGGCCGACGCGGTGGCCGCCAAGCCGTTCACCTGCCCCGCCTTCACCAATCTGAACGACAGCTTCGCCAAGCTCGGTTCGACGATGCAGCAGGCGGCGATTCCGCCGTTCGGCGATATTCGCGGCGTTCGTATCGTGCTCGATTCGTTCAAGCCCGCCGCGGCAGGTCAGCAGATGCCGGCGATCACCGGCCGCGTGCTGCTCGCTACGCGTAACCCCGCCGGTC
>Ga0102591_1003527_pt1 | contig 13881 bp, 11 predicted proteins | sample AraplaCol_mCL_r2_2_FD_76860 | JGI IMG/M metagenome (GOLD analysis project Ga0102591, IMG submission 76860) | Arabidopsis root microbial communities from North Carolina, USA - plate scrape MF_Col_mCL_r2 (SPADES assembly) (version 2) | ecosystem: Host-associated > Plants > Roots > Endosphere... | reverse complement strand
CGGCCACCAGATCGCCCGCCTTGACGCGGCCGAGCGCGGAACCGCCGACGCCCGCCACGAGCGACACGCGGCCGTCCACGGCGCCGGCGAGCACGATCGCGCTATCGCCGAGCTGCTGCTTCAGCACATCCATGCTGTCGCGAAGCGACCTGGCGTCGAGGCCTTCGATGCGGGCAGCCACCACCTTGATGCCGGCGACCTCGACCGCGGACGCCGCGAGATCCGCCGACGCCGAGCTGGCCGCCTTCGATTTGTAGGATTCGACCTCGCGTTCGAGTTTCTTCTGCCTTTCGAAAAGCTGACGAAGTTTGTCGACCACCTCTTCGCCCTGCGCGGCCAGCAGGCCGGACACCTCGCCGAGGATGCGTTCTTCCTCCGCGACGCGCGCAATGGCGCCGGCGCCGGTCACGGCTTCGATACGGCGCACGCCGGCGGCGACGCCGGACTCCGACACGATCTTGAACAGTCCGATGTCGCCCGTGCGCGACACATGGGTGCCGCCGCAGAGTTCAGTCGAAAAATCGCCCATCTTCAGCACGCGTACCTCGGAACCGTACTTCTCGCCGAACAGCGCGATGGCACCGAAGTCGATCGCCTCGTCGTAACCCATGTGATGCACTTCGGCACCGTCGTTATGACGCACCCGATCGTTGACCATGCGCTCGATCTGCGCGAGCTCTTCCGGCGTGACGGCCTTGAAGTGCGAGAAGTCGAAGCGCAGGCGCTCCGGAGCCACCAGCGAACCCTTCTGGGCCACATGATCGCCGAGCACGGTGCGCAGCGCGGCGTGGAGCAGATGCGTCGCGGAGTGATTGAGCACGGTGGCCTTGCGCTGCGATGCGTCGACCGATGCGCCGACGACCGCGCCGCGAAGCAGCGGCGCGGAACCCTGCCACGTACCGAAGTGCGCGAAGAACGCGCCACCGACCTTCTGTGTGTCGGCTACCGCGAGGGCACCGGACGGATTGCTGAGCGTGCCGGTGTCGCCCACCTGCCCGCCCGACTCGGCATAGAACGGCGTGCGATCGAGCAACACGAAGGCGTCTTCACCGTCGTTGAGGGCGTCGACGGCCTTGCCGTCTCGGACGATGGCGACCACCTTCGCATCGGCGAGGTCGAGATCGTCGTAACCCGTGAAGATCGTCGGCGCGGCGGCGCTGGCGACCTCGGCCGGAAGTTGGGCCTTCGTGCCGAAATTGCTGGCGGCGCGCGCGCGTGCGCGCTGCTCGCCCATCGCGCGCTCGAAGCCCTCCATATCCACCGTCATGCCGCGCTCGCGCGCGATATCGGCGGTGAGGTCGACCGGAAACCCATAGGTGTCGTACAGGCGGAAGGCATCCACGCCGGGAATGATCTGGCCCGACTTGCCCGCGATGTCGTCGAACAGGCGCATGCCGTGCTCGAGCGTTTCACCGAAGCGGTCTTCCTCGGTCTTCAGCGCCGTCTCCACGAACGAGCGCTTCGCCGCGATATCCGGATACGCCTCGCCCATTTCTTCGACGAGCGGCTTCACCATCTTCCAGAAGAAATCGCCACGTACGCCGAGCATCCACCCATGGCGAAGCGCGCGACGGATGATGCGGCGAAGCACGTAACCGCGGCCCTCGTTGGACGGCAGCACGCCGTCGACGATCAGGAACGAGCAGGCGCGGATGTGATCCGCGATGACGCGCAGCGACTTGTTCGAAAGATCCGCGGTACCCGTGAGCCGACCCGCTTCGGCGATGAGATGCGCGAACAGGTCGATCTCGTAGTTGGAATGCACGTGCTGAAGCACGGCCGCCAGGCGCTCGAGGCCCATGCCGGTATCGACGCACGGCGCGGGCAGCGGCGTGAGCGTGCCGTCCGGCGCGCGGTCGAACTGCATGAACACGAGGTTCCAGATCTCGATGTAGCGATCACCGTCCTCGTCGGGCGAACCCGGAGGACCGCCCGCCACGTCCGGACCGTGATCGTAGAAGATCTCGGTGCACGGACCGCAGGGACCGGTGTCGGCCATCTGCCAGAAATTGTCGGACGCGAACGGCGCACCCTTGTTGTCGCCGATGCGCACGATGCGCTCGGCCGGCACGCCGACTTCCTTGTTCCAGATGTCGTAGGCCTCGTCGTCGGTGTGGTACACCGTGACCCAGAGTCGATCCGCCGGCAGCTTGTAGACGCCGGTGAGCAGCTCCCACGCGTAGCGGATGGCGTCGCGCTTGAAATAGTCACCGAACGACCAGTTGCCCAGCATTTCGAAGAACGTGTGATGGCGCGCGGTGTAACCCACGGCGTCCAGATCGTTGTGCTTGCCGCCGGCGCGCAGACAGCGCTGCACATCGGCCGCACGCACGTAACCCGGCTTTTCGCTGCCGAGGAACACGTTCTTGAACGGCACCATGCCCGAGTTCGTGAACAGCAGCGTGGGGTCGTTCGACGGCACCAGCGATGCCGAGGGCACGATGGTGTGGTCTTTGGAACGGAAGAATTCGAGGAAGGTCGAACGGATTTCGGCGGTTTTCATGAGCGATCGTGGCTTGGGAGCTGCGAGGTCGCGCAAGACGCTCCGTCCAGAATCAAGGCTCGTTGCCTTCAGTCGTCGTCGGCGTCTTCCGCATCGGCGTGGGTAAGAATACGTACTGTGGCGGCGGCGAAGCCTCGACGCAAGAGGAATTGCGCCCGTCGCGCCCGCTCGGCCGGGTCGGCGGAGGGTCCGCCGTAGCGGCGACGAAGCTGATTGGCCGCCAGATCGTGCCAATCCACGTCCGCGGACTCGATCAGTTCGCGGATGGCCGCGTCGGAAATGCCCTGGCTGCGGAGTTCGGCACGGATGCGCGCGGGACCGTAGCCCTGCCCCACCCGGCTGCGCACGAGAGCCCCGGCGAACCGGCTGTCGTCCTGGTAGCCCTGGTCGCCCAGCCGCTCGATGGCGGCCGTCGATTCGTCACGCTCGAAGCCGCCACGCTCGAGCTTCTGCTTGAGCTGGCGGCGGGAGTGCTCGCGCCGGACCAGCAGCCCGAGCGCCTTGTCGTAGGCGGTGCGGGTCGGGCGATCGGCTGCGCCGTCGCCCTTCCCCGAGCCCTTATCAGACTTCCTCAAGCTCGTCGGCCTCGGTCGAGGCTTCGGACTTCGGACCGGCCTTCACGAGCAGCCGTGCGCGAAGCTCGGCATCGACCTCGTTCGCGATGGCCGGGTTGTCGCGCAGGAACTGACGGACGTTTTCCTTGCCCTGGCCGATGCGATCGCCCTTGTAGCTGTACCAGGCGCCCGACTTGTCGATCAGGTTCTCGCGCACGCCGAGCTCGATGATCTCGCCTTCGCGCGAGGTACCTTCGCCGTAGAGGATCTCGAATTCGGTCTGGCGGAACGGCGGCGCCACCTTGTTCTTCACGACCTTCACGCGGGTCTCGGAGCCGATGACTTCCTCGCCCTTCTTCACCGCGCCGATGCGACGGATGTCGAGGCGGACGGAAGCATAGAACTTCAGCGCGTTACCACCGGTGGTGGTTTCCGGGCTGCCGAACATGACGCCGATCTTCATGCGGATCTGGTTGATGAAGATGACCAGGCAGTTGGTCTTCTTGATGTTGGCGGTGAGCTTGCGCAGGGCCTGGCTCATCAGGCGGGCGTGCAGGCCGACGTGGGAGTCGCCCATTTCGCCTTCGATTTCGGCCTTCGGCGTCAGTGCCGCGACCGAATCGACCACCACCATGTCCACGGCGCCGGAGCGCACGAGCATGTCGGCGATCTCGAGCGCCTGCTCACCGGTATCCGGCTGACTCACCAGGAGATCGGCCACGTTCACGCCCAGCTTCTCCGCGTAGCTCGGGTCCAGCGCGTGCTCGGCGTCGACGAACGCCGCCGTACCGCCGTTGCGCTGGCAGGACGCGATGGCCTGCAGGGTGAGCGTGGTCTTGCCCGAGGATTCCGGGCCGTAGATTTCCACGACGCGGCCGCGCGGCAGGCCGCCGATGCCCAGCGCGATGTCCAGGCCGAGCGAACCGGTCGACACGGTGTCGATCTGGTCGTCGGCGCGGTCGCCCAGGCGCATGACGGCACCCTTGCCGAACTGCTTTTCGATCTGGCCGAGGGCACTCGCCAGCGCCTTGCGCTTATTGTCGTCCATCGTGGTTTCCGATCTCGTGTGTAGGTGAGTATCTTGCCGTAGCGTGATCTCAGGGACTGCGATCCGCGACCGGCAAGTTTGCCACAGGCAGCCGGCCTCAGCCGATCAGTTCGGCGGTCATTCCAGCAAGCGCCGCGGCCACCGTCTGTCGCCGCACCGCCTCGCGATCCCCGTCGAAATGGAAGAGCCGGGCGTGAGCGTAGCCCCCGCGCCGTTTCCAGCCGATCCAGACCGTGCCCACGGGCTTGCCCGGGGTACCGCCCGACGGGCCCGCGATGCCGGTGACCGCTACCGCCACCCCGGCGCCGTACCGCGCCAGCGCGCCCGACACCATCTCGAGCACGGTCTCCTCGCTGACGGCCCCGGTACGCTCGAGCGTCCGGGGATTGACCCCCAGCAACGACTCCTTGGCGCTGTAGCTATAGGTAACGACGCCGGCCTCGAACCAGGCCGAGCTGCCGGCAAGGTCGGTCAGCGTCTTCGCGATCCACCCGCCCGTGCACGATTCGGCGGTGGCGACCATCACCCGCTTCTCCTGGGCGGCATCGGCCACCTTTCTGGCCAGGGCCATGAGGTCCGCGTCGGTGGGGATGGTTTCAAGGGCCATGCCCGCTCCTCAAAGAAAGGAGCAAGTTCTACTCCCGGCGCCTTGTCTTGTCGACGGTGCAGACCGCCGCAGCAAACCGGTTGAGGGCGCGCCCGGCTCGCCACGCGGGCGCACCCACGCTCATCTCACGCCAATGCCGCACCCGAGGACAAGCAAGATCCTCTCAATCCGTACCTTCCTGTTCAGCCATCATCGACTCGGTGATCAGGGCACGTGACGAGGCTCAGCCGTGCTGAGAGGGCGCATCGAGACATCGAAGACTTCCGGCCTGTCGCGCGGTATCGACCCCCGAATGCTTCGGTGAACAGGAAATTCCCTTATGCCAACCTACACGAGTCATTTCAAATGCTTTCCACTGCGCCTCGTAATGCGGAAGTCGGCAGCAATTGGGTAAGCAGCGCGCCAGCAATGCACATTTTGGAGTGCGATGCTTCACAACTATGGGTAGCTATTCGAACGGAAGTTGGTTATCTTCACCTCTACCAGTCGGCCGCGCGGCGCGCCTCGCGCAGTGCTCGGCCACTATCGGTTGACGTAGTACCGCTGGACACCCGGCTATCGATCGATCTTCAACGAGCAGCACGGGCGCCTTGATACCCGATGCTTCACTACAGGATGTAGCAACGATGAAGCGAACAACTCTCGCGTTTCCGCGTCGAGCATTCGGGGCCCCGATTCACGGGCCCTCCTTGTCCTGGGCCGTGTCACTGGTGCACGCCACCCGGAAAGAAGCGCGCCTCGACCGGGCTCCGCCTGGGATCGAGCGCCCCTAGCCGTTCGCGACGGCGCCAACCGCCGGTCAGCCGCGCCGCAACACGGCAACGATTTCCTTCATCCCCAACGTGAGTCGGTCAACGACCAACGCGATTCGCTGCGCTAGCGCAGCGGGCATGGATCCCGCACACCCCAAAGCTTTGGACGAGTTTCGTGAGAAAGATCCTTCGACCCATCCCGACTGTCATCGCCACGTGCTTCATCTGCGCCTGCGGCACGCCCGGCGCGAGGGATTTCGGTGGCCGCTGGAAGCCGGTCAACCACTTCGACGAAAAGTCGGTCGAGATTCCTTTGGCCCCTCCCTACACGTACGCGGTTACGCCGATGGACGGGACGCTCAAGACGCTGCTGACCCGGTGGACTCGAGACGCCGGCCTGAAACTGTCGTATCGCCTCCGCTCGGACTTCTCGCTCACCCGCAGCGCATCAGCCCTCCGGACCACGGAGCTTCGCGACGCCGCGGCGCAACTCACCACCGCTTACACCGCCCAACGCGTTGTCGTAAGCGTCATCGGCGACGAGATCGTCGTCGGCGAAGTCACCACGTCTCCCATCCCGTCGCAAATGACGCCAGACGGCTCCGCCAACGACATCGGCGCCGCACGGTAGGCCACCCGTTCATGCTCAAAAAAAGAAACACGACGAACATCGATCAGGCTGTCGCCGCCGGTGTCAACTTCGAGATCACCGTTGCCGACCTCGCGAGACGCAGCGAAAGGCGCGCTTGGCTGGTCGCGAGTTGCGCTAGCGGCGTGGCGCTCGTCCTCGCAGGCGGCTATCTGGCCGTCATGCCATTGAAAGAAAAAGTGCCGTTCCTCGTCGTCGCAGATCCTTACTCCGGCACAAGTTCGCTCGCCAGGCTGACTGACGACGTCGTTAACCGCCAGATCACCGCCAGCGAGGCGATCAACCGTAGCAACGTCGCGCATTTCGTCCTTGCACGCGAAGCCTACGACCTTGCGCTGACCAACCTGCGCGACTGGCCCACCGTGCTGACGATGGCGGCGCCCGATGTTGCTCAGCCTTATATGGAACTCCACGCGACGAACAACGAGTCAAGCCCCTATCGACTCTACGGCAAGCACAGCGCCATTCGGGTCAAGATCCTCAGCATCGTCCTGATCGGCGGCGAGCATGGACAAACACCGACGGGCGCGACGGTCCGCTTCCAGCGCAGCGTTTACGACAAGACGACCGGCGGCACGTATCCGCTCGATAGCAAGATCGCCACCATCGCGTTCGCCTATAAGGCCAATCTGCGGATGGACGACCAGAACCGCATCGAGAATCCATTGGGTTTTCAGATCACCAGTTATCGCGTCGACAACGATTACGGTTCGACGGCGCCTGCCGAAGTCGCAGCGCCGCGTCCTCGCGCGGAATTCAAGGCGACGCCCACGATCCCCGCCGACACCGAAGCGGGGGACGCCACGATACCCCCGTCGCCGCTGGCGGTGGAGGCGGGCTATCCCGCCCCGTCCACCAGCACACCGCCTCCGGCCATTCCCGTCACCCCTACCGCAGTCCGCCGGGCCGCCAATGGAGGACACCCCCGATGATCCGATTCCGTAACTACCGCTTCCACTGGGCCTTCGCTCTCGTCGCGGCCACGATTCCCCTCTGCTCGCACGCCGACGCGACGCTCCCCGCACGCTTACCACCGCCCGTCAACACACCCGGCGTGCACACCTATGACTATCAGGCTGACCGCATCTTCACGATTCGCGCCGGCCTCGGCATCACGACGCAGATCGAACTCAGCCCCAATGAGCAGGTGCTCGACTACAGCACCGGCTTCAGCAGTGGCTGGGACCTCACCCGTCGCGACAACGTCTTCTACGTGAAACCGAAGAACGTCGATGTCGATACCAACATGATGATCCGCACCGCGACCCATTCCTACATCCTGGAACTGAAGGTCGTCGCGACGGACTGGAAAACGCTCGACCAGGCGCGGCGCGCAGGCGTGCAGTACAAGGTGACCTTCCGTTATCCGTCGGACACGAGCTTCCAGGCCGAGACAAAGGCGGTCGAGAAAGCGCCGGAGCTCGACACGTCGCTGGTCAAGGGGCGCGATTACCACTTCGACTACGACTACGCGAAGAAGCGACGAGTGGCGCCGTGGCTCGTGCCTACTAACGTCTACGACGACGGCCGCTTTACGTACATCCGGATGCCGGACTTGAAGCACTTTCCGACGGGCAACTTCCCGACCATCTACATGCGTGAGAAAGGTCACGGCGAAGACGCGATCGTCAATACCACGGTCGAGGGCAACACCATCGTCGTGCACGGCACATACCCCTATCTGGTAATCCGTCACGACAGGAACGTCATCGGCCTGCGAAGGAACGCGAAAAAGTGAACCCCTACACCTCTCAGCATCCCGAAGCCCCGACGGCCCAAAGTCATGGCACGTCGTCCGACCGGCACGATCCGACCACCAATCACTACGCCGCTCAACAGCAGAACGCGCATCCCAACGTCGACAGCGGCGCGGTCAGCCTCTCGACCAGCGAGATGCAGCGACTGAACCGAAGCGCTCTCGGCTTGCTCGCGGGCATCTTCCTCCTTCTCGCGGTCGCCGCTTTCTGGCTTTTCAAATCGTCGAATACTACCAAGCCGCCCACGTCAGAGGCACGGGATGAGATCATCTCGGTCTCGGCGGGCCAGGTCGGCATCGGCGCGACGCCCGACGCGCCACCTGCGGCTGCGCCCGGCGCCGCTTCGATCGTGGATTCTCGACGGACGAGCGGTCCATCTTTCGATAGCGGGGCGTCGCATCGGTCGCCTCCTCCAACCTCTTCGGAGGGCAGCACCGTGCCGGCCTACGCGCCGCCCATGGCCAGGGAGCCGACGCTTCTCGAGCGCCGTATCGCCGCGGCCAATGCTGGTGGCATCGGTGTCGGCGATGCCGGCGCACCGCCTCGCACGGCGGACATGCCGGTCGTGCCGGGCATGCCCCTGATGCCCGGACTGAGCGGCATGCCGGGCGGACCCGGCGCGCCGGCGGAGGAGTCGCCCCTGAGCGCGAACGGCAACCTCGCTTACTCCGCCAAAGCGCTCGCCGAGGTGTCTTCCGCCACACCGCTCCAGCATCCCGACGCGCTCATGCTGCGCGGCACCCTGATCCGCTGTGTGCTCGAGACACGCATCGTCACCGACAACCCCGGCTTTACGTCCTGCACGGTCACCGAGCCCATCTATTCCTTCACGGGCAAGCGACTACTGCTGCCCAAGGGATCGAAGGTGATGGGCAAGTACGAGATGGAACCCAGCGGTCCGCGGCTCGCCGTGATCTGGGATCGTGTCGTCACGCCGACCGGAATCGACGTCAGCATGCAGAGTCCGGGCGTCGACACACTCGGTGGCTCCGGTCACCCCGGCCACTACAGCGCGCACTGGGGCAGCCGGATCACGGCAGCGCTTTTCATCAGCCTGCTGAGCGATGCGTTCAAATACGCCGGCGCGGAATACGGGCCGAAGCAGACGTCGATTACGAACGGCGTCGTCACGCAAAGCCCGTTCGAAAGCAACACCGCGGAAACGGTGCAGCAGCTCGCAGGCCAGGCGGTACGCCGTCAGGCCAATCGCCCGGCGACGGTAACCATCAACCAGGGCACCGTACTCGCCATCTATGTGGCGAAAGACGTGGATTTCGCCAGTGTGGTCGCCCGGTACTGATCGCATGACCGTACGCGACTCCCTACCGGCGAGCAACGACTTCCTCGACTACCAGTACGACGTGCTGGGTATCCGGGAGTACCTGGCTTCGCACGACGTCACGGAAATCTGCATCAACCGTCCTGGCGAGGTGTATCTCGAGCGCAGAGGAAAGTGGCAGCGCACGGAGGTGCCTTCCCTCACGTTCGAGCGTGCGCGACAGTTCTGTACCGCGGTGGTCAACGAAACCAACACGGGCCAGCGCATCACCGATGTCGACCCTGTGGTGTCGCTGACCTTCCCGACCGGTCAACGCGCGCAGTTCGTCCTGCCGCCGGCGTGTGAGCCAGGCACGCTGTCGATCACGATCCGGCTCCCGTCCCGGCAATCCCGAACCCTCGATCAATATCAGGCCGATGGCTTCTTCGACGAGATACTCGAGGGCACGGCGCAGATCGGTGAGGCCGACCACGAGCTGATCAGGCTGCGGTCCGAGCGTCGCTATGCGGACTTCTTCCGCCAGGCCGTGCTGGCGAAGAAGAACATCGTCGTCGCGGGTGCGACAGGAAGCGGCAAGACCACCTTCATGAAATCGTTGGTCAACCACATTCCGCACGACGAGCGTCTCGTCTCGATCGAGGACGCGCGGGAGTTGTTCCTCGAACAACCCAACGTCGTCCACCTTCTTTATTCGAAGGGCGGGCAAAGCGTGAGCAACGTCACGGCGAAGAGCTGCATGGAAGCCTGCCTGCGCATGAAGCCGGACCGCATCATCCTCGCCGAGCTGCGCGGCGACGAATCCTTCTATTTCATACGAAATTGCGCGTCGGGTCACCCCGGGTCGATTACCAGCTGCCACGCCGGCAGCGTGGAACAGACCTGGGATCAGCTTGCCTTAATGGTCAAGGCATCGTCGGAAGGAGCCGGTCTGGAATTCGCGACGATAAAGCGGCTTCTCATGCTGACGATCGACGTCGTCGTGCACATCAGGGCCCATGCCGGTAAGCGCCGTATTACGGGCATCGACTTCAACCCTGCCCGCTCGCTGGGCACCGCGGACGGCGACGAACCTACGGAGGGAACCCCCTAGATGTTCGCAGGGATAGAACTGGCCGCCTGCCCCGACCTGGCCGTGCCGCACGACATCATGCGGCACATCGTCAACGTCGAGTCGAACCATAACCCCTACGCCATCGGCGTCGTGGGCGGCGAACTTGCGCGTCAGCCGACGTCGCTGGCCGAGGCCGTCGCGACGGCGCGCATGCTCGAAGAAAAGGGCTACAACTATTCATTGGGCGTCGCCCAGATCAACCGCAAGAACCTCGCAACGTTTGGTCTGACCAGCTTCGACAAGGCCTTCGACGCCTGCGCGAACCTCACTGCCGGCTCAAAGATACTGGCCGACTGCCATAGCCGCGCCGGTGGCGACTGGGGAAAGGCGTTCAGCTGCTACTACTCCGGCAACTTCCAGACCGGCTTTCGCGACGGCTACGTCCAGCGCGTTTACGCCTCGATGGGACGAGAGACCACACCGATCGCCGTCGCGGCGCCACAGCGGGCGGAGCCCGTCAAACGCACCGAGCCCGTATCGCGGACGACGACAGACCCCATACGGACAACTCCGCCCGAAGCCCGCGAGCGCAGCGGCGTGCTACGGCATGTGAACTCCGCCGATGCCGCCTTCGTTTTCTGACCCTCATCCCTTCCCAACACTCGCAAGGAGATTTTCATGACCACCCCCCACGTTCTCAGCCTCATCGCCCGGTCCGGCAAGCCGGTTCGCCAGGCCATCGGCGTCGCTGCCCTCTTCACGGCTCTGATGATTCCCGGCCTCGCCGTGGCACAGGTCGGTGAAGCCGGTACCAAGGTGTGCGGCTTCTTCGAAAACATCAACTCGTTACTCAACGCCGCGTCGATCGTCGTGGTGACGATCTCGGTCATTTTCTCGGGCTACCAGATCGCCTTCGCCCATAAACGCATCGCCGAAGTCGCACCGCCCCTCATCGGCGGCGTCCTTATCGGTGCCGCCGCGCAGGTCGCCAAGATGGTCGTGGGCGGCAACGGGAACGGCGGCGGCGCGAGCGCCTGCACGTCGAGCAGCGGCGGCTTCATGATGGACGCGATCAACACCGCGATGCACCTGCTGGCGTTCCATGTATAAGGACGCCCTGTTTCGTGGATGCACACGGCCGCCCATGTTCATGGGCGTGCCGTATATCCCGTTTTTTTTCGGCACGGGCACCTTCCTGCTGCTCGCCATGTACTTCAATTTCTGGCTGCTGCTCGGAATTCCCGTGGCCGTCCTGGTGATGCGGCACATGGCGCGGCGGGACGAGATGGTGTTCCGCCTCCTCGCGCTGCGCCTTTCGTTCCGTACCAGGGTCCGCAATCTGCCGCGTCACGATGGTATGTGGGTCTTCACGCCAAACACCTATCGCGACGCTGCGCGCGATAAACGCCCGTAACGCTCATTCCTATATGCCCGATGCCATGTTCATCCCAGACGCCCCCATCGCCAACCATCTTCCGTTGTCCGCCCACGTCTCCCCAACCGTCGTGAAGACGCGCGGCGGCGACTACCTGCTGACCTGGCGCCTCGCCGGCCTGCCATTCGTCGGGCGCGAGCCGAGCGAACTGGGCCACAAACACCTCACCCTGAACCGCATGCTGCAGACGCTCCGGGCGCCCGACGTCACCAACGTGGCGTTCTGGGTCCATGACATACGGCGACGCGGCAACGTCAAGCACACCAGCCGGTTTGAGCAAGCGTTCAATCAGGGCCTATCCGATGCCTACTACGCCACGCTCTCCGAACAGAAACTCATGCAGAACGAGCTTTATCTCACGATGATGTACCGCCCCATCGTCCACGGAAAAGCCTTCGCCGAGAAAACCGCCAACGTCGACCAGCTCAAAGCGGCACAGGACCATGCAATCGCCACGATTCTCGATCTGGCCGGCAACGTCGAAGCCGTGCTGAAAGATTACGGCCCCACGCGCCTCGCCATGTACGAGGCGCGGAACAAGATCGTCTTCTCCGAGGTGCTCGAGCTGTTCGGCTTCATCCTCAATCGCCTCGATGAGCCGGTACCCGTGCTCAACGCGGCCATCTACGACTACCTGCCTGTCTCCCGCCAGCACTTCAGTGCCAGAACAGGCGATTTCGCGCTCACGACACCTGACGGCCGCAACCACTTCGGCGCCATCCTCAACGTCAAGGAGTACGTCGACGGCACATGGCCTGGCGTGCTCAACGGGCTGAAGTTTCTCGACAGCGAGTACGTGATCACGCATTCCTTCACGCCCATGGGCCGCCAGGACGCCCTCAAAGCGCTCGAACGCACAAAGGGCATGATGATCTCGTCCGGCGACAAGGCCGTCAGCCAGATCCTCGAGCTGGATCGCGCCATGGACGACCTGGCGTCCGGCAACTTCGTGCTGGGCGAGTATCACTACGCCATCGCCATCTATGCGGAGTCGAAGGATGCCCTCGCCCAGCATCTTGCGATGACGCGTGCCGAGCTATCCAACGCAGGCTTCGTCACCGTAAAAGAAGATCTCGCCGTCACCTCGGCGTTCTACGCGCAGTTTCCCGGTAACTGGCGCTACCGGACGCGCCTGGCGAACCTCAGCTCCCTGAACTTTCTCGGCCTCTCGCCCCTGCACAACTTCGCCTCGGGAAAGCGCGACCAGAACCCGTGGGGCGACTGCGTCACCACGCTGCAGACGAACAATGGCCAGCCGTACTATTTCAACTTCCACGGCACGCCGCCGGGGGAAGATTCCCGCGGCGAGAAGGCCATCGGTAACACCATGGTCATCGGCAAGTCGGGCACCGGCAAGACGGCACTGATCAATTTCCTGCTCAGTCAGGTACAAAAGCTCGACCCGGCGCCGACCATCTTCTTCTTCGACAAGGATCGCGGTGCGGAAATCTTGGTGCGGGCCTGCGGTGGCAACTACCTGACGCTGGAGAACGGCAAGCCCACGGGCTTCAACCCATTCCATTGCGAACGTAACGAGGAAAACGCGCAGTTTCTTTCCGACCTCGTCAAGGTGCTCGCAGGCAAGCGTGAGTACACCTCGCGGGAAGAGGAAGACATCTTCCGCGCCGTCGGGAACATGCTCGACACGCCGATGCACCTACGCAACATGACCAACTTCCAGAAGAGTCTGCCCAATCTCGGCGACGACGGTCTCTACGTGCGCATGCGCAAGTGGACCGCTGGCAATGCGCTCGGGTGGGTATTCGACAACCCGGAAGACTCCGTCGACCTGAGCCGCGCCAACATCATCGGCTTCGACTACACCGACGTCATCGACAACCCCGAAGTCCGGGCACCCGTCATCAATTATCTGCTGCACCGCCTCGAACAGCTCATCGACGGCCGCCGCATCATCTACGTCATGGACGAGTTCTGGAAGATCCTCGACGGCGAAGGCGGTCTGAAGGAATTCGCGAAGAACAAGCAGAAGACCATCCGCAAGCAGAACGGCATGGGCATCTTCGCCACCCAGAGCCCCGAGGACGCCCTCGCCAGCGACATCGCCTCCGCCCTGATCGAGCAGACGGCGACGATGATCCTTCTCCCCAACCCAAACGCCAGCCGCGACGACTACATCGATGGCCTCAAGCTGACCGAGGCGGAATACAAGGTCGTCGTCGGCCTTGGCGAGCGCTCCCGCAGCTTTCTGGTCAAACAGGACAAGTTCTCCGCCGTCTGCCAGCTCA
>Ga0102591_1003521_pt1 | contig 13905 bp, 13 predicted proteins | sample AraplaCol_mCL_r2_2_FD_76860 | JGI IMG/M metagenome (GOLD analysis project Ga0102591, IMG submission 76860) | Arabidopsis root microbial communities from North Carolina, USA - plate scrape MF_Col_mCL_r2 (SPADES assembly) (version 2) | ecosystem: Host-associated > Plants > Roots > Endosphere... | reverse complement strand
GGCTCCAGCGCCTCGATCACGATCTGGTATTTCGAGGAGCCCGGATAGGTCGTCAGCTTGCCGGTGGCGATCACCTCCAGCCCTTCCTGGGGCTTGAAGCGCATCCGACCGTGCACGCCCTTCCAGATCACCGCCTCGATCTTGGCGCTCTCGTCCTTCAGCGCGAAATAGCAATGGCCGGAGGAGTGGGCGCCGCGGAAGCCCGAGATCTCGCCGCGGACCCGGACATGGCCATAAGTGTCCTCCACCGTCCGCTTCAGGGACTGCGAGAGCTCGGAAACGGTGAATTCGAAGGCGTTGTTCAGTTGTTCCGCAGGCGGCATCGGCAAACGATTCGGGTTGGGGGATCGAGCCCGACGTTAAGGATTTTCGCCGCGTCGCGCCAACCGATTCGGTGCAGCGGGCAGGCCCCTGTGAGCGGAGCTTGACTCGTCTCATATTTCATATATGAAAATTAAAAATCATATATGAGAGGAAGCGGACCTGATGGCTGTGGTCACCGATCCCAACGACCCGCGCGGACGCATGTTCGGGCCGTACCGGCTCAAGCCGAACAGCGGGGTCAACCCGCCTTATTCGCCGGCCTATCCTGTCGAGTGGGGCTGCACCCTGCGCACCGTCGAGGTCATGACCCGCGTGGCCCCGGGCAAGGTCGCCGCGCTGCTGGCCGACACGCCGTTCGAGATCGCGAGCGATCGGGTGGCCTTCCGCTTCATGCGCTCGCCCGGCCATTCGCTGGCGGTGCACGCCGGCGAGATGTTCGACCTGATGGTCTCGGTGCCGGTTCGCTACAAGGGGCTGTTCACCGAGACGCATATCTTCATGTATTGCAGCGATCCCATGGGGATCTGCGCCGGGCGCGAGGTGTTCGGCTACACCAAGAAGGATACAAACTACGCTTTCGATGAGCATCCCGACGGATCGATCACGGGGTGGGTCCGGCGCCGCGGCATTCCGCTCGCGGATTTCTCCTTCACGCCGGACAGTTCGGCACCTGTCATACGCATTGTCGACGGCGACGAACTGCCGGCGGGCGAGATCCACGTGCGTCGCCTGCCGGATCCCGAGCGGCTCGCCACTGCCTATGCCGACGTCGTCTATCGCCGCACGCCGTTGAAATATTCCAAGCCGGCGCCCGGCCGCGCCACCATGACCCTGCACGCCAGCGCGTACGATCCCATCGCCGACCTCGATCCGGAAATCCTGGGCGCGCATTTCATGGTGTCGGACGTGTATGGCGGCGGATTTGAGGTCGAGGACCGGCGGCTCATCGAACGGCTCATTCCGTAACGACAAGATCAGCCTGCGCGCAATGCACGTGCGGGCGGCAAATCAACGTGCAGAAGCACGGGCGAGGCAGGGAGGTTTTGAGATGGTCGATCGATATCGGGTGAGCCGCCGCGGGTTGCTGGCCGGCGCTGGTGGCCTTGCCTTGGGCATGACTGGGTTCAGTGCGCAGGCGCAGGATGCAAAACCGCTTCGCATCGGCGTGCTGACGGACATGTCCAGCCTCTATGCCGACGTCACCGGTCCGGGCTCGGTGCTGGGAGCCAAAATGGCGGTCGAGGATTTCCAGGCGGCCCACAAGATGACCCGGCCGATCGAAATCATCAGCGGCGACCACATGAACAAGGCCGACGTCGGCGCCAACATCGCGCGCGAATGGATCGACCGCCAGGGCGTCGACGTGATCGTCGATGCGCCGAATTCAGCCGTCGCGCTCGCGGTTCGCAACGTCGTGCAGCAGAACAACAAGACGCTGCTGGTCTCCGGCGCATCCTCGTCCGACCTCACCGGCAAGTCCTGCTCACCCAATCTCGTGCACTGGACCTATGATACATACGCACTCTCGTCGGGTGTCGCGCGCGCTGTTGTCGAGAGCGGCGGCAAGAGCTGGTTCCTGCTCACCGCCGACTACGCCTTCGGCCATGCCATGGAAGGCGACATCAAGAATGTCGTGCAGAAAGCCGGCGGCAAGGTCCTCGGCGGCGTGCGCACGCCGATCAATACGCAGGACTTTTCTTCGTTCCTGTTGCAGGCCCAGTCTTCGAAGGCGGAAATCATCGCCTTGATCAATGCCGGCGGCGACACCATCAATTCAATCAAGCAGGCGGTCGAGTTCGGCATCCCGCAAGGCGGCCAGCGCGTGGTCGCGACCGTGCTGTATCTCAGCGACGTGCACTCGCTCGGTCTCAAGATCGCGCAGGGCCTGCAGTTCACCGAATCCTTTTACTGGGACCTGAACGACGACACGCGCGCCTGGACCAAGCGCTTCGCTCCGCGCAACAACGGCCGCTATCCGACCGCGCTGCATGCCGGCGCCTACGCCACGACGCTGCATTACCTCAAGGCGGTGGATGCGCTCGGCGCCTCCGGCGACGGCAAGGCGGTGGTCGAACAAATGAAGAAGCTGCCGACCGATGATCCCCTGTTCGGCAAGGGCAGCGTGCGCGCCGATGGTCGCAAGCTGCACAACATGTATCTGTTCGAGGTGAAGGCCCCCGGAGATTCCAAATATCCCTGGGATTACTACAAGCTGGTCAAGACCATTGCGCCGTCCGAGGCCTGGCGGCCTCTGGCAGATGGCGGCTGCGAGTTCCTGAAGTCGTGACCGCAAGTGACCGGCGGCCGGTGGCGCTCGTCACCGGCGGCGGCGGTGATATCGGACGCGCCATTGCGCTGAAGCTGGCGCGGATGAGCGCTGCGGTCGCTATCGTCGACCGCGATGAAGCGGCCGCCAACGCTACGGCGCGGCTGGTCGAGCAGGCCGGGGCGAGGGCACTCGCGATTCCCGCCGATGTCTCGCTTGCTCAGGATACGGTCGCTTTCGTCGAGGCGACCGAAGAGCGCCTGGGACCGATCGGCATTTTCGCCAACAATGCAGGCATCGAGGGCGTCGTCGCGCCTCTCCACGAATATCCGGACGAGACATTCGATCAACTGCTGCAGGTGAACGTGAAGGGGGTATTTCTCGGCCTCAAGCACGTGCTCGCACGCATGATGCAGCGTGGGACGGGCGCCATCATCAACACCGCCTCGACGTCTGCGATCCGGGGGCGTGCAGGGCTTGCCGGCTACGTCGCCTCCAAGCACGCCGTGCTCGGACTGACGCGCACGGCGGCGCTGGATGTGGCCGGCACGAAAATCAGGGTCAACGCCGTTCTGCCCGGACCGGTGGAGTCGCGCATGATCCGGGAATTGGAAGGCCAGGCGCGCGACGGCGGCATTGCCTTGCGCCGAAGCGATGCGGTGGCTCATGGCCGGCCGCAGGATGTCGCGAACGTCGTCGCGTTCCTCGCCTCGGACGAGGCGGCGCATGTGAATGGCGCCGCCTGGGTCGTGGATGGAGGGATGACCGCAACCTAGGAAACGCCGCCGATCTTCTCGGAGACGATCCTGGCCGCGCTGCGCAGCTCGGCGGCGATGGTGCTGGCCTCGGTGGCGGGGATCTGATCCTGCCTCACCAGCGGGACGGTCATCGCCGCCACCGCGCGGCCGGAGGCTTCGATGATCGGGCAGCTATAGGCAAGGATACGCGTATAGCCGTCGTCGTTGGAGAAATTTCCGCCCTCCGAGGAAATGCGGTCGAGCGCCGCGAGCGCCTTCTTGGCGCTGATGCGGTCATTGGCGGCGATGACCTCTGCAAGCTCCTGGCGCCGGCCCTCGAGCTGAAAGGCCGCCAGGACCTTCGCAGAAGCATATTGCTGCGTGAGCGGAAACACCGCGCCGACCTTGACCGACCAGCCCATCAACCATTCCGGCTCGATACGGGCGATCACCATGAACTGCTCGCCGTGCAATACCGTGAGGTGGCAGGACAATTGTACGCGGGAGGCCAGCTGCTCCATCACCGGCAGCGCCGCCTTCAGCAGCCGCTCGGTCGGCGGGAATTGCGAGGCGATCCGGAACAGTTTCAGCGTCAGAGTATATTCGCCGGTTGCGGGGTCGCGCGCGACATAGCCCCGACGCTCCAGCGCCACCAGCATCCGGAAGATCTCGCTGACGGAGCGGCCGACGGTCTCGGCGAGCTGTTTCTGCGTGAGCCCCCGCGACGCGCCCGCCAGCGCCTCCAGAAGATCCAGCCCTTTTTCCAGGGCGGGCGCTCCTGGCTGCAATTTCTCAGCGGTCATCCATCAGGCCTTGTCGATCCGGCCACGCGTGCCGGGGAGTGGAATGGCCTTCGATGTACCCGATCGGTCGCGCCGCGAAAAGTCGTCCGTCCGAAGGGCGGGGAGTATGACGGCGAGTTCGTAGGATGGGTTGAGCCCTAGCGAAACCCATCGCTTCTCTATCCCAGCTCTCCGTAATCGCGGCCGTCATCCGACTGATCGCCGGCCCAATCGACCGGGTCATTGCCGAGCTTGACGTGGCGATGAAACGAGGAGGGCGCCCAGTCACGCACCCGCTCATTGCGCGCCAGACCGCGCGAAAAGGCGGATTTGATCAACTGCCAGCGCATTGCAAAATCGGCATCATCTTCCGATAGCGTCCACACCGTGTGAAGGTGGTCAGGCAGCACCACGATGGCGTCGATCGTGAATGGATGGCGCCGATGCGTTTCGCGAAACGCCGCGCGCAACACCTCGATATGATCCGTGAGCAACGCCAGCCTCCGCTCCGCCATTGACGGTGAAGAAGAAACACCCACCCGAAACGAAGTTGCGGCGGTATGCGGTCATGACGGACGTTACCACGAAACATGTGCGATGGGTTTCGCAAGGGCTCAACCCATCCTACGGGCTTACGTCAATCCGTAGACCAAAACGGTAGCGGCCAAATGCGAGGAGACCAGTGGCCGTCTGCTCTCCCAGCCATGTTATCAGACAAGTCCGACATTGCTACGGCTGCGCCAAGTTGATGAAGAACCGACGCGACCCGCTCTCTGCCGCTCACATCGCCAACTACGGCGTGATAGATCGGCGTCCCGTTGTTCGAGAAGAGGCGAATCTCCGCGACGAGCATCAACTTTTCAAACGATCCAAAGGTAGCAGTCCTCAAGCGGTAACCGACAGTATCTGGAGGAACGTCCTCGAGGGTGCCTCCGACAACGAAGGAAGGATTGGGTTTTATACCCATGATGTAGGGCAGGCAGATTGGCCGAAACGCCCCGGGGTCCAGCATGGTGAGCAGGTTGCAATAGCCGATCTTGGCCAGCATTCGGGCGAAGCTCTCTGGTACATGCCGGAAACTGGATGGCACGTTCATCCCGTACTTCTTAATGAATGCCTCCGATTTCTCTTGATCGCAGATAGCAACGACAGGCCAAGCCGAGGAAATATCAACGTTTTCGGGCAAGCCCTCAAGCAATCCCGCCTTGCTCATCTTGTAGAACACCATAGCGGCCGGGTACTCGCTGTATGGCACCTTGACAGTGCGCCCGGACTGCTCAGGGTCGGTCAGGACGATATGGCTGGGCCGCTTTTTCTTGCGGCGGCTCGGTGCGTTATAACTTATGCGGGGCGCGCCCCAGAGCTCGCGGGCAACATCCTGTTCAAACTTCTTGGTGATGTCGGCGCAGGTGTCGCAGCTCGCACCTTCCAGAATGTGTACACCGCCCAGCGCCAAAGGGACGACGTGCTCGTCCGTCAGACGAACACCGGTAGCGCCGCAATAGACGCAGTAGCCGCGTGTGGGAATGCGCGTGTGCCCGTGGGACATTACTCACCTATTGGCGCCGCTCCGTTGGAGCGAGAAGTCCGGCTCTCACCGGACTTCGTTTCGTGAGGCTCACTTCGGATTGTGGTCCGCGTAGACGATCAGGCGCCAGCGGATTGAGCCCTGCGCCGGCGTATGCGCGTGGTGACCTTGCGGCGGGAGGATGTGGCCCGCAGCAATGCCAATCTCGCGATGGCAACCCATGCACCGGTAGATACCGGCGTAGGGAGCTGCAGTTCCCGGTCCGTGATCCTGGTCGAACGCGTCACTGTTCGATTGTTGCAGGTAGTTTCCGTTCTTGTAGGTAGCCATTCGACTTCTCTCCAACTGAAGAAAGCCGGACTTGACCTGTCGGTGGTGACCGAATGTAATGCTGGCGCTGTGAACATCAGCAATTGGCCCGCAGTCCGGTTGGATTGCGCGGGCAATTCGGGGCCGCCAGTCGCAAGCTGGCGGTCCTCCCCGAATCGTCAACTGTTAGTTGACCATGCCCTGCCGCCGGCAAGGGTTAATCGCCGGGCTTATCCCGGCTATTCACAGGCACATCCTGTGGAGAACTAAAGAATCCCGGCCGCAGCGAACCTCGCCAACACGGTTAGCCAGCAGCATGACGGACGAGACCACGACACCACCCGCCAAGGATGATTATTTCATCCAGGTCGCAAAACGCTATGCGGCCAAGCTCGTAGGATGGGTTGAGCCCTTGCGAAACCCATCGCTTCTCTATCCCCGCTCACCGTAACCGCGACCGTCATCCGACCGATCGCCGGCCCAATCGGCCGGGTAATTGCCAAGCTTGACGTGACGATGAAACGAGGAGGGCGCCCAGTCACGTACTCGGTTGACGAGGCCGTGCTTGACCGGATTGATATGAACATAGTCGACATGCCGCGCGAAATCGACGTCGTCACGAATGGTATGTTCCCAATATCTGCGTTGCCAAATGCCCCGCTCACCTTGGGCCGAGCGGCTTTGGGATATCCTCTCGTTGCGCGCCAGACCGCGCGAAAAGGTAGATTTGATCAGCTGCCAGCGCGTTGCAAAATCGGCGTCACCTTCCGGTAACGTCCATACCGTGTGAAGGTGATCGGGCAGCACCACGATCGCGTCGATCGTGAATGGATGGCGCTGACGCGTTTCGCGAAACGCCCCGCGCAACAACTCGACATGATCCGTCAGCAACGCCAGCTTCCGCTCCGCCAGATTGACGGTGAAGAAGAAACAGCCACCCGGAACGAAGTTGCGGCGGTACGCGGTCATGACGCGATCATATCACGAAACAAGCGCGATGGGTTTCGCAAGGGCTCAACCCATCCTACGGCTCGACGAGCCATCAACAGCAGTCGGGCTGGCTAAGTAAGCATCCAGGTCCATCGGATAGACGTTGAAATTCTGTTGGCCCTTTAAAATACTTACGTAGAGGCTTAGTAGCCCATTGCCCTCACCGCCGTAGAGTTGGGCCGGCGTCTGAAACGCAACTCGTCCTGCAAACCAATCGGCGTCAAGCACGCAAACGCCGTGAACGTGCGAGTCGTCCTCATCTAGGCAGTTTCGTAGGTTGGCACAAAAGCGTTCATAAGTTGGCCCCAAGCCTTTTTGAGAGAAGGCCACGATATAATTTCTGGGCGGAACGGTTTGAACTTGCTTGAGCGAAACAGCCTTCGGCCGCTTCCCCTCTTCCATGAGAACGCCCTGAACAACATAATGACGCTGCTTGCCGACCGAGCGCATCCGCACAATCGCATCCATTGAACTCCGAAGCTCCCGCTTCGTCAGGACGGACTTCACTTCTACTGTGGCATAAACCGTCTCAACGGGGAAAACGCACGCCCCGAACTCGGATAGCAACGGTGAGTTTTGGAAGCTATCATAGATCACGATGTCGGTTTGCGCACTGACCTGACCGTCCGCTGAAAAGATCACACCTGTTCCCACAGAGAAGCGTTTTGGAAGGGTTTTTTCTAGAACGCTTTTGATGATCTCCTCAGCAATTCGGCCGCGCTCTCCGTAATGCGGCATCAACCTCGCAAGCTCCTGTTGTGATCGGCGCGCAATATCCTGAAGGGCGGCCAAATATGAGATGTGTCGCGCTGAATTCTCAGCTTGCCCCGGCTGCCTACTCTCGACCCGCTTCTTGGAGACCATGTTCCCTCGCCAGCTTGTCTACAACCCAAGGCATAACCGAGTCGCTGGCGTGGCCAAATAGATGTGCTTGATCCGACGATTCAGTTTTGCAAATTGACCGAACGTTCGTTGCGCATTCAGCATTGGCAATGATGTACGTCATTCCACCAAGTGCGGAGATAGATTCACGACCGTCGCCAACCGCTCTGCGCATGGCGTGGCTCGATGGATCCGGGGTGCGCGGCTTCGCCGCCCCCTGAATGCCGGGGAGTTCGCCGCCATCCCCCCTTCACACCCACCCCGATTCGTGCGACCTCCGCCTCATCCAAACTCCTCATTTCGAGCCTTCGATGCACATTCTCCTGCTTGGTTCCGGCGGCCGCGAACATGCTCTGGCGTGGAAGATCGCAGGCAGCCCCCTGGTGACCAAATTCTGGTGCGCGCCCGGCAATGCCGGCATCGCGAAGGAGGCGGAATGCGTGGCGCTGGATGTCGCCGACCATGGCGCGGTGATCGATTTCTGCAGGACCAACAAGGTTGAGCTGGTGGTGGTCGGGCCGGAGACGCCGCTGGCGGCCGGCATCGTCGATGATCTCACCGCCGCCGGCATCAAGGCGTTCGGGCCGAGCAAGGCGGCCGCGCAGCTCGAAAGCTCCAAGGGGTTCACCAAGGCGGTGTGCACCGAGTTCGGCATTCCCACGGGCGCCTACAAGCGCTTCACCAACGCCAAGGACGCGCGCGACTACGTCACCAGCCAGGGCGCGCCGATCGTCGTGAAGGCCGACGGGCTCGCCGCCGGCAAGGGCGTCGTGGTCGCCAAGACCGTGCGCGAGGCCGAGGATGCCATCGCCATGATGTTCGAGGGCGCCTTCGGCGAGGCCGGCGCGGAGGTCGTGATCGAGGAGTTTCTGCCGGGCCGCGAGATCAGCTTCTTCGCGCTGTGCGACGGCGAGACCGCGATCCCGCTGGCGTCCGCGCAGGACCACAAGCGCGTGTTCGACCACGATGTCGGTCCGAACACCGGCGGCATGGGCGCCTATTCGCCGACGCCGCTGGTGACGCCCGCCATCCACGACGCGATCATGGCCAAGATCATTTTGCCGACGGTCGCTGGCATGAAGCAGCGCGGCACGCCGTTCCGCGGCATCCTCTATGCCGGGATCATGCTGACGACGCAGGGCCCAAAACTGTTCGAGTTCAACGTCCGCTTCGGCGACCCTGAATGCCAGGTGCTGATGCTGCGCATGATGAGCGACATCGTGCCGGCGCTGCTCGCCGCCTGCGACGGGCAGCTCAGGAATTTCGACCTGCGCTGGCACAAGGAGAGCGCGCTCACCGTGGTGATGGCCGCACAAGGCTATCCCGGCGACTACCAGAAGGGCACGCGCATCGAGGGGCTCGAGGACGCGGCGAAGGTCGACAATGTCGAGATCTTCCACGCCGGCACGGTGGCGAAGGACGGCGCGATCCTCGCCAATGGCGGCCGCGTGCTCAACGTCTGCGCGCTGGGCAAGACCGTGACCGAGGCGCAGGCCCGCGCCTACCAGGCCGTCGATCGCATCGACTGGCCCGAGGGCTTCTGCCGCCGCGACATCGGCTGGCAGGCCGTGGAGGCGGAGAAGGCCAAGGATTAGCGCGTGATGTGATGAGGCTTGATCGCGACACGGGAAAGGTGCGCTCCCTCTCCCGCTTGCGGGAGAGGGTTGGGGAGAGGGTGTTTCCGCAATGGGACAATCCCCAAGAGGAGAAAGCCCTCTCCCGGCGCGCGGGACGATGCTGCGCATCGCCCGGACGCGCCGACCTCTCCCGCAAGCGGGAGAGGTGACAACCCACCCGCGGAATCTCGCCGTCGGCGTCACCGCTTCGCCACATCCGCACCCCAGAATGTGCAATCAGTATCTGGGGTTAGTTGCCCCGATCATGATACCGGTACTGTGCATGGGGTTGTTTTCGCACTTTTTGGTGCGGGGCCGGCCCGACCGACCACATAAGGATGCAACAAGATGTCCGATCTCGCCGACCTCTATCCGGGCTTTGCCTCCGAATGGATCGATACCTCGTTCGGCCGCATCTTCGCCCGCGTCGGCGGCAGCGGGCCGCCGCTGTTGCTCCTGCACGGCTTCTCCGAGACCAACGTGATGTGGCACCGGGTCGCGCCTGAGCTCGCCGACAAGTTCACGCTGATCATCGCCGACCTGCCGGGCTATGGCTGGTCCGACATGCCCGAGAGCGACGCGCTGCACATCCCCTACAGCAAGCGCGCCATGGCCAAGGCGATGGTGGAAGTGATGGAGCGGCTCGGCCACGTCCACTTCGCGCTCGCCGGCCACGACCGCGGCGGCCGGGTCTCGTACCGGCTCGCGCTCGACCATCCCGGCCGGCTGTCGAAGCTCGCCGTGCTCGATATCCTGCCGACCTATAATTACTGGGAGCGGATGAACCGCGCCTATGCGCTGAAGATCTGGCACTGGACCTTCCTGGCGCAGCCCTATCCGCTGCCGGAGACGTTGATCGCAGGGCAGGGCGAGTTCTTCCTGCGCTTCAAGATGGCGAGCCAGACCAAGTCGAAGACGCTCGACGCCATCGACAAGCGCGCGCTCGAGCACTACCTCGCCCCGTTCCGCGATCCCGCCCGCATCCATGCGATGTGCGAGGATTACCGCGCCGGCGCCTATTTCGACTACGACCTCGACAAGGCCGATTACGAGGCCGGCAAGAAGATCACCGTGCCGATGCTGGCACTGTGGGGCAATGCCGGCGTGGCCCAGGCCGCCGCGACGCCGCTCGACACCTGGAAGCAGTGGGCGACGAACGTGGAAGGCATGCCGGTGGACTCCGGGCACTTCCTCACCGAGGAGAACCCGGACGTGACGGCGAAGGCGCTGCGCGAGTTCTTCCTGGGTTGAGGCTGTTGTAGCCCGGATGGAGCGCAGCGTAATCCGGGAGTCCATCCCCGCCGCGCCACCGCCCCGGATTGCGCTGCGCTCCATCCGGGCTACGACGGCACTACCGCCGCTCCCGGAAGAATTCCTTGAGCAGCCGCGCCGCCTCGCTCTCGCCGACGCCGGAATAGACATCCGGCGCGTGGTGGCAGGTCGGCGAGCCGAAGAACCGCACGCCGGACTCGACCGCGCCGCCCTTGGGGTCGGCGGCGCCGTAATAGAGGCGCCGAACCCTTGCAAAGGAGATCGCGCCCGCACACATGGTGCAGGGCTCCAGAGTCACGTAGAGGTCGCAGTCGATCAGGCGCTCGCTGCCGACCTTCCTCGCCGCCTCGCGCAGCGCCACGATTTCGGCGTGGCCGGTGGGGTCGCGGTCGGTCAGCGTCCGGTTGGCGGCGGTGGCGATGACTTCGTCATTGCGGACCACCACGCAGCCGATAGGAACTTCGCCCGCTTTTCCGGCATTTTCGGCCGCCTGAAGCGCCAAATCCATGAAAGAGGGGGCTTTCAAGCCTCGTATCATCCGAAGAAACCTGCTAGTAGCTGCGCCTTCAGCAGAAGTGCTACCCGATTTTGCCTGAGCATGCGGCTCGGAACGAGCGCGCACAATGCTTGGCCATCCCCTGAGTGAGATTATCCATGCCTCGCGACAGCGACAAAGACAACGATTCCCGCGGCCGGCGAGGCCCGGCCCGAGGACCGTCAAAAGGCGGCCGCAGCGGCAAGGCGCGCGGCCCCGAGAAGAAATTCGCCAAGCGCGGTTTCGAGGGCAAGAGCGACGGCGACAAGCGCCCGCCGCGCGCCGACCGCGGGGACCGTCCGTTCCGCCGCCGCGAAGAGGGCGATGCGCCGCGCCGCGATTTTTCCGACCGTCCGAAGTTCAAGCGCGACGACCGCGCCAGTGAGGGCCGCGGCGAGCGCAGCTTCAAGCCGCGCGGCGACCGGCCGTTTTCCGATCGCTCCTCGCGCGACGGCGAGAAGCGGCCCTTCAAGCCGCGTGGCGATCGTCCGTCCTTTGGCCGCGACGACCGTCCGCCGCGCAGGGATCGCGACGATGCCCGTCCGGCCGGCCGCTCCAGCGACAGGAAATTCGGCGACAAGAAGCCCTATGCGCCGCGCGGCGATCGCCCCGAGCGCAAGTTCGACGGCGAGCGGAAGTTTTCGCGCGGCGGGCCGCGCGAGGACCGTGGCGAGCGCAGTTTCAAGCCGCGCGGAGACCGCCCGAATTTCGACCGCGGTGATCGCGCCCCACGTGGCGAGCGTCCCGAACGCAAGTTCGACGGCGAGCGGAAGTTTTCCCGTGGCGCACCGGATCGCGAACGCGACCGTGGGGATCGCGGGCCGCGCAAGGATTTCGGCGGCCGCGACCGCGGCGCGGACAAGCCCTGGCAGAAGCGCGACGACCGTCGCGAAGGCGGCCGCGGTGAGGACCGTCCGCGCTTTTCGCGCGCGCGCGACGATCGGCCGTCGGGCGATCGTCCGTTCCGCGACCGTCCGAAATTCGATCGTCCGCGCGAGCGGCCCGAGGGCCGTTCCGATTGGCACGAGCATCCGCGCAACGAAGGCCGTTTCGGCGATCGTCCGCGCCGTGACAACGAGGACGAGGGCCGGATTTTCGAGAAGCGTCCCGCCTTCGGCGGCCGCGGCGCCTATCGCGAGCGCGACCGGGATTCCGATCGCCGCCCGCGCCGGGAAGAAGAGCCGAAGCCGAAGAAGGCCGGCGAGCGCATCGCCAAGGCGCTGGCCCGCGCAGGGCTTGCCTCGCGCCGCGATGCCGAGGAAATGGTCACGCAGGGCCGCGTCACCGTCAACGGCCGCGTCATCAACTCGCCCGCGCTCGACATCACCAAGAACGACGTCGTCCTGGTCGACGGCAAGCCGCTGCCGGAGCGTGAGCGCACCCGGCTGTTTCTGTATCACAAGCCGCGCGGGTTGATGACGACGCACGACGACCCCGAGGGCCGTCCGACCGTGTTCGACAATCTGCCGGAAGGCCTGCCGCGGCTGATCAGCGTCGGCCGGCTCGATTTCAACACCGAGGGCCTGTTGCTGCTCACCAATGACGGCGGCCTCGCGCGTACGCTCGAGCTGCCCGACACCGGCTGGCTGCGCCGCTACCGCGTTCGCGCCCATGGCGACGTCACCCAGGCACAGCTCGACGCGCTCAAGGACGGTGTCGAGATCGAGGGCGTCAAATACGGCCCGATCGACGCGACGCTGGAGCGCGACCAGGGCGCCAATGTCTGGCTGGTGTTCGCGATCCGCGAAGGCAAGAACCGCGAGGTGCGCAACGTCTGCGCCCATCTCGGGCTCGAGGTGAACCGGCTGATCCGCGTGTCCTACGGCCCGTTCCAGCTCGGCGAGATTGCCGAAGGCCAGGTCGACGAGATCCGCTCGCGCGTGCTGCGCGAGCAGCTCGGCGACAAGGTGATCGAGAAGTCGGGCGCCGAGTTCGACGTGCCGTCGAAATCCGCTGACCGCGTTGAGGATCCGCCGAAGAAGCCGGCCAGCAAGCGCGCCGTGATCGCCGACCGCAAGGGCCGCCGCGTGCTGGTGCAGCGCACCGGCAGCGAGGAGGCGCGCGAGCGCAACGAGATGGAAGCGAACGGCTACGGCCCGCCGCGCCGTCCCAAGCGCGGCTATCACGGCAAGCGCGACCTGACGCCGCGGGATGGCGAGTAACTTTCAAATGGTCGGGGCGAGGTTGATACCGTGCAAGAGGTCGTCATGGCCGGGCTTGACCCGGCCATCCACGTCTTGCTCGCATCCACGACTGAAGAACGTGGATGCCCGGGACAAGCCCGGGCATGACGGAGCTCTGCGATGCGCGTCGTCGGCGGTCGTTTGAAGGGGCGCAATCTCGCCTCACCGTCCTCGCGCGACATCCGCCCGACGGCGGACCGGTTGCGCGAGTCCGTGTTCAACATCCTCGTGCACGCCTATGACGATCCGATCGAGGATGCGCGCGTGCTCGATCTTTTCGCCGGCACCGGTGCGCTCGGCATCGAGGCTTCGTCACGCGGTGCGAAGTTTACGCTGTTCGTCGACAATGGCGCTGAAGCGCGGGCGCTTTTGCGCAACAACGTGGAGTCGCTCGGCCTCGGCGGCGTCACGAAGGTCTATCGCCGCGATGCCACCGATCTCGGGCCCGCGCATCCGGTCGAGCCGTTCTCGCTGGTGTTCC
>Ga0102591_1003520_pt1 | contig 13914 bp, 11 predicted proteins | sample AraplaCol_mCL_r2_2_FD_76860 | JGI IMG/M metagenome (GOLD analysis project Ga0102591, IMG submission 76860) | Arabidopsis root microbial communities from North Carolina, USA - plate scrape MF_Col_mCL_r2 (SPADES assembly) (version 2) | ecosystem: Host-associated > Plants > Roots > Endosphere... | reverse complement strand
CCGGGTGCGACGCCTGAAGCGCCAGGTCGGCCTCGACCTCGTCGTCGTCGACTATCTCCAGCTGGTTACCGGCTCGGACCTGGGGTCCAACGCCAGCCGCGTGCAGGAAGTCTCGCAGATCACCATGGGTCTGAAGGCCCTGGCCAAGGAACTGGCCTGCCCGGTCATCGCCCTGTCGCAGCTGTCGCGTCAGGTCGAAAGCCGCGAGGACAAGCGGCCGCAGCTGTCGGACCTTCGTGAATCCGGCTCGATCGAGCAGGACGCCGACATGGTCTGGTTCGTGTTCCGCGAAAGCTACTATGTCGGCCGGGCCGAGCCGCGCGAGGGGACGCCCGAGCACCTGACCTGGCAGGAAGAGATGGACAAGCTGCAAGGCCTGGCCGAGGTGATCATCGCCAAGCAGCGTCACGGTCCCATCGGCACGGTGCGCCTGTCGTTCAACAGCGACACCACCCGCTTCGGCAACCTGTCGCGCGACCACTATTTCCACCAGATGCGGTCGGGCAGCGACGAATAGCGTTTCCTTCCGGACGCGCGCCGGGCGAGGCTCGGCGCGCGATTCAGAGGACCGCCCCCGATGGACTTCAGCCCCCTGCCCGTCACGACCTTCGTCGGGGCGTTCCTGCTGGCCTTCCCGGCCCTGTTCTCGATCGTCAATCCGGTCGGGGCGGCGCTGATCTTCCACCAGATGCTGGCCGACCATCCGGCCGAGACGCGTCGGCGCCTGGCGCCGACCATCGCGCTCTACGCCTTCTGCATCCTGCTGGGCTCGCTGCTGCTGGGCGGCTATGTGCTGAACTTCTTCGGGGTCAGCCTGGGGGCGCTGCGGGTGGCCGGCGGCCTCGTCGTGGCGATCCGCGCCTGGGCGCTGCTGATGACCCCGGAAGAGCACGAGGAGCGCAAGGCCGACCAGGCCGCCTCGCCCGCCAAGGGCCGGGCCGAGGACATGGCCTTCTTCCCGCTGACCATGCCGTTCACGACGGGACCGGGCGCGATCTCGGTGGCGATCGCCCTCTCCTCCCAGCGCCCGGCCGAGGGCCATTCGGTCGCGCCGTTCTTCCTGGGCGCCAGCCTGGCCGTCGCGGTCATCGCCCTGATGGTCTGGGCGTTCTACAGGGCCTCGGACCGGGTGCTGGCCCTGTTGGGCGTCAACGGCGCGCGGGTGATGTCGCGGCTGATGGCGTTCCTGCTGATGTGCATCGGCGTGCAGATCGTCGCCAGCGGCGTCGAGGCCCTGGTGACGCAGTTCCTCTCCACCCGGTGATCCGGGCGCGCGCTGAGGCGCATCTCCACAGGATCTGCACTGGCCTTGGCGACGCGGGTCGGCTACCTCCGCAGCCGTGACCGAAGCTCGCCTGACCCTAGACCTGGACGCCCTCGCGGCCAACTACGCGACCCTCAAGGCGCAGGCCGGCGGGACCGAACTCGCGCCGGCGGTGAAGGCCGACGGCTACGGCCTGGGCGCGGGCCTGGTCGCCCGCCGTCTGTGGGACGAAGGCGCACGCGCCTTCTATGTCGCCCGGCTGTCGGAGGGCGTGGCCCTGCGCAAGGCGCTGGGCGAGCGCGAGGCGGCGATCCACGTCCTGGACGGGGCGACGCCGGGCTCGGGCCCCACGCTGGTGCAGGCCGGGTTGATCCCCGTGCTCAACAGCCTGCCGCAGGTCGAGGCCTGGAACAGCCAGGCCGGCAAGGGAACGCTGGAAGCGGCGATCCACATCGACACCGGCATGAACCGGCTTGGCCTGCGCCACGAGGAGGCCGCGGTGCTGACGGCCTCGATGGACAGGCTGAAGCATCTGAACGTCTCGCTGGTGATCAGCCACTTGGCCTGCGGCGGCGAGCCGGAGCATCCGCTCAACGGCCGCCAGCTGACCCGCTTCACGGACGCGGCCGCCCTGTTTCCCAACGCCCGCCGGAGTCTCGCCAACTCGGCGGGGATCTTCCTGGGCGAGGCCTATCGCTTCGACCAGTGCCGGCCGGGCATCTCCCTCTATGGCGGCGGGCCGCGCGACGTGGCCGACGACCGGATCAAGGCCGTGGCGACGCTCGAAGCGCCGATCCTGCAGGTGCGGGTCGTGCCGCGCGGCGAGTCGATCGGCTATGGCGCGGCCTTCACGGCCAGCGAGACCACCCGCGTGGCGATCCTGGCCTGCGGCTATGCCGACGGCGTGCTGCGCTCGACCAGCCCGACCGGCCAGGTGTGGTTCGACGGCGCGCGCCGGCGGATCCTGGGCCGCGTGTCGATGGACCTGATCGCGGTGGAGATCACCGACTGCGACGCCGCCCGTCCCGGCGCGATGGTCGAGCTGTTCGGCCCCAACCTGCCGGTGGACGACGCCGCGGCCACGGCGGGCACGACCAGCTACGAGCTGCTCGTCCGCCTGGCCGGCCGCGCCCGCCGCGTGGTGCTGGGCGAGGCCTGACGGGCCTGCCTCCAAAAGGTTAGGATCCTCCGTCTCCCATACACCCGCCTCCCTCGCCCCTGTGGCGAGGGTCCATGCTGGCGACAGCTCAGACCTTGGCCGACCTTGAAGGGTCTGAGCAGCTGAGCGATGGATCCTGGGCACAAGGCCCAGGAAGGCGATAAGAGGGACCCGGCGACTTTCAGAGATCCGACTTCAGGATACTGAAATCGCCGGATACCGATCCGCCCTACTTCGCCAGGCCTTCGAGCCGGCCCGCATCGACCGAGGCCACGGCCTTCTTGAGGTCGTCGACGCTGTCGGCCTCGCCATTGGCCTCGATCGTGAAGCGATTCCCCACGACGACGCTGTAGCTGCCCGACTTGGCCTCGCGGTCCCACTTCTCGGAGACCAGGCGGCCGCCGGTGGTGCTGGTCTTCTCGTAGCCTGTGGCGGTTTCGGTCGAGGTCTGGGCGTTCATGGCCGAGGCCATGGCCGTCAGCCCCGCCAGCGCGCCCAGATCGGTGACGGCCAGGCTGAAGCGGCGGCCGTCCTTCTCGTAGTCGCCCTGGGCCGAGGCCATGCCCGCGCCGTCGGCGCCGGCCGAGTGGGCCTCGAGCGTGGTGCGCGCGAAACCGCCCGACGAGGCCGGCAGGAAGCCCTTGAGCACGTCGGTCGAGGTCAGCGGCTTGCCCTTGCCGGCTTCGGCCGAGGCGGCGGCGGCTTCCAGCTGCTTGGAGGCGGCCTGCATCTTGCCGAGATCGACCGTGTTGCCACCGACCGTCAGCGAGCCGCCGTCGCCGGAGACCTTGGAGTTGGCCGCGTAGCTGCCGAGCGCCACCATGCCCGCGATCGTGCTGGTGACCACGGCCACGGCGAAGAACAGCGCGATGGCGCAGATCACCGTCACGACGGTGTAGCCGAGCGACTTCTCCTTGGACGACTTCATCAGCCGCGGCAGGCCGGTATAGAGCAGGTAGAGACCATAGAGGCCCAGCAGGCCGCCGATGATCCCCAGCGCCGGGAGGATGCTGAAGATCCCGGCCAGCCAGCCGGCGGTGTTGGAATAGGCGGCGACCTTGAAGGCCTGGATCCTGTTCTTCTGGCCCTCGAAGGACGGCGCCAGGGCGTCGATGATCAGCGCCAGCAGGAACACCGACAGCAGCGACAGGCCATAGGCCACGACCGTGCCGATGATGGCCGGGATCGGCGCGGGCTTGATGACGGCCAGTCCGGGGATCCCGTTGCCGAAGACCAGGCTGCCCACCAAACCCGCGACCGCCGGAATAGCCGCCAGGATGCAGACGTATCCGACGTAGAGCCCCTTGATGGTGGCGGGTTCCGGGTCGATCCGCTCCCACTCGGCGGATGGAGAAAGTAGAAGCCGCTTCACGCGGCTTACGAGATCGGACGAAACAACTCCGGGTTCGACCACGGACATTTAGGCGCCTCCAGAAAGATCCTGAGTCTGCGCCCCCCGGTGTCTATCTATACGCAACGCGCGCAAAACGGGAACAAGGTTCGGCGACAGGCTGGGCCGATGCAGCTGCGTCCGGCTTTGGCGCAGCGACGCTCCAGCCTGTAGTCTCCACCCATTCGAGAATCAGGAAGACCCCATGGCCCGCGACGGCGCCGTCTACGCCTGCCAGTCCTGCGGGGCGGTTCAGACCAAGTGGGCCGGGCAATGCCCCGCCTGCCAGAGCTGGAACACCCTCGTCGAGGAGGTCGGCGTCCGCGCGCCCGGCAGCCTGTCGGCCACCAAGGCCACGCGCAACCGCGGCCTGCAGTTCACCGGTCTCGAAAGCGACACCCCCGCCCCGCCCCGCATCCTGACCGGCGTCGACGAGTTCGACCGGGTCTGCGGCGGCGGCGTGGTGCCGGGCTCGGCGATCCTGATCGGCGGCGACCCCGGCGTGGGCAAGTCGACCCTGCTGCTGCAGGTCTGCGCCAACGCCTCGAGCCGGGGCGTGTCCTGCGCCTACATCTCGGGCGAAGAGGCCGTGGAGCAGATCCGCGGCCGCGCAGACCGCATGGGCCTGGCCGGCGCGCCGGTGAAGCTGGCGGCCGAGAGCAGCCTGCGCGACATCCTCGACGGGCTGAAGCGCGACAAGTTCGACCTGGTGGTCATCGACTCGATCCAGACCATGTGGAGCGACGCCCACGAGGCCGGTCCGGGCACGGTGACCCAGGTGCGGGCCTGCGCTACCGAACTGGTGCGCCTGGCCAAGAAGCAGGGCGTGGCGATCCTGCTGGTCGGCCACGTCACCAAGGACGGCCAGATCGCCGGCCCGCGCGTGGTCGAGCACCTGGTCGACGCCGTGCTGAGCTTCGAGGGCGAGCGCGGCTATCCGTTCCGCATCCTGCGCGGCGCCAAGAACCGTTTCGGGGCCACCGACGAGATCGGCGTCTTCGAGATGGGCGACATCGGCCTGCGCGAGGTGAAGAACCCCTCGGCCCTGTTCCTCAACGAAGGCGGCGAGCGCGCGGCTGGCGCGGCGGTGTTCGCCGGCATCGAGGGCTCGCGCCCGGTTCTGGTGGAATTCCAGGCCCTGGTGGCCCCGTCCGCCTACGGAACGCCCAGACGCGCCGTGGTCGGATGGGATTCCGGGCGTCTCGCCATGGTGCTCGCCGTGCTTGAATCGCGGTGCGGCCTTGGTTTTGGCGACAAGGACGTCTATCTGAACGTCGCCGGCGGGCTGAGGATCACCGAACCCGCCGCCGACCTCGCGGCGGCGGCCGCTCTGGCCTCTTCGGCCATGGATGTCGCCCTGCCGCAGGACTGCGTGGTGTTCGGCGAGGTCAGCCTCTCCGGCGAGATCCGGCCCGTGAGCCGAATGGAGTCGCGTTTGAAGGAAGCCGCCAAGCTGGGGTTCGGCCGCGCGCTGGGACCGCTGTCGGGCCTGCCCGAAGGCGGCGGCGCCCTGCCGGTGGCCGGCGCGGCGCGACTGGCCGACGCGGTCCGTAGAATCGAGAACGACATCTGGAGCTCGCACGCGTGACGCCGTTCGACATCATCGCCGGACTGATCCTGCTGGTTTCCGGCGCCGTGGGCTTCTTTCGCGGCGCCTCGCGCGAGCTGACCTCGGCGCTGTCGTTCATCGTCGCCGCCGTCGTCGCCCTGCTGGGCCTGCGCCTGACCGGCCCTCTCTTCCGCGAGCTGATGGACCCGGACTGGGCGGCCACGGCCGCCGCGATCCTGGTCACCTTCGTCGTCGCCTTCGTGGCCTTGCGCTTCATCGGCGGCCAGCTGACCAAGACCCTGCACGCCGACGGCGCGCTGGGCATGCTGGACCGCCTGGTCGGCCTGGGTTTCGGCCTGCTGCGCGCCCTCGTCGTCCTGGGCGTCTTCAATCTCGTCTTCCACATGGCCACGCCGCGCGACCGCGTGCCGGCCTGGGTGTCGGACTCGATCTTCTATCCGCTGTCCAACGCCAGCGCCCGGGTGCTGAAGGTGTTCGCCCCCAAAGGCGCCGGACTTGCCGGCAAGCTGGCCCCCGCCATCGAGGACGCGGTCCGCGACGGCGCCAGCGACAAACCGTCCGACGCCGACCGTGGCGAAGAAGGCTATGATAAGGACCAGCGTCGAAAGTCCGACGATCTGGTGGAGAAATCGCGATGACGTCTTTCGGCCAGTCGACCGACCGCTTCTCGTCCATGCCCTGGCGTGATCCCGAGGATGACACCCTGCGCCTGGAGTGCGGCGTGTTCGGCGTGTTCGGCGCGCGGGACGCTTCGGCCATCGCGGCGCTGGGCCTGCACGCCCTGCAGCACCGGGGGCAAGAGGCCTGCGGCATCGCCGCCTTCGATGGCCAGCGCTTCCACACCGAACGCCACATGGGCCACGTCGGCGACGCCTTCACCGGCGCCGACCTCGTCCAGCGCCTGCCAGGCCACATGGCCATCGGCCACACCCGCTACTCCACGGCCGGCGGCAGCGGCATCCGTAACGTCCAGCCGATGTTCGCCGACCTGGAGACGGGCGGCCTGGCCCTGGCCCACAACGGCAACCTGACCAACTTCCTGACCCTGCGCGAGCGCCTGGTGCAGGAAGGCGCGATCTTCCAGTCGACCTCGGACTCTGAGGTCATCCTCCACCTGATCGCCCGTTCGCGCAAAGCGCGCATCGTCGACCGCTTCATCGACGCCATCGGCCAGATCGAAGGCGGCTACGCCCTGGTGGCCATCACCAACAAGAAGATGATCGGCGTGCGCGACCCGCTGGGCATCCGCCCGCTGGTGCTGGGCGACCTGGACGGCAAGCCCGTCCTGGCCTCGGAAACCTGCGCCCTCGACATGATCGGCGCCCGCTTCGTGCGCGACGTCGAGCACGGCGAGATGGTGGTGATCAGCGACACAGGCGTGAAGTCGCTGCGGCCGTTCGCGGCCCCGGCCGCCCGCCCCTGCGTGTTCGAATACGTCTACTTCGCCCGTCCCGACAGCGTCGTGAACGGCCGCTCGGTCTATGACGTGCGCAAGCGCATGGGCCAGCGCCTGGCCATCGAGACCGGCGTCGAGGCCGACGTCGTGGTGCCGGTGCCAGACAGCGGCGTGCCGGCCGCCATCGGCTTCGCGCAGCAGAGCGGCCTGCCCTTCGACCTGGGCATCATCCGCAACCACTATGTGGGCCGCACCTTCATCCAGCCGACCCAGGGCGTGCGCGAACTGGGCGTGCGCATGAAGCACAGCCCCAACCGCGCCGTGCTGGAAGGCAAGCGCGTGATCCTGATCGACGACTCGATCGTGCGCGGCACGACCTCGCTAAAGATCGTCCGCATGGTCCGCGAAGCCGGCGCCAAGGAGGTTCACCTCCGCTCGGCCAGTCCGCCGATCAAGTGGCCCGACTTCTACGGCATCGACATGCCCGAGCGCGACCAGCTGCTGGCGGCCAACAAGTCGCTGGAGGAGATGGCGCGGTTCCTGGAAGTCGACAGCCTGGGCTTCCTGTCGGTCGAGGGTCTGTACCAGGCGCTGGAAGCCGGTCCGCGCGACCCGGCCCATCCGCAGTTCACCGACCACTACTTCACCGGCGACTATCCCACGCGCCTGACCGATCGCGAGATCGCCGAGGGCCGCAACGAGCAGAACGAGAAGCAGCTGTCGCTGCTGAGCGCCTAGGCCTTGGCCAACCCCGTTTCCGGTCTCCTCGATAAGCTGAAGATCGACGGCTACATCGTCGCCCTGTTCGGGATGGTGGTGCTGGCCTCGATCCTGCCGGTGCACGGCCAGGCGGCGGTTATCGTCGGGTGGGTGGTCAAGATCGCCATCGCGCTGCTGTTCTTCCTGCACGGCGCCAAGCTGTCGCGCGAGGCCGTGGTGGCGGGCCTGACTCACTGGCGCCTGCACCTGACGATCCTGGCCTTCACCTTCGTGATGTTCCCGGCCCTGGGCCTCCTGATCAGCACGTCCGGCGTGCTGTCGCCCACGCTTTCGAGCGGCATTCTGTTTCTCTGCTGCCTGCCTTCCACGGTGCAGTCGTCGATAGCCTTCACCTCGATCGGCCGGGGCAACGTCGCCGCCGCCGTCTGCGCGGCCTCGGCCTCGAACCTGCTGGGCATCTTCCTGACGCCGGTGCTGGTGGGGGTCCTGATGCACGCCCACGGCGATGTCGGCGGCTGGGACTCGATCAAGTCCATCGTTCTCCAGCTGCTAGTCCCGTTCGTGATCGGCCAGTTGGTCCGCCCGTGGGTCAAGGACTGGATCGAGAAGCACAAGGGCCTGGTCGGCCAGGTCGACCGCGGCTCGATCCTGTTGGTGGTCTATGCGGCCTTCAGCGCCGCCGTCGTGGGCGGCATCTGGAAGATCGTCTCGATCCCCGAGCTGCTCCTGCTTCTGGTCGTCTGCGCGGTGCTGCTGGCGGTCGTCATGGCCGCGACGGTGTTCGGCGCGCGGGCCTTGGGCTTCTCAAAGCCCGACGAGGTGGCCATCGTGTTCTGCGGCTCCAAGAAGAGCCTCGCCACCGGCGTGCCCATGGCCGGCATCCTGTTCCCTGGCGCGACGGCGGGCATCCTGGTGCTGCCGCTGATGCTGTTCCACCAGATCCAGCTGATGGCCTGTTCGGTGATCGCCCAGCGCTACGGCGCGCGCCCGGCCGACGAGGCTGAAACAGCTGCTTAAGGGGCTGTTCCGGTTCCCATCCGGCGGCTTAGCCACTAGAACCCGCCCATGACTTCCGACTCCGAAAAGCCGCTGGCCGGCCGCATCGCCCTCGTCACCGGCGCCACGCGCGGCATCGGCGAGGCCATCGCCCTGGGCCTGGCCCAGGGCGGCGCCCACGTGATCGCTCTTGGCCGCACGCAAGGCGCTCTGGAGGCGCTGGACGACGCGATCTTCGCCGCGACCGGCGAGCACGCCACCCTGGTGCCGCTGGACCTGCGCGAGCCCGACGGCCTGGATCAGCTGGGCGCCGCTCTCTACGAGCGTTTCGGCAAGCTGGACATCCTGGTCGGCGCCGCCGGCGTGCTGGGCGCCCTGACGCCCGTGGGCCACCTGGACCCCAAAGGCTGGGACATGATCATGGCCACCAACCTGACGGCCAACTGGCGCCTGATCCGGGCCATGGACCCGCTGCTGCGCCGCGCCGAGGCCGGCCGAGCCATCTTCCTCACCAGCAGCGTCGCCAAGACCCATCGGGCCTTCTGGGGCGGCTACGCGGCCTCTAAGGCGGGCTTGGAAGCCGTCGTCGCCTGCTATGACGACGAGATGGAGAACACGACGGTTCGCGCTGTCTGCGTCGATCCGGGGGCAATGCGCACTCGTATGCGGTCCGGAGCCTTCCCGGGCGAGGATCCGCAGACCGTGCCGGCGCCCGACACCATCGTCCCGCTGGTCGTCGACTTGGCGCGCCCTGACCGCGTGCCGCCCAAAGGTGTCGTGAAGTTCAAGGACCGCGGCCAAGAATCGGCCAGCATCGGCTGAGCGACCACGCAACCGGCGGTGATCGCTGTTAACTTGGAAGGCGCGCATCGCGGGGCGCGCCTTATTTCGTGGGGCTTCCCCACCCGAATGTCGACAATTCGACAAGTCGAATGAAATCAAATCCTTGATCTCCCAGTTCTTGGCGAGTTCGGCGCTGTTTGCGCCAAACTGGCGCAGCGTCACGGTCACCCGCCATCATCAGCGTTAACGCCCCCTCAACCAGAGCGACGCACGCTCAGGTGGGGTGCGGTCCCTAGCGTGACCGCATTGGGGGAGTAGAGTGATGTCGCTTTTTACAGCCAAGCGTTCCGATCTAAAGGCGGCTCAACGCCTCGCGGACCTTGAGGCCACCGTCGCCGCTATCGATCGGTCGCAGGCGATGATCGAGTTCCAGCTGGACGGCACGATCATCACCGCCAACAAGAACTTCCTGGACACCGTGGGCTATCGGCTGGACGAGATCGTCGGCCGACATCACGAGATGTTCGTCCAGGCCGCCTACGGGCGTAGTGCGGAGTACAAGGCTTTCTGGGCCAGCCTGAGGCGCGGCGAATTCTTCTCCGACAAGTTCCAGCGCGTGGGCAAGGACGGCAAGGACGTCTGGATCCAGGGCAACTACAACCCGATCTTCGACGCCGCCGGCAGGCCCTGTAAGGTCATCAAGTTCGCCGTCGACATCACCGCCGTCGAACTGGAGCGGATCGCCAACGAGGCCCGTCGCAAGGCCGAAGAAGAGCAGAGCGCCGTCGTCTGCTCGCTAGCCGGCTATCTGAAGCGCCTGGCGGGCGGCGACCTGACCGCGCGGATCACCGAGACCTTCGAAGGCCGCTTCCTGGCGATCAAGGAAGATTACAACGCCGCCGTCGACAGCCTGCGCGCGGCGATCGACCAGATCGCCGGCTCCACCGACGGGCTGCGTGGAAGCTCCGACGAGGTCGCCGCGGCCTCCGCCGACCTGTCTCGTCGCACCGAGCAACAGGCCGCCTCGCTGGAAGAAACGGCGGCCGCCCTGGACGAGATCACCGCCACCGTCCGCCGTAGCGCCGCCGGCGCCAAGGAGGCTTCGACCGCCGCCTCGGGCGCGCGACAGGAAGCCGCCCGGTCCGGCGAAGTCGTCCGAGACGCTGTCGCCGCGATGGGCGAGATCGAGCAGAGCTCGGGCCAGATCACCCAGATCATCGGCGTCATCGATGAGATCGCCTTCCAGACCAACCTCCTGGCGCTCAACGCTGGCGTCGAGGCCGCGCGCGCCGGCGACGCGGGGCGAGGCTTCGCCGTCGTCGCCCAGGAAGTGCGGGCGCTGGCCCAGCGTTCGGCCGACGCCGCCAAGGAGATCAAGACCCTGATCGCCAACAGCACCTCGCAGGTGGCGCGTGGCGTCCAGCTGGTCGGCGAGACCGGCCAGGCCCTGAACGGCATCGTCGGCAAGGTCGCCGAGATCGACACCCTGATCTCCGAGATCGCACAGTCCTCCCAGGAGCAGGCCACCGGCCTCAACCAGGTCAATTCCGCCGTCAACCAGATGGACCAGGTGACCCAGCAGAACGCCGCCATGGTCGAGCAGGCCACGGCCGCCGCCGCCAATCTGCGCTCCGAGTCCAACGCCCTGGCGGAACTTGTCTCGCGCTTCGAGACCGGCGCCGCGCATGGGGCCGCCGGGCCTCCGGCCCGTCCGCGCTCGGTCCCGGTCCCCCGCCCGGCCGCTCGCGCCGTGCCTCAGATGCGCCCGGGCTCAAGCGCCGCCGTCGCGCCGGAATGGGAAGAGTTCTAGGCCAGGGTTCTGAAGGTCACGGAGTAGCGCAGCGTCTCCACGGGCGGGATGCTGTGTTCCCACACCGATCGCGCTTCGCCGGCCAGCCAGTAGGCCGAACGGGGCTCCAGCGTCAGGGATCGCCGCTCCCAGCCGCTGTCGCGCGCCTTGCGGAAACGCATCACGCAGGGCGACAGCAGGGAGAAGCCGACGACCTGCCCAAACGCGGGCCTGTCGCGATGCCAGCCGATCGGCGCGCCGGGCGGATATTCGTTGACCAGCGCATGGACCAGGGCGCCGGGCCCCAGGCCCGCCAGATCGGCCGCCTTGTGTCGTAGAGCCAGCAAGAACTCAGGGATCGGCGGCCCCTCCTCCAGCTCGGGACCCGCGCCTCGGTAGCGCACGCCGAAACTGGCGACGCGACGGCGCGCGCTGTAGCCCCGCATCTCGAAGGCGCGCAGTTCCAATCGCCCCAGCGCCTCGGCCAGGGCCGCCTCCTCGGCCTCATCGATCACGCCGGGGCGATAGAGAAAGCCTGGCGGTCCCGGCGCCGGGTCGTCGAACAGGCTGGCTTGGCGAAGGTCCATGCTCGGCAAATGGTCCCGGCGACCACGACGTTCCAGTGCAACCGTTCCCGGCCTGAAGCGTCTATCGGCGTCGGAGACGTCTCGATGCCTGACCAATGACCCCAGAACACTTCGACGCGATCATCGTCGGCGCCGGTCCCGCCGGCCTGACCGCCGCCCTCTACCTGGGGCGCTTCCGGCGACAGGTCCTGGTCATCGACGGCGGCGACAGCCGGGCCGCCTGGATCCCGACCACGCACAATCATCCTGGTTTTCCGGATGGCGTGGCGGGCACGACGCTCCTGGACCTGCAAAGACAGCACGCCGTTCGCTACGGCGCTCAAATCCGGCCCGGCGCGGTCGAGACCTTATCGGTCTTGGACGACGGATTCGGCCTTGAGCTCGGTGGCGAGCTCCTGCGCGCGCCCACCGTCCTGCTGGCCTGCGGAGTCGAGGACAACGCCCCTGCCCTGCCCGAGGTCGATGAAGCCGTCCGGCGGACCCTGCTGCGCATCTGTCCGATCTGCGACGGCTTCGAAGTCACCGGTCAGCAGGTGGGTGTGATCAGCGACGGTCCGCTGGGCGCGCGGGAGGCGCTGTTCCTGCGGACCTATTCCGACGCCGTCAGCCTGATCCACATCGGCAGCCCGGACGCCCTGCCCGCCGAGGAGCGCCGCCTGCTGTCCGGAGCGGGCGTTTCGTTGATCGAAGCCTCGATCGACAGCGTGGAGTTGCAGCCAGACCGGCCGCGCGCCCTGTGCTTCGCCGGGACCGGGCGCGTGGAGTTCGACGCCTTGTACAGCGCCCTGGGCGTCACGCCTCGGACCGGACTGGCCCTGGCCGCCGGCGCGCGGCACGACGACCAGGGCCGATTGGTGGTCGATGACCATCAACAGACCTCGATCCCCGGGCTTTACGCCGCCGGCGACATGGTGCGCGGGCTGAACCAGATCACCACGGCCCAAGGCGAGGCGGCCATCGCGGCGACCGCCATGCACAACCGGCTCAGGGGCGTCTAGCGCCCCTTCGGCGGGGCCTTGTTGCCGCGAACCGTCCGGGCGCCGGCCACTGGGCGACGCACGGCGGTCTTGGAGCCCGCCGCCTTGCCGCCGGCCGCCTTGAACCCGACCTTGTAGCTGGGCGTGGTGGACTTCTTCTGGACCTTTGGACCCTGTTTCTTGACTGACTTCACCGCCGCCTTGCCGGGCTCGGCGGCGGGGTTGGCGGCGATCTCGGTCGGCTTGGGCGCCTTGGAGGCCTTCGAAGCGGGTTTGCCCGAGCTCTTGGGCGGCGGCGGCAGGCCCGCGGCTTCGGCGGCCGCGGCGGCGGCGGCTTCCGCCACGCGCACCGACTTCTTGACGGTGTTGCGCGAGGCGCGGATCCGCTCCTTTTCACGCTCCTTGCGCTCGAACTCCCGCTTGCCCTTGCCCGAGTGGCCCTTGGCCTCGCCCTCGGCATAGGGGTTGGCGCCCGACTTGATGGTGATGCGCAACGGCACGCCCGGCAGGTCGAAACTCTCGCGCAGGCTGTTGACCAGGTAGCGCCGATAGTGGTCGGGCATCTGGTCGGCTCGGCTGGAGAAGAGCACGAAGGTCGGCGGACGGGCCTTGGTCTGGGCCATGTACTTGGGCTTGATGCGCTTGCCGCCGACGCTGGGAGGGGGGTGGCGCTGCATGGCCATCTGGAGCCAGTCGTTCAGGTCGCGGGTCTTGACCTTGGTCGACCAGTCCTTGTGGCTCTTCAGCACGGCTGGCATCAGGCGTTCGACGCCCCGGCCGGTCTCGCCCGACAGCGCCACCACCGGCGCGCCGCGCAGCTGGGGGAGCATGCGCTCGGCGTGCTCGTGGAAATCCTTCAGCACCTGGCCCGGGTCCTCGATCAAGTCCCACTTGGCCAGGACGAAGACCACGCATCGCCCTTCCCGCTCGGCCAGGTCGGCGATCTGCAGGTCCTGGGTTTCGAACGGATGGGTGGCGTCCATCACCAGCAGCACGACCTCGGCGAAGGTCAGCGAGCGGATGGTGTCCTGGGTCGAGAGCTTCTCCAGCTTCTCGTTGACCTTGGCCTTCTTGCGAAGGCCGGCGGTGTCGACCAGGCGGACCTTGCGGCCGCTCCAGTCCCAGTCCACCGAGATGGAGTCGCGGGTGATGCCGGCTTCCGGACCGGTCAGCAGGCGCTGCTCGCCGATCAGCCGGTTGATCAGGGTGGATTTGCCGGCGTTCGGTCGGCCCACGATGGCGATCTTGATCGGGTTTTCGTCGTCTAGATCATCGTGGTCGGT
>Ga0102591_1003519_pt1 | contig 13914 bp, 9 predicted proteins | sample AraplaCol_mCL_r2_2_FD_76860 | JGI IMG/M metagenome (GOLD analysis project Ga0102591, IMG submission 76860) | Arabidopsis root microbial communities from North Carolina, USA - plate scrape MF_Col_mCL_r2 (SPADES assembly) (version 2) | ecosystem: Host-associated > Plants > Roots > Endosphere... | reverse complement strand
TGACCGACCTGAACTAATCAAGGCACTTCAAGCTAACGACCGATGATTATCTCGAGAAAAATGGGGGTCTGCCGTGAAGGGCAGCATCGAACATGCAGCTGAATGAAAAATGCCAAACCCAAGGCGGTTTGTTCGTTGGGGCACTGATTGCGACGGAAACCCGCTTGCGGTTGAGAACTTACTTGGCTCGCTAACGGTATGACCGCTACCAGCCGGAGGAGCAAGCTATCCGCAGCGTCAGCGCCCACATCTCCCTTCGCCGAACGGCTCAACCCTAACTTCAGAGCACCATCTTCCAAGTACGAAGAGAATGTTGCTCGTGGATCGAACAGGCGCACGAACCCGCCTATGACGGAGCCGGTCGAGCACTGTTTCGTCAATCTCGTCAGTGGCGCGCTGTCGATACGACCGAAGACGCAGATTTTTCTTGCATGCACCTGTGCCTCGGAGGCCAGGCTTCAAGTACTTGCACGTGCGCGCTACAAGCCGGCGAGTCGATGCCCGCTTGACCAAGTGTCCGGTGAGTACCGTGCAGCCATAACCAAAGCAGTTATTTGACATCCCAGAAGCCGCTGTCGTCTTCTATTTTCGGCTATTCTGACTATCGCGCGAAAACGCTCGCTTGTGAGAACACCTTCACGCTGAAACTATAACGTTCGAACCACTGTCCGGCTTGGCCGATGTCATTATCGGCGGGAACAAAAGTCCCGGTCGATGAGGCCTGCCCAGCCGGACGACCGCATGCACACGGAACATTTTCGTTCCATGGACATCTGAATCTTGAGCGCCGGCGAACCGGTCGGTTAGGGCCTGCCGTTTCCGTCGCAGCGGAATTGACCGTCTCAGTCTCGAGCCGGAACTGGCGTTCTGTCATCTTGGGCAAAGCGGTCTGCATCGCCGGAGATCGTCGACGGTCGGCAACTTGATTAATAGAGCAAAACATCCCGAGCGACTGTCACCTAGTGAGAAGTTGTAGTCCCGGTTCAGAAAACGTTTCCGTTTTCGTCTCAGTAATGGCCTCGCATACGAGGACGTTCATCATGTCGAACAAAAACATTAAACGGCCGCTTTGGCTTACGATTACTGCTTGCGGGTTCGCCGCGGTCCTGTTTTCCAGCATCGCGATCGGAGGAAGCGCCTGGTATCGGCAATCGGTTGCTGTTGACGAGGCCCTACACCGCGAGGCGGCAGGAGATCTCTCTCTCATTGAGAACGACATGGCTGCTCAGCAGAAGGCTGCATCAGCACTAGCTATCACACTTGCTGGCGAGCCCGAGACTGCTGAATTGGTTGCCGCGGGCGCCAAGGACAAGATTATCGCTCGTTACATCGCCGCAATGCCGGCAGTCAAAAGCGTCGGTGGGCTTCAGAACATCACTTTCGTTGACACGAAGGGCGCTGCTCTCGCTCGTATCCACTCCCCCGACAAGTTCGGCGACGACATGACGGGTCGACGGAAAACGGTGGTAGAGGCGCTGGCAAGCGGTCAGCTGGTGGCGGGAATCGAGCCGGGCCGGACGGCAGTTTCGATGTTTGCGTCCGCACCTATTACTGTGGGCGGCAAGACGATCGGTGTCGTGGATGTCGGAACCGGGCTGACCAACGACTATTTCAGCGCGATCGCAAACCGGATCGACGGTGACATCACTGTTCACATACTCATCGATGGTAAACTGACCGTTCAAGCTTCTACGGGTGCAAAATCCATGATGTCCGCCGACGAACTCGGGGCGGCAATGAACGGAGCAGCGAACCCGAAAGAGGTTGTCGATGGCGATAATACGTTTGTCGTGAACGCTGTTCCGTTCAAGAACTTCTCCGGGAAGGTCATAGGTGTATTGGAAGTCGCGTCCAATGTAAGCGATATCGCCGTGAATGCGCGTGCAGCACTGATTACCACCGTCCTGGGTACACTGCTTGTTGCAATCATTTCCCTGCTTGGCTTCTATTTCTTCGCTCGGTCGTTGGCTGGGGCTCTCGCCCGTCTGACTGGCACTATGTCGCGACTGGCTGACGGTGATCTCGATGCATCGATCGAAGGCGCAACTCGGCGTGATGAAGTAGGTGCGATGGCGCGAGCCGTACAGATTTTCAAAGACAATGCGATCCGAACACTTCAGTTGGAGCAGGATGCGGATCAGCAACGGAAGGCGGGTGAACAGGAGCGCCGTGAGAGTGCCGAGCGCGATCGCTCTCGAGCAGATGCCATGGCTCAAGCGACACGCGGCCTGGCGCGTGGTCTGGAAAAGCTAGCTTCGGGTGATCTTGGCGTGCGTCTCGTCGACCGATTTGCCGACGAATTCGAAAGTCTTCGCGCCGATTTCAACCGCGCAGTTGACCAGCTTCGCACGACATTGGCAACTGTAGCCGTGTCTACAAGCTCGATCGAGAGCGGTTCACGGGAGATCAGCCAGAGTGCAGACGACCTGTCGCGGCGCACTGAGCAACAAGCAGCTTCACTGGAGGAAACAGCTGCTGCACTCGACCAGATCACCGTAAACGTCACGAACTCTTCAAAGCGCGCTGACGAAGCCCGTACAATCGCGATCCAGGCAAACGACAGTGCCAGCCAGTCGGGCGATGTCGTACGCAGTGCCGTTCAGGCGATGAGTAAGATTGAGAAATCGTCGAGCGAAATATCGAATATCATTGGCGTGATCGACGAAATTGCCTTCCAGACGAATCTCCTCGCGCTCAACGCCGGGGTGGAAGCGGCTCGTGCCGGTGAAGCGGGTAAAGGCTTTGCGGTCGTCGCGCAGGAGGTCCGTGAACTTGCACAGCGCTCTGCCAAGGCTGCGAAGGAAATTAAGGAGCTCATTCGCGCTTCAGGTGAGGATGTGCAAGACGGCGTTCAGTTGGTGAGCGCAACGGGTGAGGCTCTTCAAAGCATCCAAGCTTACATTGTGAGCATGAATACGCATATGGATGCAATCGCGACGTCTGCCCGAGAGCAATCGGTCGGACTCGCCGAGGTCAATACTGCCGTGAATCAGATGGACCAGGTGACGCAGCAGAACGCGGCAATGGTCGAACAGGCGAACGCTGCAGGTGCTACCCTCGCTGCCGAGTCAGCAAAATTGAAGTCTTTGGTGAGTAAGTTCCGTTTATCTGAAGATCCAGCGGCATCCGTAGTCTCGACTCAGCGCACAGCGGCCATTGCGGAACCTGTCGTGCGAGCTGTTCCGTCCCCAGTGCGAGTGCTGACGAACAAGGTGGTTCGGTCCTTTGGAGGCAGCAAGCCTGCACAAAAGGTAGCTCCGGATCAGGATTGGGAGGAGTTCTGAGCCATGCCTATCCGCTCTCGCGGCCTCGATCGTCTGCAGAAGTTCTCCCACACAGGTCGGATTATCGTATGCACAAAATAACTCGTTCATAGACATCGGAAACCTACGCAGATCGGAAGGTTTGGGTGCGGGCGGCGGTCTTTGCTGGCGAACATCGAATGACCTTTAAGAAATGACGGCTATTCGGATTGAAATGTGGAATTGGACCGGATGCAGCTGGAGACGGCAGCGGTATTACGATCGAGGTAAGTTATAGTTTTCGCCGGCGATTGACGGCAGTCACCTTCCACGGTCTGATAGGACATTAGCTCGATCATGTTCCCTTGCAGACCATTTCCATCCAATATCGCTGTTGCGACGAGAGCGTCGCCTTCCTCCGTGAACTGCGTCGCGTGTTCTCGGCGACAGTGCGTACGGCATACGTCAACGCTGTTTCGAATGGTGTGGCGAAGAAACAGAAAGACCTGCGCAATTTCGTCAAGGATTTTCGCTGGTGGCACGGCTGATGCCTGGATACTGCATTGCGCGACGCTTGAAGGGATGGATCTAAGGAAAGCGAAACCAGAGGGTCGTCTGATCTTCGGCACACGCGCAGGGCTTGGGCGCCGGCGCAAGGGCCTCATCACTCATAGCGAATGGCGCGAGATGCGGCTACGCCCGTTATGTTCGCGTGGAGACAAGCTAAACAAGGGTAACCGCCATTTCCGTCTCGCAGCGGATGGTCGTACATGCATCTTCCAAATGTATGGCCGCGAAGTCTTGCTTTCTTTGCCGCAGATGAGCGGAAACGCGGGAGAGACACTGCGCCAAGCCGCTGCTCTGGCAGCAGCAAAGAAGATCAACCTGACTTTCCGGCTCGACAGCGAGAAGCTGCATGTGACGATCGACCCGAAGGACGTGCCCGACCACCCGCAGAGACGTCGGCCAGTGCGGCCCTTGCCAGGCCGCGCGCTCGGTATCGACCTAAATCCGAACTGGATCGGTCTTGCTGTCGCATCGAGCTGCGGCGACGCCTCACGGATAGAAGACACCAAGCTGCTGGAGCACGCTCTGGTAAAGCTCGACATGGCGGGCGACGCGTCGCCGGAGCTGAGGCGGGAGACGCTTGCGGCGGTGTGCGATCGTGCTATCTCCATGGCGCGGAAGCATCGCTGCGGAACGATCGTGCTGGAAAAGGGCTTGGGCAAATTGCGGTCGAGCGGCAAGAACCGTTCCCTCAATAGGCTCCTGAATTATTGGGCAAGGACGGTGTTCGTGCATATGCTGACGCGTCGCGCCCGTCTTGCCGGGATCGATGTGCTTGAGGTCTGGGCGGGGTATTCCTCGACCATCGGCAACCTCGCCTTCGATGCCCCCGACGCCTGCGCGTCGGCAACAGAGATAGCCAGACGCGGCATCGCCCGTCTGGCTGGAATAAAGGACGTCGTGCCGGCTCTTGAGGAAGGGTGCGTTTCCCGTCTATGGAAGAATGGGAAGGTGCCCGCCGAACTCGGTTCGTGGCAGGACGTTCATCGGTCAATCAAAGCGGCGAAGATTGGCTACCGCCGCCCGCACCCCGACGTGCCGCTCGGCGCACGGGGTTCCGATGTCCATGGAACGAGAATGTTCTGTGGGTATGCGGTCGTCCGCCTTGGCAGGTGTCACCGACCGGGACTCGTATTCCGGATGGCAGCTGTCAAGCCGGACGCAGTATTCCGGGATTTAGTTCAAGGTGGCCGCGTCGTCAGACGACACGGTTCCACGTTTTAATCCGAATAGCCGAAATTCGCACGAAGGTCCCTACAGTTGTTGACCGCGGTTATCGGAGATCCAATGGCAGCAAGCGGAGTCAACGCGCAGCCGATGCCCGCATTCGTTTAAAAATGATGCTTTTGCGCCGCCGATGTGCGAGTTTTCGCGGAGCATCTGAAATCGGGAGGCAAGCATGCTGGAACATCGACGGCGGGCAGTCGATAAGGCCCTTGCGAGAGCGGCCGAAAAGGGCGTAAGGGTCGACGAGGATCCCGTGTTTGCCGGCCTAATCGAAGTTGGGTAGAAGGGCGGATTGGCATGCCCGAGGCGAGGGCCGCCTATCTCGCACACGTACACGAGCGCGACAAAGCGCGAGCCGATTGGCGGGCGCTTTCGGTCTCTGCCTGGAAATCGAAGTTCCAAAAAAAGAGCTCGTGATAGCCTCGACGACGAATGGGAGCACGAGCGCGAGTACGGGCATTCTGAAGAGGAGAGCCCATGTCGACGAAGGGCAGCTATACTGTCGGCGCGGCAATCGCCAGGAATGCGACGAACTACTGTTCGGCGTTGTCGAACTAGAGAGCAATTCGGCGAAGCTTCGTGAAGCATTTGGGCGCTTGTCGCGCTGGGCTCTTCGCGGCGGTAACCGCGACTCGAAAGCGGGAGGCCGCAGCTGTAGGACAGATATCTATCACGAGGCGGGACTGGAAGCTTAGCGGGCGGAGCGGAGAGCCTGCACGTGTTGTTGGCACGACGTTCCTGTCGGGCATCCCTTCAACTACCATATAAGTGATAGGGATCGTGTTGGTGCCTGGAACGAGTTGGATCCGAGCAGGTCAGATTGGGTTCTAACATTTGTGAAAATGACCCGATGTTCCACGTCATTTTCGGAACGCCTGGCGAGCTACAATCGCTCGATTGGTTTGAGCGATCGCAGTCGACGCCTGAGCACCTCGGCGGGATCTCTCTCGCAAGCTCATCGCTCACCCAGCTTCTCCAATAATTTGGAGATTGGGTGAGCCCTTGGGGGTGGGAGCGCGTACGCTCCCACCGATTCTCAAAATTCTTCCCAATCGTCGGCAACCGGCAACGCAGCGGCACTTGTGCGCCCGGTGAACGCTTTAGCAATCTTGCCCACCATAGTGCGCGCCGGCGACGCCACTTGTTCCGGGGCCGGCGAGAATTGGACGGACGTTCGTCGAAGTGGAGCGGGTTGAGATATGAATGCGGCTCCCGACTGCCCAAGTTGGAACTGGACGATCATCTCGCGCAGTTTGCTTGCTTCCGTTGCAAGCGTGGCACCGGCGGCGTTCGCCTCCTCGACCATGGCAGCGTTTTGCTGGGTTACCTGATCCATCTGATTAACGGCCGTGTTAACCTCGGACAACCCCACCGACTGCTCGCGAGCCGATGTGGCGATGGCGTCCATGTGCTGGTTGATGGCGTCGATAAATTGGCTGATTGTCGCGAGGGCCGAGCCGGTCTCGCTGACAAGCTTTACGCCGGTCTCTACTTCAGAGGATGAATTGCGGATCAAATCCTTGATCTCCTTGGCAGCCTGTGCAGAGCGCTGCGCGAGTTCCCGCACTTCTTGAGCCACGACTGCAAAGCCTTTACCCGCTTCGCCGGCGCGAGCGGCCTCCACACCGGCGTTAAGCGCAAGCAGATTCGTCTGGAAGGCGATCTCGTCGATAACGCCAATGATGTTAGATACCTTCGACGAAGACTCTTCGATCTTGTGCATCGCTTCGACAGCCTCTGCGACGACCTTGCCTGACTGGGTGGCGCTGGCACTCGCCTGAACGGCTACGCTTCGCGCCTCTTCGGCGCGCTTGGAAGAGTTGCCAACATTCGTAGTAATTTGGTCGAGTGCAGCCGCCGTTTCCTCGAGCGATGCGGCTTGCTGTTCCGTTCGCTTTGAGAGATCGTCCGCACTGCGGTTAACTTCGCGCGCGTTGCCATCAATGGAACTACCGGCATGCGCGACACCAGTAAGCACGCTCCTCAGCTGAGCAACTGCTGCGTTAAAATCGCTCCGAAGACCTTCAAATTCCTGTGCAAATGGATCTAGCAACTCGAACGTAAGGTCTCCAGACGCGAGATGCTTGAGACCATTCGCCATTCCATTCGTCGCTCGGGCCATCGCCTCCGCACGGACGCGATCCCGCTCGGCAGAGATGCGGCGTTCCTCTTCGGTATTATTTCGTTGGGCGGCAGCTTCGCTCTCAAGCCGCGCGTTGTGCTGGGCGTTGGTACGGAATACTTCGACGGCAGCAGCCATTTCCCCGATTTCGTCAGAACGTTCGGCAAACGGTATCGGAGATTCGATGTCTCCGCTAGCGAGGCCGTTCATGGAATCGGCAATACGGTTTATCGGACGCGCAATGCCGGAAACAGCAAACCAGATCGCGCCAACGATCAACGCGCCAGCGGCAATGACGAGGACAGCGGTGACCAGGATCGTTTGTTGGTAGGACACTTGACTTGACTCGAAAGAAGTTTCCTCGCCCGTTGTATTGAAGTCAATCAGCTTGGCAAGGGCGTCATCGATGCGCAGTCGGATCGGCTCCATGTCACCAAGTATAATCTGTTCAGCGGCTGCGTCGTCGTGTGCGGCCGATGCCGCCTTCAAAGGCGTCACGAGCTGGTCAAACTTGGCGAGCTCGTCTCGGATGACCCGGGTCGTATTGAGCTCCTCTTGCGTTGGAGACAAGCTGTCATAGTCGCTTAGAGCCTTAGCCAGTCGGGATTTCGCGTCGGCGGCATCCGACTCGGCTTTGTCCATTCGATCCTTAGTGCTAGCGATTACATGGTTGCGCCACGCGACGCGCAGATCGGTAAACGCGTTGTCTGCATCTTTAGCGAGGCCAAGGCTGGGCATCCAGTTAGCCGCAATATCCGCAGTGTTTTGGTTGATAGCAGACAGGCGTGTGAGTGTGAAAGTTGAAATGCCTGCAAATAGAAGGCCGATTAGGGTGAAGACGATGACTAGGGCAGTCTTGATCTTGGGGCGGGTCATTGAAATTACTCGAAACGCCCTTTTTGCAGATCATCTGCTTGGGACATTGAGGCTTGCGGCTTCTCATGCCGTGGCATCGTGTTAATTGAGAGCGTATTAACGCTCGTTGAAGTCTGCTTAACACTTTTCACTATTGAGAACTTGCACTTGGGGCATCTCGCGACGCCGAACAACTGTCCGCTCCCGTTGCGCTTTGACTGTCGATCGGGACCGCCGCACTACGGCGAGCATGAAAGTCCATCACGTGACGGCGACGAGACCCGGTCCGCCAGGGCCGGGGCAAAGAGCCTGAAGCATGCCAGGACGCCGGTTAGCCACGGCTAGAGTAACTTGAGAATCGGAGGGGGTGCCACACGCCTCATCAAGATTTGTGGCTCGGCTAACTCTACGAGTTAACCTAGACTCGTCTGGTAGAAATGCGAAACTTTTTGGGCGTCGTACCTGTCTGCCCTTTGAAGACTTCGTAAAATCGAGCGACTGACCCGAAACCGCAACCGTCTGCGATTTCCAAGATGGATTCATCGGTTTCTGCCAGTCTTTGCATGGCGCGTGCTAAGCGATATCGGGTGAGGTAGTCCATCACCGATATTCCCAGGACGCTGCGAAATGCTCTGGTCGCGGTGGTTGAATGAACATTAGCATGCTTCGCGATTGAAGCCAGCGTCAGTGCTTCGGAATACCGCCGGCCGATTAGCTCGGTCAGCAACTGCGTGTAGCGTATCTCAGATCCCGATAGTCTCGGATTGGAGATCACTGGGGGCTTGTCGAACATGTGGTCGGCAATCAAGCGCCTGACTGCGATCGATACCTCATCCTTCACGAGTTGCTGACGGGCAGGACCGCCGGCTGACCATTCGTCGGCCCAACGCGTGCGAGCATTGATAGTCCCGCCGACGGGGCCGGCTTCGTCAACAAACGCTCCCTGTAGCACAGCTTGTCGAGACCGTGCGTCGATCGGCAATGACAGAAAATCCACGAGAGGCAGATAAACGCAAACTAGCGGAGACTCTGGGGTCACCACGACGGTCTGATGCGGGATCGCTGCCCAGAACAACACCATTCTTCCCGCTCCAACATATTCCTGTCTCCCATTGAAGAGGTAAGTCATCGATCCTGCGAGAAGGAGATTGATCTCGATGTGATCGTGCCAATGGGCCGAAGTCATTGTGTCCGCAACGTGGCGTTCGATCGCGAACCCTCGCGGAGATCCAAGCCACTTTCCTTCCGACACTTGCAAGCTCCTACAAAAATGCTCCGATTCCGGAATAAGTTTTATCATTGCAGGAAGAAATTCTGGATGAGAAGGGGCAATTTCATTGAGATCAGCAACTTTGGAGAACCAGATGCCGAAAATTTGCCTCGTGGGGGCGGGAAGCACCGTCTTCGCTCAAAACATTCTTGGAGACGTTTTGTCGACGCCCTCGGGCCACGATTACGTCATCAGTCTTTTCGATATCGATCCAGAACGGTTGAGAACCTCCGAGATCGTGGCTCGTCGCATTTGCGAAGCGCTTAATTTGCACCGCGTGCGGATCGAAGCGACATTGGATCGGCGGGTTGCGCTGAAGGACTCGGATTTCGTGATCCTAATGATGCAGGTTGGCGGCTACAAGCCCGCCACCGTGACGGATTTCGAGATACCGAAGCGATACGGACTGCGCCAGACTATCGCGGATACCTTGGGGATCGGCGGCATTTTCCGTGGGCTTCGCACAATACCAGTCTTGGAAGCGATCTGCCGCGACATGCAGGACGTCTGCCCGAACGCCCTGCTCATGCAATATGTGAACCCGATGGCGATCAATTGCTGGGCAATCAAGGAGGTCGCACCGGAGATCAGGAACGTCGGTCTTTGCCACAGTGTCCAGCACACTGCAGGCCATCTCGCCGAGTGCCTTGGAGAAAACATCGGTGAAATCAATTATCTTTCCGCTGGCATCAACCACATCGCCTTCTTTCTGAAATACGAAAAGCTCCATGGCGACGGGCGGCGCGAGGACTTGTACCCTCGGCTCAAGGCGCTTGCCAAAGAGGGAACGGTGCCAGAGGACGACCGCGTGCGGTTCGATGCGCTCAAGAGGTTAGGCTTCTTTGTCACCGAGTCCAGCGAACACTTTTCCGAATACACCTCTTGGTACATCAAGGGTCGGCGTCCTGAAATCATCGATGAGCTAAATATCCCGCTCGACGAATATATCCGTCGATGCGAGGTCCAGATATCTGAATGGCATGCCCTGCGGAAGGATTTGGAGGGCGGCAAGCCGATAGACGTCTGCCGGAGTAACGAATACGCTGCCGGCATTATCCATGCCGCGACTACCGGTCAGCCTTCTCTCATTTACGGCAACGTGCCCAATGCGGGGCTGATCGAAAACCTTCCCCCCGATTGCATCGTCGAGGTGCCGTGCCATGTGGATCACAACGGGATCCAGCCGGTTCGTATCGGCCGCATACCTTCGCAGCTTGCTGCCGTCATGAAACTGAGCATCTCGGTCCAAGAACTGACCGTCGAGGCCGCGCTTACCGGCAAGCGGGACAGGATTTACCAGGCGGCCCTTCTTGATCCGCACACGTCTGCTGAACTCTCGCCGGACGAAATCTGGCACATGGTCGATGATCTCATCGAACAGCACGGCGACTTACTACCCGCTTATCGTTGAGACGGTGACATAAAGGGAAACATAGCGGCGCTCATTGAGCGCCGTTTCTTTTTTTGACTTTCGCTCATAAAAAATCATAAAGCTGATTGACATTGATCGGAATGAGCACTTATGTGAGGAACATTGGATGATCTAGGAGGGTGATCATGAGCCTCGTCAACGGCTTCAAGACCGATCGGCTCGATCTCATACGCAGTCACCTCTATTCGAACGGGTTCTCCACGATTCAGGATATCGCCGACGCCGTAGGTGCGTCGCTCGCTACCGTTCGACGCGATCTTCAGGTCCTTCAGGAAGCCGGTGCCATCGACCGCGTACACGGAGGTGCGAGGATCGCGGAAGGGTCTTCCGTCGAACTGGCATTCCAGGAACGGGAGAAGCGTCAGCTGGCGGCCAAGCGCGCGATTGCCGCGGCGGCTTACGAGCGCCTCTCTCCCAGGACCGCTGTATTTCTCGATGCCGGGACAACTGTCCTGCAGCTGGCCAAGCTGATCCGCATCAACCCGATCCCCCTGCGAATATTCACGAACGGCTTGATCGTCGCCCAAGAGTTTCTGAATGTTCCGAACCTGGACGTCGTTTTGCTAGGAGGGCAGCTTCGCAGCGAAAACGCGTCGCTCGTCGGTCCGCAGGCAGAAGCCATGTTGGAATCGATCTGGTTCGATCAGCTCTTCCTCGGTGCCAGTGCAATCAGCAGCGACGGCGCGATCTACAGCGTCGACAGCGCCGAGGCCAGCGTCAATCGAAAGATGTTGTCGCGCTCGAACAGCAAGTTTGTCCTCACGGATTCAACGAAGTTTGGGGCGACAGCGACTTATAAGGTTGCTCCTCTCAGTGAGGCGAAGCTGATTACGGACATTGGATTATCCAACGAATGGCGCGCACAGCTCGCGAGGGCCGGCGTCGAGACGGAATTCGCCCATCAGGGAGCGAAGTCTTGAGTGGTGACCTGATCCTCGGCGTGGACGGCGGCGGCACCAAGATGCTGCTCGCCCTTGCCGATCGAGACGGCATCATTGTTCGAACCGGAATCGGTGGTGGCGTGAATGCCATGGATAATACAGGTTGGCGCGACGAACTCAGCCGATGCCTAGAGCCTTTCCGTCGGCAGGAGAGATTGGTTTCCGTTGCTGCGGCGCTCCCGGTATACGGAGAAGTGGCTGAGATTTCCGGGCTGCTGGAAGATGTTGTCGGTCATGCGTTTCCGCACGCACGTACGCGCGTAATGAACGATGTAGACGCGGCACATCTTGGAGCATTTGCGGGCGAGCCCGGTATTCTTTTGCTTTCGGGGACCGGTTCGATGGCCTGGGGACGGGATCTCACTGGCAGGTCTTTTCGCGTCGGCGGATGGGGCGACATAATCGGTGATGAGGGCAGCAGTCACTGGATCGGGCGACTGACACTTAATGCGGTGAGCCAAAGTATCGACGGCCGAGCCGCCGAAACTGCGCTGACGGACGCTGTGTTCGAGCACCTCGGTTTGGATCGAACCAATCCAATGGAGTCGCTGGGCTCCTGGGCTGTGTCGCGGGCTCAGCGCGCAAGCATCGCTGCACTGGCTGCGGTCGTCGATCGCGCTGCGGCGGCGGGGGATGAGACGTCAATCGCCATTATTGAAATGGCTGCCGATCAGCTCGCTAGACACCACTTTGCCATAGCCTCGCATTGCGAGGCCAACGCGGAGTGGACCTACGCGGGCGGAACTTTCAAAAGCAGGCTTCTTCTCGACGCGGTTGCTAGGCGGATCGGTCGTCCGCCGGTTCGTCCGAGCCTGCCTCCAATCGGCGGAGCCCTCTTTGCTGCCGCCCAACTTCTCGACTGGCCAACTGACGAAGGCTGGATCGAACGCGTCGCACGATCGGCGAAGGCGGCGTTTGAGCACTAACCAAAGCCGGGTTAATCATAAGAAGGATGGGAACATGCGTAAGAAATTCTTGTTACTGCTCGCCTCGGCCGCGCTTGCCGTGGCTCTCCCCGCTGCCGCACAAGACAAGCCGCTGGCAGGCGAGTCCATCACCGTGTTGATGCCGTCGCCGCAGGGGCCAGACATCGCATCGGCGTTCGAAGCGGAGACGGGTATCCATGTCGACCTGCAGACGCTTTCGTGGGACGACATCCGACCCAAATTGGTGACGGCGCTCGTCGCGGGCACGGCTCCGGCCGACGTCACGGAATTCGACTGGTCTTGGACAGGCCAGTTTGCCGCCGCCGACTGGTATATGCCCTTGAACGATGTGGTCGATGCCGACACGATCAAAGACATCGGCGTCGCGAAAATCTTCACCGTCGACGGCAAACTGCTCGGTATTCCGTATACGAACGATTTTCGCGTGATGTTGGTCAACAAGAAGCATTTCGCCGATGCAGGTGTTACAGAAACGCCCAAGACCCTCGACCAGCTGGTGGCAGCGGCCAAGAAGATCAAAGAGAAGGGCATCACCACCTACCCGATTGGCCTGCCGCTTTCCGCGACGGAGGGAGCATCGACGAGTTGGTACCTCTTGACGAAGGCTTTCGGCGGCGAGCTCTTCGACAAGGATTTTAATCCGCTTTTTACAAAGCCTGACTCGGCAGGTTACAAGGCGCTCGCGTTCGAGCTGATGCTTCTCAAGGAAGGTCTCGTCGACCCGGCCTCCACGGGTCTCAAGGACAGCCAGATCAACGAGGGCATGTTCTCGCAAGGCCAAACGAGCATCATGATTTCGGGTGAGCCGGGACGTCTTGGCTCGATGAACGATCCGAAGCAGTCAAAGGTCGCCGGGCAGGTCGAAGCTATCCTCGTTCCGACGGAGAGCGGAGAGACACGCAGCTTTGGCCTTCCGGAGGCTCTCGCCATTCCGAACGTTTCGCCCAACAAGGACGCGGCGGTTGCCTTCGTCAAGTGGTTCACAAGCCGCGAGTTCCAGAAGAAGAACATGGCGAACGGTTTTCTTCCAACCCGGACGTCGGCTTTGAGCGAGCTGAACTCCGAAGGCAAGCTCAATAGCGGTGACGCATTGGTGGCGCAGTCAAAGACCGTCGAAGCGCTGTTCCCGCAGGGAACTCCCCCTTGGTACCCGCAGTTCTCAAGCGGCGTGAACACTGCCATCAACAGCTTAGCCAAGGGGCAGATGACCGTTGATCAGGCTGTCGAAAGCATCGCCTATGCGGCAAAGCAGGCAATGGCGCAATGAGCGCTGTCTCCTATAGCGGGACGGCGTCGAAAAGGGGTGTCGGC
>Ga0102591_1003511_pt1 | contig 13953 bp, 10 predicted proteins | sample AraplaCol_mCL_r2_2_FD_76860 | JGI IMG/M metagenome (GOLD analysis project Ga0102591, IMG submission 76860) | Arabidopsis root microbial communities from North Carolina, USA - plate scrape MF_Col_mCL_r2 (SPADES assembly) (version 2) | ecosystem: Host-associated > Plants > Roots > Endosphere... | reverse complement strand
CAAAAATATGCATCTTGAGTGGAAGGAGGTCGGCAAGGGCAAACCGAAGATGAGCTATGACTCCCAAAATCCTTTCGTTCCCCTGCCGTCGCTGGCGCGGAAATCGTGTTCAGGGCCAATAGGTGCCTTGCGCGCTGCAGCGAATTTAGACAGCATTGGGCATGCCGACTCTCAAGCAGCTCTCTATCGCCTTAGGTCTGTTGACCAGTGATCATTCTCCTGTTCCCAATGAGGACGGTTGGCAGAATTACGTCTGGCGCGTCGTTGCAGCGCAGGAATGCCTGGCCGTCGAAGGCGGATATTGCGTCCTGGTCCAGGACAAATGGGATTGGAAGCGGCCGCAATATTACAGGTTTTCCTTCCGTTCGGACCCTAAGACCAATTCCGTCACGTCTCGCGTCACGCTGCGAAACGAAGACACCGAGGATGGCGATCAGGTGTGCGTCGTTGCAAGCTTCCTCAATGCGGACGGGCAGGAGGTCGGAGTTTTCTTTGCCAACTGGCGCGCGCTTCCCGGCCGGTCCTATAGTCGCGAGGCGCCGATCTGGCTGACCACTGATGTCAACGAGATCACGACCGTGGCGGTCGGCACGAAACAATGCGACGTGAAAGCGACGGCCGATGCCCAGAATTTTTACAGGATCCGGCTTGAGCTGAAGCAACGCTGATAGTGATGAGGCGATGGGCGTTCACGCTCTTGGCAAATCTATTGAAAGTCACCGCCTGATCGCGGAGGCGCAAACCTCTCGCCGGGGCTGACGATCCTTTCGCCTTTCTTGACGCCGATCGTCCCGGTCGGGCGCAGGTCTGCCCGCTGATCGCTGGGCGATGCGGAATCATGAAAACAAGTTGCAGCATGAGCGACACAAGTGGCGGTGCAACGAATATCATCAGTAGTGAATGGTTTCATAGAGTCTTGTCGTCAGGTGAGCCGCCCATCTGAGTAGCGGCTTTCTCAAATCGGTTGCACTTCGTGGGCACGCCGGTGGACTTTCCTGTTGTCCGCCCTCGCTTACGCCCTGCCGATGCTGCAAGCTCAGCGAGGGAAGAACCAGCGGTATTGAACCGTGATCCTTCGTCAATCACCTAACCCGCGGTCGCCGTCAAAGATATAACGGGCGTCACACCACGAAGGCACAGGGATGAAGCGTATTCCTGTGTTCGCTAATTGGCCTTCTGCAATACCTGTGTGAGAGCCGGATCGGCCGCGAGCTTGGCGGCAATGTAGTCATTGCCCCAGGATGTCTCATGAGTTCCATCCGAAGTGAAAGCACCAGTGGCGCGGTCGACAGGAAGGGCAGCCCATGCCGCTGTTTCTGCTGCCGGCGTGGTTGGGTTGCCAGCCTCGCCCCATTTGCCGGCATCCGCGCAGATGACCATGTCGAGCGCTCCGTTCGGGTTCGTCCGAAGGAACCGGTTGATCCAGGAGCGGAAGCTGGCGTGGGCCGCATAGCCGGACCTGGGCGTCTGGTAACCCGGATCGCTCCAGGCGAGGTTAACTGACGCATTCCCTATGGGAGAAGTGAGGCCAACAGGCAAATTCACAGTGATCTGATTGCCGTTGATAGCCTTGATCCGGGTGTCGTTCATCCAACTCGTGTTGAAGGCCTTCGGGATGAGCCCGGCCACTCCAACGTGGCCTCCTACAACGAGTTTTGAGACGTCGGGGATAGTCAGGGTGAGATCACCAGTTCCACTGTCATAGATGTAATCCGAAGCTTTGACATTTGACGTCGTGTCAGGCGTGAGCGTCGGCGGTATAATCTTCACATGCGGCATCGCAGCCCTGTACTGCCTGAAGAGCTTGCGCATCTTGCCGACAAGGGACATGCCGGCGGTCGAGCCCATGTCGTCAGGCCCGATATAGGTCCAGCGGACGTCTCCATCGACGATGCCCTTCCCCGTGCCGCCGGGCGCAATGGAGCCGGAGGCGCCGCCGGCATCGGCGATATAAGCGTTGCCGTTGACCCTGCAGGTGTCGTCGACTACCCAGGTCTTTTGCGACCAGTCCGGGGTCGATGTCTGAGTGGTATCGTTGTGAGGATCGCACGGAAGGAGGTGTGTCGGATTGCACCAAGCGGCGAATTCCATGCGGCGGTCGATACCGGAGATAAGCTGATAGTTATAGCTGTCGGCGCCCCTGGACATCTGAACGCAACCGAGGCGGAGTTTGTATGCGAGACGCGTGCCCCAACCGGTATTGCCGTCGCGATCGCCGCCACCATCACCAAATGTGCCCGAACCGGCCATCCCCTCGTTGGCACCCTGAAGCTTTGAGTTGCCCATCGACATGATGGCAACGGCATTTGCGGGAACGGCGACTCTGATAGCGCCGACTAGCATGGTTCCGGGATTACCGGTCTGACTGCCATTGGCGGCGTGAAAATTCGCCTGCGTCATCGTCGGGTCGGTGGCAATCAGTGAGGTCTTCGAGTTGAACGAACCATCCCGGCGGCCGATGAAGGACGAAGCATTGACGACGCTGTTGATGGCCTTGTTCGTCACCGCGCCGGAGCGGCCGGCGACACATTCATGCAGCAGGATGCCGCCGATTGCCGTTAAGGCCGGAATGTCGACCGGGGCGCTCACAATGAATACCATCATTCGTTCCGCCTGGCCCGGAACGTATGAATAGATCGCCCGATTATCCCTGGTGTTCAAGCAGCGATAGCGGTTGGCAAGATCAGGCGAGGATGTCGAACTGTCGTTGAACGGATATTCCATGGACAGCATGAAATCATAGGCCTCGGCGAGATCGACCTCGAGGACCGGACTGCGCGGCGGACGCTCCAACGTCCAAAGCGGAAAGGAAAACTCAATCAGCTCGCCCGCTTTGACGTTGTAGGGCAGGAAATACTCCTTGCGCCGAACGAAGGCCATTTGGGTCGAACCGGATGTATCTTTCTGATAACCCGCATTCGTGCCGTAGGCGACGGCGCGGCGCACTGCCTGCCTCCCATCGTTCTCCGCAGTCACCTGCGTCCCGAGCGCCGGGCGGGCGCCCGCTGTCAAAGAAGCGGCAATGCTGCCGACGGATATCGCCGAGAGGCCGACGAACAGGTTTCGGCGTGTAATTTCCAATGCGAGCCTCCCGCCATCAGATGTGACCGAGCTGATCGTCAGCTCCGTGATAGCCCCCGGCAAGGCTACCGGGTGTAACATTGGATGCAATGGTGGCGATGGTTGGGCCGCAATGTCACAGCTCGATGAAGGCGTGAAACCGATCCCTAAGCGGCTTGCGCCACGACAAATGCCTTTTTTGCCACGACAATGTAGTTTTTCGGAAAACCCGACTGGGTATACTTTTGCCGCGCATCAAGACGATAAAATATCCTGGCCAGATGCCTGCATGCAATTCGCACGGATGCCAGTAGCGGAACGGCCGCAACCCCTAACGCACCTGGAGCGATATTCTTTGCATCACGCGGCAGATGTTTCGAAGCTGTTTCCATTTGATAGGCCACCGTTCCCAGATATCCCTCCATCCAATCCAGGCTGATGATTTCAAAGCCCGCATTTCCGAGAAGATGCCGCCACGCAAACTGCGTGTATCTGAAGAAGTCGTAAGGCTGCTCATGCTCCTCGTAGAAAAGTGGCGCAGAGCAAATCATCGTCCCGCCATTTTTGAGGACCCGGTGCATTTCGTGAAGCACGGCAACCGGATCCGACAGATGCTCCAGGACCTGATTTAGCACAATGGCATCGAATCTGGCTTCCGCTACGGGAATATTTGAAAGGTCGCATACATAGGTCGACTTCGCATATTCCTTGTCGACCATTTCGAAATCCGCGGCTTCGTAAATGCAGTGGCCGAAGAGGTGCCTATAGGGCTGGCTTCCGGCTCCCGCATCAAGCACGATCGACCCCGCAGGCAAGCTCTTTGCAAATTCCTCGTTGTGCCGCCCAAGCCAAATTCTCGAAGAGTTCATCACGTCCTCCAGCGATCCGATCATGCTACGGTAGCACCCGTAAGTTCCTGGTCAATCGGCTTCGCTCGGGCGGGCTGGCAAGGTAAGTTTATTCGTCTGGATCTTCTTAAGAATACTTGGTGACGGGTGGTCGGTCCCACGTTGCCTGCTGCCTCACCTGAGCAAAGATTTGCGGAATCCTTCGCCGACTTGTTTGAAACTCATTACACCTAAAGTTGATAGGTGCCTAATACTTGATAATGGTCGGCGGTGTCAGGGATTTCGTCGAGTTGACGGCGAAAAGCAATGATCTCGCAGATAGAACTAGGCTCGAAGCCCGGCGAGGCGGCGCTTGTGCGTGTCAATTTCCGTATTGCGATAGGGGATTCGCCTCCGACGCATTGACATCCGCAAACAGACTCTCAACTTCGTGACGTGGACAGGGTAGCAGGGTGTGGGGTTACATCCATTGAGCTAATTGCTATCGCCGCTTAACAGCTTAGGATTCCAGCGACCTTGTGGAGCAAGTGTCATGCAACGCTTCTGCTCTCCGTGTAGGTCGGGAGGTCTGATCGTGCATATCGAATACGATGAAGTCTTTGCCGGATTCGTGGAAGAACGTCGCGAGTTTGGCTTTCAGGGCGATCGGCCGCAGGAACGACAGTCGATGAGGCGGCCCTTAATCACGCTGGTCGCAGTTGCATTAGGATTCGGACTGATGGCGCTCCTTTAGATTTATTAAGTGCTACTCAAAAGCCGCACGCCGTTTTGTGGTGATCGCTGTAGCATCGCATTGGCCCATTTTTCGAAGATCAGCCACAAAACCGACCGAGCGATCTTGGTCGCTCGGAATCCTGACTGAATGCTCAGAGAAGGCGGCCCCTTCCCTCGTCAATTTCACCGGGCATCGAACGGATGAAGAACTGCCTACCGCGTTCCTTGTCCTGTTCATCTGATTCGACAAAGTCAGTTGAGCGATATGCGCCTTAGTCGCCACCCTTCGAAAAGGCACGTCCTCGTCCACCGTAGTTCCAAGAACGGCACCAGGAAAAGCTTCTCTTTCGCCTCCCGGGTCTACGATGAGGGTCGGAACAGCACCCCGCAACGCAAGGCCCAGTGCGGGGATTCCGCCGTGCCGCATCAGATAAGCGGCATCGACTCCATAGGACGCTAGAGTTTCCAGACCTGCAAAGCGCGACGACTCTGGAAAAGCTTCCGGTTTACAAGGAGCCGGCGGAAAGCTTCCTCATGATTGCCGCAGAGCGCAATCCGCCTATGTCGGCAGCTGCTGGGCGGCACAGGTGATCGACCCACGTCTCTGGAGCGACGTCCGTTGTCCAGATAATCCCCCAGTACCACGACGAGCGCCCTCTCACCATGGATCGCAGTATCTTCTCTGATGCATTGTTCCGCTTGGAGTTGGTCGTAGCACCCATGCAGCCGGCGTGGCCTCCCTTCCCAGCAGTTTTGGCAGCCACCTGAAGGCGCCGGTTCTTGGAGTGTTGTGGGGAAGCTTGCTTTCGGCTTTCGATGTTTTGTTCATGGTCACTAACTTATTGAAGTCTATTGGCCTGAGTAGATCGGCAGGCGATTGTCCCGGTCATATCAACGGGGCAAGGTCAAACGCGATCAGGCTTTAAACGTTGTGATCCGACGCCTACTGGTAATTGCATCGGTTGGCGCATAAAGGAAAATTCAACGGATAATTTTATCTTTATTTCGCCATTCTTGTATTTAATACTCATAGCCGATTTATATTCTAATATAGTTGCTTATACAGTAAGTATTGGGCTTAGAGAATACGCGCTTCCTTGGATGAAGCATCCGAAACCACCAAGTTTGACCACAGGCTCCTTGAATATGAAAAAAGAGGGACACTGCCGCCAACAAATCGGAATCATAACGTGCCCGATTTTCTTGTTTCCATTTGCATTCCGACCTGCGATCGCCCGCGAATGCTCGACGCGGCGCTGATTAGTTGTTTTAGGCAACCATTACTTCCCGCCGAGATTTTAATCGGCGATGATTCGCAGGATCGAAAAAGCGCAGCGATCGTGAACGGGTTCGCGCAACAGACCAATGTCGACATAAAATATTGGAAACATTCCGAAAGAATCGGCCAAGCGGCCAATCTGAACTGGCTAATCGACAACGCAAATTCGCAATACCTGATATTCCTGCATGATGACGACCGGCTTTGCGCAGGCGCACTCAAGATCCTTTACGAGGCGTGGTTAAGATACCCGGGAGCGCAATGCTTCTACGGCAAGCAATATTTGACTGATTATATCGGGAATATATTACCAGATCGAACAGAAGGCTGGAACCACCGCTACTTTCGTACTCGCGAGTTTGCTGGCATACAGAGATCAAACCTTTCAGCCGCTCTCTCGCAGCAAATTCCCAATAACGGCTTCCTTATAGAAAACGAGCTTGCACGAAAAACGCGTTACCGATCCGAAACGGAGATTGGCCACGCAATCGACGCTGACTTCGGTATTCGTCTCGCGTTCGCTGCCGGTCCACACACTTTCGTTTATGTTGACAGTTTTGTCTCGGAATACAGGCTCAATCCAGACTCTATTTCCCAATCGACGACGCTCAATCGCCGGGAGGATGTGCTGTATGAGTATATTGAGAAACTGAAAATTCCTGCCGACGATGAGCAAGCCAGAATAGGATTTTTGGAACGGATTGCCGCTGCTGCTGCGCTTGACGCTGCACGCGCGGGCCGCCGACGCAGCGCGATCCGAATAATCTTTTCCACTTATTACAAGGAAACCCTCTTAAGCCGTTGGACCCTTTATCGACTTCTCTGCGTCGTTTCACCCGCCATCGGTGAAAGGGTGAAGCACCTCCTCACGCAAATCAACCCGGATTTGCGGAGTGATCGCGAACGCCAATGGCGGCGTTTTGGCAACGGCAGTTAAAGAAGCAGTATCAAGACACCTCCCAGTTATCGGGCCGAATTGCCGATTGTTGCCGGATTGACCTCTCAAGGACGGCCATATATTGCTTTGCAAAAATATATTGCTCTGCACAAAGAGTTTGCCCTGAAACTTGAGTTTCACAGGCTGTTCGATATGGTGACGTGGAACGGGCGTCCTCCGCCTCGCAGTTAGTAAGGATCAGGCGACGATGGAAGGAGAGGCGAAAATTGATGCGGGAAAATCAGTTGGTCGTCCGATTTTATCTGAAAAGCATCTTTCCGCCCAAACTTTACCAAGAACGTTCCGACAAGAGTGACCGTCATGAATGATATGAGCAACTTTCGTCGCCGTGCGGTTAGCGCCCTGTTCTGGTCACTATTCCAGAACTGGGGCGGTCGTGCGCTGAGCATGGTCGTATTTGTCCTTCTTGCTCGCCTGCTCGCGCCGGCCCAATTCGGTATCGCTTCTTCCGCCTTCCTGGTGATGTCGATGCTTTCACTGGTCGCAGAATTTGGTTACGGCGACGCTCTTATCCAAAAGCAAGGGCTGAAGGATCAAGACGTCAACATACCATTCTACGCGTCAATGATACTCTCGACGGCACTTGCAGGCATTGCCGCTGTCATGTCGAAAGATATTGCCCATCTGATGAATGTTGAGGGAATGGCGCCCTACCTGATCGGGACGGCTGCAATCTGCCCGTTCCTCACGCTCGCAAGCTTTCAGGACGCAATGTATCGACGTCATGTTCAATTCCGAGCGCTGGCCATGCGCACGCTTGCCGCAATTATTATTGGTGGCGTCGCGGGTATTGCTATGGCCCTCATGGGCTTTGGAACATGGGCATTGATCGGACAGTTTGCCGCCCAGACACTAACAAGTGTAATTTGGCTGTGGGCAAAGCCCGTATGGAAGCCGAACGCCGACCTTAATTGGGGTACGTTGACCGGGCTCAGCAAGTTCGGCTTCAACGTTGTCGGTCAACGCCTAATCGATTTCTTCACGTTGAGAAGTATCGATTTTGTTGTTTTGCTTGTCTACGGTCCGGCGTCGCTGGCACTCTTTACAGTATCCTCGCGCCTTTATCAGCTGTTATTACAACTGCTTCAATCCAGCATTTCCAGCGTGGGATTGACGATGCTCTCGAAGGTTGCGGACGATAAAGTGCGTCTGCAGCGTCTTTATCTGCGCAGCTCGTCGATCGGCGCATTTTTCGGCACGCCTATTTTCTGCGGCCTCGCAGCATTAGCCCCAGAGGTCAATCACATCATGTTTGGCCAGAAGTGGGCTGGTGCCGAGGACGTCATGGTTCCGTTACTGCTGATGGGCGGGATTCACTGCGTGCAGTTTGTCAATGCGTCATACCTGACTGCACTCGGGCGCCCTCAGGCCCTCTTGTGGTTGGTCATTCTGAAAGCCGTATTGGTGTTGCCTCCCCTCTATTTCATCCGCATGGATAGCGTGGCCGGCACCTCAATGCTTTACTGCGCAAGTCTTGTTTGCCTCACGCCGTTCTCCTTTGGAGTGGCGTTGAATGCACTTTCGCTCAACTGGAAGGCCATGGTCCGGCCTGTATGCGTGCCTATGCTGGCGTGCGGGGCAGCATTTTTTGCTGTTTACGCTATCCGCACCTGGGGAGGCCTGGGCGAATTGAACATCGTATTCAGCCTATTATTATTCGGGGCGATTTTCACCGCCACATATGCGGTATCCGTTGCAATTCTTGCTTTTGATATCGGCCGCGAAAACGTGCTGTTTCTTCGTAACGCAGTTCGCAGATAGGCAGGCAATAATCTGCACCATTTAAGTTTCAAGCTGCTCAAGCAACAAAAGGGGAGATCGAGGATGGATGGCACATCGCTGCGCGTTGCTCAGATCGACGTTCTCATTGCTGCTTACAACGCAGAGACCACCATTAAAGCGGCTGTTGCCAGCATCCAGTCTCAGAGCATCCGCGATATCAGGATTATCATCGTCAACGACGGCTCGACCGACCGTACACAAGACATCTTGAACAAGATCGCGGAGGCCGATGAGCGAGTTCAGGTTCTAACGACGCTTAATGGAGGAATAGTATCGGCATTGAATGCTGGCCTCGAAATTTGCAATGCCGAGTTCGTCGCCAGACATGACGCCGACGACCTAGCCTACCCCGATCGTTTTGAGGCGCAACTCAACTTCTTGCAGAACAACAAGGATTGCGTGGCAGTCGGCTCAAACATTAGACATATCGACCAAAACGGAAAGCTAATCGGAACGCAGTCGAGACTCTTTGGGGATGTTCGACCGGACCCCGACTGGTTTCCTTCAAAAGAGCCTTATCTGATGCACCCTTTCCTGATGGTGCGTCTCGACGCGATAAGGATGGTCGGAGGGTATCGCTACGTTGTCCACGCGGAGGATACTGATCTCTATTGGCGTCTACTTGGCTTGGGTCGCCTACATAATTTGAGCGATATTCACGGGGAGTACCGCATCCACAGCGGCAGCATATCCAGTGCATCCATCGTCAATGGTCGCGTTGCAGCAGTTGCATCTCAACTTGCAGCAATTTCCCATAAACGTCGCCTTCAAGGCCTTCCGGATATCGACTTTTCGCCCAGACTGCGAATGGACTATGAGCGCGCCAAGACACTCGGCAATATACTGGAGCTTGCGGGGCAATCTCTTTCATCCGATGAACGCAGCTACCTTAAGGCTGCCACTTCGGCAAAGCTCCTCTCTTTGATGGAGTATAGACCTTATATTCCGGATCATCAGGATTGTGCCTTTATCGGCGAGGCGCTCGGTCAAACCACCCTTTCCATGCAGAACAGGCGCGAGATAAGTCGATTGAAAGGCAAAGCAGCTTTACGCTTATTGAAACTCGGCAAGCTATCCGATGCTTTTGCGCTGCAACCTTCACTGGAAAACATTGCGCGAGCCGTTGCAAGCAATATAAAGAATAGCTTCTTTAAACGCAAGCAAACCGGCGCCGTTACAAACTAAAATCGGAATTACAATCCCTGTGTACGGAGAATAAAAATGAGCGTCGTGTCTCAGCTGCAAAAGACGATACTATCGACTATTAGAGATCTGGTGCCGAAGGATGGACGCTTTGCTTTGGTTGACTTTCCGGATCACAATAATGTAGGTGATAGCGCTATTTACGTCGGCGAATCCGATCTCTTTAAACGATTTTCATTGCGGCCTGCTTACATTTCGTCCGTCCATCACACCAATTGGGCGGATATGGAAAGCGCGATCGGCGACGGTCCGATTTTCATTCACGGCGGAGGAAATTTCGGCGACCTGTGGCCGGAATTCAATGATTTTCACGAGGAGATCCTGAGACGCTATCCGAACAGAAGAGTCATTCAGCTTCCTCAAACGATATTCTATCAGCAGCCCGAAAAAGCTGCGAGAATGGCAGCGCTTTGCGAAGCACATAAGGATTTCGTACTGCTGGTACGCGACCAGCGCAGCTTTGAATTTGCGAAGGAAAATTTCAAAGCGGATATCAGACTTTGCCCCGACAGCGCTTTCATGATCGAGAAGCGAGACCGGCTCGCGTCTACTCATGAGCTATTGATGCTTCTACGGCAAGACAAAGAGACACGCGGTGTTGACACATCGAAGCATCAGTATTCGAAGGATCGTGTTCTCATAGTCGACTGGCCGGAAGAAATTTCCGACAACTCGAAGCTCAATAAGATCAAGTCATATCTCTCAGCCAATGCTCACGAGCCCTGGCTGCTGCTTCCCGGTAACAAGCATCACCGTCGAGGGAATCTGCTAGAGATGGTTGCTCGTTCGCGATTGAGGACTGGAACCGAACTGCTGTCGAAGGGGCGAACGGTCATCACGGATCGCCTTCACGGGCATATTCTTTGCACCCTTCTGGATATTCCGCACGTCGTCATCGATAACAGCTACGGCAAAATCAGCGGCTTTGCCAAGGCATGGGGAACATTCAGTGAAAACCGTTACTTTGCTCAGTCGCTCGATGAGGCAATTTCCATCCTTAAAGAGCGGCAAAACCTTGCGATCTGACGCGCTGTCCAGCGATCGATATACGAACACAGAGGAAACAACCCCAAGCCTAGCGCGGCTCACCGAGGCGCGCTAGGACTAAGCACACACTTCTGGATCGCCCAAAAGTTATGCCCTAGGTTTGATCACGGCAGTGCACGCTTCTGAAATCGGACAATCCTCACAAGCTCGGCAGCAAACTTTGCGAAATGCTCAGATAAACCGAGCAAGCTGCCCCACAACCTCTTTTCTGAGGGGGTCGTGGTCTGCGTGAGGAATGCCCTTGCACTTGCAATTTCGCGCCCAAGGCGGCGCCACGTGACAGGCCTGTGAGCCGGGCCTGAGGTCTCCCACCAGCCTCGAACATAGGCGGCGCGGGTCTCAGTTTTCAAAAGATATTTCATGTAATAAGCGCCGCGACCCCGATCGTAACTCAGCATAATCTCCGGTACATCGGCAGCCTTTCGACGATGATGATGCAGGATTATCGGGCGAGGGTCATATGCACCGCGATATCCGGCCCATACTGCCGCAGCGACAGCATCGATATCCTCACAGGGGAACGGTGTACCGGCACCAAGACGACGATCAAATCCCCCGATCTTGACCAGGACATCACGTCTGATCACCATATTGGCGCCTTGAAGCATGCCTGCGGAGACGTAAGCCATGGCAGGAATCTCGACCCTGTGATCCCGCAGGTCAATGGTTACCGGTGCATCGTCCGGATCGAAGAGTTCGATACGTCCCCCCATAAATCCCAATTCGGGATCTTCGCGAAAGACCTCCGCCACACGATCGATGTAGTCAGCCGGCAATATGCAGTCATCATCTGTGAAAGCAACAATCTTGCCACGCGTTGATCGCCACGCCGTATCGCGCGCTGCGCCCAGCCCGCGCTGAGCCTCATATGCATAGTGTACATTCGGGCAGACCCTCGCAAACGCCTCTATAACTTCCTTTGTTCGGTCTGTGGAAGCGTTGTCAAGAATAATCGCCTCCCACTGGTGATCGGAACGCAGTTTCATCAGCGAATCCAGCGTCTCTTCAAGTTGGTCATGCCGATTTCTGGTGCATATCACCACCGAGACGTCAACCGGGTAATCAGCTTCGGACATCTTCATGCTCCTGCTATTTCAAGGCCATTCTACCCATTGAAGTTACACAAAAGGGGCGCCTATGAAAGGAAAAATCGTTGGGCTTCGGCATTGTCCTGACACATTGAACCTGAACAATATAGGCAATTTTAAGCGGAGAAATTTGTGCGCAATAATGACAATATTGGCCATTGGCCTGCAAGGCGCATCGATCGGCGAACTTTCCTCCTTGCTGCCGGCACCGCATTCGCTTCCGCTTATGTCAGCAGAGCCGATGAGCCGACCGAAACATCTCTGCGGCAAAGAGCCGAGAAGAAGGGACTTGTTTTCGGCACTCAAGTCAACGCTGGGCCACTGTTTAGCCTCAAGCCCTATCAGGATGCCGTCCTACGCGATGCCTCGATGATAGTCCCTGAAAATGAGATGAAATGGAGGCCCACGCAGTCGACGGCACTCCAGTCCAATTATTTTAACGCGGACCGAATTGCCAAATTTGCCAAAGACAACAAGCTCCTGTTAAGAGGCCATACAGCAGTCTGGCATCAAAATCCCCCCGCATGGACGAAAGATATTATCACCGGCGATGACGGGCAGAAGCTCGTTCTCGAGCACGCACGCGATCTCATCAAACACTTTCGCGAACGCGTTATGGAATGGGATGTGGTGAATGAGGCGATTGCGCCGGAAGACGGCATGCCCGACAATCTCCGCAACTGGGCACCTTACAACAAAGGAGGCATCGACTTCATAGTGGATTGCTTTTACGCCGCCAGAGAGGCCGATCCGAAGGCGAATTTGTACTATAACGATTATAGCGTCTACTATCAGAGCCAGAGCCATCGAAGAGATGCGATCTTGGGCTTTCTGGAAAAACTCAAAACGAAGGGTGCACCGGTTGACGGATTTGGCATTCAAAGCCACTTGATCGCGAAAGCCGAATTCGATGAGGTTATCTACCGGCGTTTTCTTTCGGAGGTTGCCGATCTCGGCTTGAAGATCCGCGCCACGGAGCTCGACGTAAGTGACATCAGGCTCGAGCCCGACATTAAGTTAAGAGATACAATCGTAGCAGCCCACACCAAACAATACCTCGATGTGCTTTTCGACGAACCCGCCGTCGTAGGCCTTGTTACCTGGGGTATAACGGATCGCTTTAGCTGGCTCCACCAAGGGTGGCCTAGAAAAGATCGCCTAAGACAGCGCTGCTTGCCGCTTGATGACAATTTCGCCAAGAAGCCAATGTGGTACGCGATCGCTAACGCATTCGAGCATGCACCTTCACGATAAATTGTAAGCGCTGTTTTTGGTCCCATAAAGGCCGAGATAGGGGTCGACCCGTTCTCCGGCACGATCTATGTATTCCGGTGACCTGCTGACCTGACCTGCTGACCTGACCTGACCTGATGTGGTGGACGGCCTCCGCTCCCGGCATCGCAATGTGCCAAAGTGTGGCTGTCGAAAGTCACATAAGGGAGAGCCGTCCATGGAGAAGATTACCACAATTGGTCTTGATATCGCCAAGCATGTATTTCAGGTTCACGGGATCAATGGTGCCGGCGCGACGGTGAGCCGCCGCAAGCTGCGCCGCGACGATGTCGTTGAATTCTTCAAGGCATTGCCGCCATGCCTGATCGGAATCGAGGCATGCGCGACTGGACACCACTGGGCTCGGGTTCTTATGGCGCTGGGTCACGAGGTTCGGCTGATGCCGGCGTCTTACGTCAAGCCATACGTGAAGCGGCAGAAGAATGACGCGACGGATGCCGAGGCGATTTGCGAGGCGGTGACGCGGCCGACGATGCGCTTCGTTCCAGTGAAGAGCGAGGAGCAACAGGGCGTGCTGATGCTGCATCGGGTCCGCGAGCTTTTGATCCGGCAGCGGACAATGCTTGTGAACGCCTTGCGCGGCCACTTGGCGGAGTTCGGCATCGTAACGCGACAGGGCATTGCCGGCGTCGCAATGCTGATCGCGTTGGTCGACGACGATGATCACGATCTAATCCCGCC
>Ga0102591_1003510_pt1 | contig 13959 bp, 13 predicted proteins | sample AraplaCol_mCL_r2_2_FD_76860 | JGI IMG/M metagenome (GOLD analysis project Ga0102591, IMG submission 76860) | Arabidopsis root microbial communities from North Carolina, USA - plate scrape MF_Col_mCL_r2 (SPADES assembly) (version 2) | ecosystem: Host-associated > Plants > Roots > Endosphere... | reverse complement strand
ATCGACTTCAGGCCGGTCTGCACGGGCTCGTGCACCGACTTGCGCGGGATGATGCCCGGGGCCTTGACGTCGACGCGGCGACGCTCGGTGAACTGGATCGGGCCCTTGCCGTCGATCGGCTCGCCCAGCGGGTTGACGACGCGGCCCAGCAGGCCGCGGCCGACCGGCACGTCGACGATCTCGCCCAGACGGCGGACTTCGTCGCCTTCCTTGATGGCCTGGTCCTGGCCGAAGATCACGGCGCCGACGTTGTCGCGCTCGAGGTTCAGGGCCATGCCCTTCACGCCAGCCTTCGGGAACTCGACCATTTCGCCGGCCTGGACGTTGTCCAGACCGTAGATACGGGCGATGCCGTCACCGACGGACAGCACCTGGCCGACGTCCGAGACGGCGGCTTCTTCGCCGAAATTGGCGATCTGCGACTTGAGGATGGCCGAAATCTCGGCGGCGCGGATGTCCATGGCTGTCTTGGGCTCTCTGCGATCTAATTTTTTTGGGCGCGCTTATACGCTTAAGCGCGCTTGAGGGCGAATTTCAGGGAATCGAGCTTCGAACGGAGCGAAGCATCGAACAGGCGGGAGCCGACGCGCACTTTGATGCCGCCCAGGATGGACGGGTCGACGCGGGTCGAGATTTCGGGGGTCTTGCCGACGGCCGAGGCGACGGCGGTCGACACGCCCTTCAGCTGGGCGGCGGTCAGGGCCTTGGCGGTGACCACCTCGGCGGTCACGACGCCGCGGTGCTGGGCCGACAGCTCGATGAAGGCGGCGATGGCGCCCAGCAGGTCGCCGGTGCGGCCGTTGCTGGCGACCAGGCCCAGGAACTTGGCGGTCAGCAGCTGGAACTTCGCCTTGGTCGCGACGGCGACCAGGCCCTTGGCCTTGTCCTCGGCCGAGAAGGCGGGGCTCTCGATCAGCCGGCGCAGGTCGGCGCTCTCGGCCGCCATCGCCCGCAGCGATTTCAGGTCGGCTTCGACCTGAGTCAGCTGGTTGCTGTCGATCGTCAGTTCGAACAGGGACTGCGCATAGCGCTGACCCGCATCCGTCGCCTTGGTTTCGTCCGCCACTTGTTCCGCCCGGTGCGTTGCAATCGCCGCGGACAAGAAGTTTAACCCCTGTCCCGGCTTAAAGGCTTGAGCGCGCTTGAAAAAAGCGCATGGACGGCCGGCGCTGACGCGCTGCCCTGTCCGAAGCCGCGCGCCTGATAACACGCAGCCTTCGCAGTCGCAACCAAGGCCAATGCGTAAGGAGCGCCCCGTTTCGTAAAACTGGTCTGGCTACGCTTCAGGTGACCTTGCGGAACACGGCCGAAGCGGCGGCGACCAGATTTCCTTCAGCGTCGCGGGCCTCGGCCTGGGCGAAGACCAGGCTGCGGGTCGAGCGCTCGATCCACGCCTTGCTCCCGCTGGCCTCGCCGCCCGCGCCGTAGTCCACGGTCATCGAGGTGGGCTGCGCGTCGGGCCCGGCGATCTCGCGCAGGGCGGCTTCCAGCAGTGCGGCGGTCGAGGTGGTCATGGCGGGGTCCAATAAGCCTAGTCCGGCGAAAGAAAAAGGGCGGCGGAACCAGCCCGCCGCCCCGTCAGGCGAATGCTCGAGGAAACAGCCGGACAGGGCGGGAGAGCCCCAGCGTCCGGGTAGAGAGAGGACGGCCTACTTGGAAGCCGTCTGCACGCCGGCCTTGGCCGACGCGTTGCAGCGGGTCAGGTCGTTGGCGTCGAGCGACTTGGTGTCGCCGCCGAAGGCCGCGACCCGGCCGACTTCCTTGGCCAGCGCCTTGCAGGCGACGGCGGTGAGAGCGCGCGACGGCGCGGCGGTCGAGACGCACTCGGCGCCGTCGCAGACGAAGACCGCGCCGCCGGCGACGATCTTGGTCTTGGCGGCGACCGGGTTTTCCAGGGCGACCGCGATGCGGCCGTCGGCGTAGGCCGACCCGGCGAACAGAGAGGTGGCGAGGGCGGCGGCGGCCGCCAGGGTTTGGAGCTTCATCAAGGAGCCCTCCAGCGTGTACAGGGGAGTTGAGATCGGATGATCGGCGATAAGCTGTACTGGTCGCTCCAACCCGGGGGATGTGGCGTCGGTATCCCCACCGGCGCCGCGGATTAGAACTAAGCACTGCTTAGATATCAGCGTTCAGAAATTGCGCAAGCGGAATTTATTTCGCATGAGCATTTTTTAATGAAACGGGCCGCCTTTTCCGAAAACGGCGCAAAACCTTCAAAGAAACAGCCAGGCCTCGCGGGAAACGGCGACCTCGGACCCTAGGCGAACAGCCGCGCGATCGTCGTCACCGCGCCCTCGGCCTCGGCGCGGTCGGGCTGCTCCTCGGCCACGCCGTAGCCCCACATGTCGCTCTCGCCCACATACTGCACGACGATGCCGTCCGGGCGGGGCAAGACCGAAACGTGCTTGTAGTAGAGGCCGTAGCGGACCTCCGGCTGAGGGGCCAGCCAGGCGATCTGGCCCCGCACGGGGACGATGGTCTCGTCCTTCCACAGGGCCCGCGCGCCGTAGCCGGTGCAGTTGACGACCACCGGCTCCTTCAGCCGGGCCAGATCCGCCGGCGTGCCGAAGGTCATCGCCACGATCTTCCCGCCCTCGGCCAGGAAATCGCTGGTCAGCCTGTGGGCCAGTTCGGTGACATTGAACTGCATCGACACGCCGTGCCGCACGCGGCCCACGGGGAACGGATGCGCGCCCGCCGGCAGGTCGCGCGAGCTCGGCACGATGTCCTTCAGCCGACCGCCATACTCGGCGAAGCGCACCGCGCCTTCCACGTGGGAATGGCCCTCGTTCGCGCCGTCGAACAGGGTGTAGCGGTCACTCCACGACACGGGCTCGCCCGGCAGGCCCAGCAGGGTCTGATAGGTGGCGTAGGAGGTGCGGGCCATCTCCTCCCAGAGGGCAGGGAAGTCGGGGCCGACCTTGTCGGCGTCGGCGACGCGGGAGTCGGGCGACCAGGTGCCGGTGGCGCGGAACGAGCGTGTCTGTGGCGTGCGCTCCTTAGCGTAGATCGTCACCTTGGCCCCGGCCCGTTGCAGCAGCAGGGCCGAGGTCAGACCCAGGGCCCCGCAGCCGATCACGGCCACCTCCCGCGTGCCGCCCTCCAGCGCCTTGCCCGCCGCGATAGTGCTCGAGCCCCACGACAGCGACCAGCCGCTGCCGCCGTGGCCGTAGTTGTGGACCACCCGCTTGTCCCCGACCCTCTCGACGTCCAGGCGCGGCCCCGCGGCGCGGAACGGCCGCAGGCAGACGGTGATCTTGGTGATGCGGTCGGCGCTCATCTTAAGCGGCGCCAACGCAGGAACCACGAAGCCTGGGCGGGCGGGGGCGATCAGGCCGGCGGTCGCGCCGCCGCCTTGGGTCACGCAGCCCGCCAGGCTGGTCGCCCCCAGCCCGCCCAGGCCTGCCAGCACGGCCCGTCGGTTGCTCATGGTCGCCTGGCTCACGCGCGGTCCTCCGGTCTCGATCGGGGCGACCCTAGCCAGCCCGGCGTCGCTTCGCCAAGCCACGCTCTCGCCAAGGCCGACGAGATCCCCGCCCTGCCCTCCGCACGGGCGCCGCACGAGGGCATTCCGTCAGGGCAGACTTGGCGAGGCGGAGAGGCGGTCCATACTCCCCGCGACGAGCCCGGAAAGGGCCAGCCCTAGGGAGACGCGGCCATGGACTTCAACCTGCCGGCGGAACTGACGGCCTATCTGGCGACGCTGGACGCGTTCATCGCCGACAAGATCGCGCCCCTTCAGGCCGAGCACGACAACGAGCGCTTCTTCGACCACCGCCGCGAATGGGCCCGCACCGACTGGGACGCCGGCGGCCTGCCGCGCCGCGAGTGGGAGGAGCTGCTGGGCAAGGCGCGCGGGATCGCCGACGCCGCCGGCCACTACCGTTTCGCCCTTCCTAAAGAGTACGGCGGCCAGGACGGCACCAACCTGTGGATGGCGGTGATCCGCGAGCACCTGGCCGCCAAGGGCCTGGGCCTGTTCAACGACCTGCAGAACGAGCACTCGATCGTCGGCAACAATCCGTTCGTGCTGATGGTCCGCGACTTCGGACGGCCCGACCAGCAGCACCTGATCACCGACATGCTGGACCGCCACGCCTTCCGCCCGACCTTCGGCCTGACCGAGCCGCACCACGGCTCGGACGCGACCTTCATGGAGACCCGCGCCGTCCGCGAGGAACACCACGGCCAGCCGGGCTGGCGGATCAACGGCGAGAAGATGTGGACCACCGGCATGCACGCCGCCACCCACTGCTGCCTGTTCGCCCGCACCAGCGGCGAGGACGGCGACGCCCGGGGCATCACCTGCTTCCTGGTCCCCGCCCACGCGGCCGGCGTGAAGATCGAGGAATACCTCTGGACCTTCAACATGCCCACCGACCATCCGAGGGTCAGCTTCACCAACGTGTGGGTCCCGGACGAGGCGATGTTCGGACCGGAAGGCGGAGGCCTGGCCCTGGCGCAGCACTTCGTGCACGAGAACCGCATCCGCCAGGCGGCCTCCAGCCTGGGCGCGGCCACCTACTGCATCGAGGAGAGCATCCGGTACGCCCGCGCGCGCAAGCCGTTCGGCAAGGCGCTGGCCGAGAACCAGGCCATCCAGTTCCCGCTGGTCGAGCTGTCGACCCAGGCCGAGATGTTGCGCCTGCTGATCCGCAAGACAGCCTGGGAGATGGACCAGATGACCAAGCCGGAGGTCGAGAAGCGCCTCTCCGACAAGGTGTCGATGTGCAACTACTGGGCTAACCGCCTGTGCTGCGAGGCCGCCGACCGGGCCATGCAGGTGCACGGCGGCATCGGCTATTCCCGCCACAAGCCGTTCGAGCACATCTACCGCCACCACCGCCGCTACCGGATCACCGAGGGCGCCGAGGAAATCCAGATGCGCAAGGTGGCGGCGTGGCTGTTCGGCTATATCGGGCCGAGAAAGAAGGCGTTCGCGGAGCTGTAGGCGCGAACGCGGCGCGTTCGAATGTCGGCTCTGGGTGGTGGACGGACATCGCTCCCTCTCCCTCTGGGAGAGGGTTCAAGAAGGTCCGCTCAGGGTCCTGAACCGCCCCACGCGCACGCTCCCTGAGGCGACGCTCCGGAGCCTCACCACACGCCCTACGTTTCCAGGATGACAAACGCGCGCATTGCGCGAGAATGCAGCCTCAGGTCGTTATCGCGTTTGCATCGGCGGGACGCGCGTCGTTAGTGTGACTGAAACGCCGCCGTTACCTGGATCCAATCCGGCTCGAAGGGACTTCCATGCGCATGCTCAGAACCCTCACCCGTCTCGCCCCCGTTCTCGCCGCCACCGTTCTGCTGGCCGGCTGCGGGATCAACACCATCCCCACCCAGGACGAGGCGACCAAGACCGCCTGGGCCGAGGTGCAGAACCAGTATCAGCGGCGCGCCGACCTGATCCCGAACCTGGTGGCGACCGTGAAGGGTTACGCGGCCCAGGAGAAGGGCGTGCTGGTCGAGGTCACCCAGGCCCGCGCCAGCGCCACCCAGGTCAAGGTCGACGCCTCGACCATCACCGACCCCGCCCAGTTCCAGCAGTACGCCGCCGCCCAGGACAAGCTGTCGGGCGTGCTGGGCCGGCTGATGATGATCCAGGAAAGCTATCCGGAGCTGAAGTCGAACCAGAACTTCATGGCCCTGCAGAGCCAGCTGGAGGGCACCGAGAACCGCATCTCGATCGCCCGGCGCGACTACAACAACACCGCCCAGACCTACAACACCACGCTGCGGACCTTCCCCAGCATCATCTGGGCCAAGACGCTGTACGGCGGCCAGAAGCCTGCCCAGCTGTTCCAGGCCACGGCCAACGCCCAGTCGGCGCCCAGCATCGACTTCGGCGCCCCGCCGGCCCCGGCGGCGAACACCCAGCCCGGCCCGGCGAACTAGGTGGATACGCGCCTTCCTCTCCTCACCCGCGCAGCGGGGGAGGTGGCGCGGCGCCCTTCGCGCCGTGACGGAGGGGGCGTCTCCGCGCGCCATCGTGACGCCCCCTCCGTCGGCTTCGCCGCCACCTCCCCCGTTGCACGGGGGAGGAGATGGATCGCCGCGCTTCTCGCCTTCTTCGCGCTGGCCTTCGCCCTCGCCGCCCTCGCCGCCGGCCCGACCTTCCCCGCCCTGAACGGACGCGTCGTCGACGAGGCCAACATCCTGTCGCCGGCGACCGAGGCCGAGCTGACGACCAAGCTGGAAAACCTGGAGAAGACCACCGGCCGCCAGCTGGTGGTGACCACCGTGCCCAGCCTGCAGGGCTACGAGATCGAGGACTACGGCTACCAGCTGGGCCGCCACTGGGGCATCGGCGAGAAGGGGACCAACACCGGCGCCCTGCTGATCGTGGCTCCCGCCGAGCGCAAGGTGCGCATCGAGGTCGGCTACGGCCTGGAGCCGATCCTCACCGACGCCCTGTCCAGCGTGATCATCCAGTCGGCCATCCTGCCCAAGTTCAAGGCCGGCGACCTGGAAGGCGGGGTCAAGGCCGGGACCGACGAGATCATCGCCCAGCTGGGCCTGCCCGACGACGAGGCCAAGGCCAAGGCCGAGGAGGCGTTCACGGTCCACCAGCAGGCCGAGCGCAAGGCCGAGCCCTCGCCGATCCTGACCCTGGTAGTGCTGTTCGTCATCATCGTGATCCTGAGCCAGATGTTCAGCCGGCGCGGCCGGCGCGGGGGGCTGGGCTCGGCCCTGCCCTGGATCATCCTGAACGGCATGCTGAGCGGCGGACGCGGCGGCGGGGGCGGCTGGAGCGGCGGCGGGCGCGGCGGCGGCGGAGGCGGCTTCTCCGGCGGCGGCGGCTCGTTCGGCGGCGGCGGATCTTCGGGGAGTTGGTGATGCTGACATTGTCCCAGGCCGACCAGGAGCGTATCGCCAAGGCGGTGGCCGACGCCGAGAAGACCACCGCCGGCGAGATCTATTGCGTGCTGGCCCCCGAGGTCGGCGACGACCGCGCCGCGCCGCTGATCTGGGCGACCAGCGCGGCCCTGCTGGCCCCGGCCCTGGCCCTGCTGGCGGGTTTCCGGCCCGAGATGCTGAGCCGGCTGTTCGGCGGCTGGAGTGTGGGCCACGAGGCCGCCCACGACGTCGCCATCCTGTCGGCCCTGCTGACCTATATCGGCCTGCAGGCGGCGATCTTCGCGGTCACCGCCGCCCTGGTCTCGATCCCGGCCGTGCGCCGCGCCCTGATCCCGGCCGCCCTCAAGAAGGCCCGCGTGCGCCGCGCGGCCCTGGACTATTTCCTGGCCAAGGACCTGCACCTGACCCGCGACCGGACCGGCGTGCTGATCTTCGCCGCCCTGGCCGAGCATCGCGTCGAGGTGATCGCCGACGAAGGGATCCACGCCGCCGCGCCCAGCACGGTGTGGGACGAGGTGGTGGCCGACCTGGTCGAGGGCCTCAAGCGCGGCGCGGTGGCCGACGGCTTCGTGGCCGCCATCGCCCGCACCGGCGCCGTCCTGGCCGCCCACGTCCCGCCGCGCGCCGGCGACACCAACGAGCTGCCCGACGGCCTGACCGTACTGCCGCGATAGGCCGGTCGTTCGGCTACATCCCCGGCCCTCACGCGTTCTGGGCGTGACGACAGGAGGATTCGATGAGCCAGCAGGACGACTTCGCCGCCTTCCTCGAGCAGCGCCGGCGCGTGGCCCAGGCCTATGTCAACGGCGACGCTGGGCCCCTGGGCGAGATCGCCGCCCAGGCCAATCCAGCCAGCTTCTTCCCGCCGGCCGGCGGGCGCGAGCAGGGCGCCGGCCACGTGACCGCCGTCAACGCCCGCGGCGCCCGGAGCATGGCGGCCGGCGGCGAGACGACCCTGGAGATCCTGCACAGCCAGGCCAGCGGCGACCTAGCCTACTGGACCGGCCTGCAGCACGCCACCGTGCGGTTCGTCGGCAAGGACGAGCCGGCCCAGATGCAGCTGCGGGTCACCGAGATCTTCCGGCGCGAGGACGGCGACTGGAAGATGATCCACCGCCACGCCGACTTCCTGACCGAGCCCCAGTCGAAATAGAAACGGGGACACGCCGCCAGGGCGTGTCCCCGGCGGCGGCTAGAACGCCTTGCGGAGCGTCAGGCCCGCCGTGCGCGGCTGGCCGATGGTGTAGCCCAGGCGCGCCCGGCCGCCGCGTTCGCGATCGAACGACAGCAGGGCGTTCTCGTCGGTGATGTTGTTGACGTAGGCGATGATGTCCAGGCCGTTGTCGAACTGCAGGCCGGCGCTGAGATTGATGACCTCGTAGCTGGGCAGCTGCAGGTCCAGGACCGTGGCGTCATTGCCCGTGGCGCCGCCGAACGGCAGGCCGGAGACGAAGGAGCGCGGATTGTTCTCCTGGTCGCTGGCCTGGGTGTAGCGGTTGCCGATGTGCTGGAAAGAGGCGGTGATGTAGCCGTCCATCGTCTCGGTCAGGGTCCGGCTGTAGGTGGCGCTGATCGAGATCTGGAACTTGGGCACCGACGGCAGGCGATTGCCCTCGCGGATGCCGCCGATCACCGCCCCTGTGCCGTCCCGCACCGTGGAGTCGAACTCCGCCTCCAGCAGGCTTCCTGCAACGCTGAGATCGAAGCCGTTGGCCAGGTTGGCCGTCAGTTCGCCCTCGATCCCCTTGGTGTGGGCCTTGGGCACGTTGAACACCACGCGCGACGAGCACGAGCCGGCGTCCAGCGTCGTCTGCAGGTTCTTGATGTCGGTATAGAAGACCGCGCCGTTGAAGCTGACGCGGCCCATGCGCGACTTCACGCCGCCTTCGTAGTTCCACAGCGTCTCGTCGTCATACTTCTGGTAGCCGCCGAAGATCGCCTCGTCTTCCGGCGAACATAGCGGCAGGTTCAGCGGGTCGTTGACCCCGCCCAGCCGGAAGCCCTTGGACGCCTGGGCGTTGAAGGTCAGGTTCTCGTCGGCCTTGTAGCTGACCAGCAGGCGCGGGGTGAAACCGTCCGACGAGGTCTTGTCGGTCTGATCGTCGCCATTGGCGAATAGGCCGCCCGACGTGAAGCGGCGGTTCTCGCTGAAGTCGTAGTAGCGGCCACCGGCCGTCACGGTCAGCTTCTGGTATTCGTAGCTGGCCTCGCCGAACACCGCCTTCTGCTTGATATGGTAGGGCAGCGAGGCGTTGTAGGGCGAATTGGCCGGGAAGCCGTTGGCCACCGCCGCCGAGGTCCCGGCGCCGAGCGTGGCGTCGGTATAGGCGTCGTAGCCGGGCGTGGGCAGACGCTGGTCATAGAGACGGTCGACCTCGGAATAGAACGCGCCGACCAGCCACTGGAACGGGCTGTCGTTGCGCGAGCTCAGGCGCAGTTCCTGGGTGAATTGCTCCAGATCGGTGGTGTCGACCAGCTTGGACGGCAGGGTCACCGCCGCGTCCGGGAAGCCCAGGTCCACCGAGACGCTGCCGGTCAGGGCGCTGGCGTCGCGGTTCACGTCGATCTTGCGGTCGATATAGCTGGTCACCGAGGTCAGCTCGACGCCGTCGAAGCCGAACGAGGCGGTCAGGTCGCCCAGGAAGGTCTTGTCGCCGAAGCTCTCGTCCAGCAGCAGGTACTGCTCGCGCTCGCCCATGGTGATGGCCGGCCGCGTGGTGGTGTAGGGATTGGCGAACAGGTTGAACGCCTCCTGGCGGTTGAAGCCGCCGGCCTTGATCTCCTGATAGACCAGGCGTGGGGTGATGCTGATATTCTCGTTGGGCTGGAACAGCAGCGAGACCCGCCCGCCCCGGCGCGACCCGTCGTTGACGTTGTTCTTGCGGTTGCCCTGTTCGCCCAAGGCGTCGACGAAGCCGCCGTATTCGGTGTCGTAGCCGACAATCCGCAGGGCGGCCGTGTCCGACAGCGGCACATTGACCACGCCCTTCAGATAGCCACCGACGTCGCCGCCCTGCAGCACGTTGAAGTTGGCTTCCAGCGTGCCGCCGTACTCGCCTAGCTTGGGCTGGTTGGTGATGTAGCGGATCGTGCCGCCGACCGAGCCCGAGCCGAACAGCGTGCCCTGCGGGCCGCGCAGGGTCTCGACCCGGTTCAGGTCGAACAGGTCGACGTCCGGGGTGAAGAGCGACAGCGAGATCACCGACTCATCGAGATAGACCCCGACCTGCTCCTTCACGCCTGGCTGGTCGCGGACCACCTGGCCGGCCGAGACGCCGCGCACGGACACCTGGCTCTGGCCCGGGCCCAGGTTCTGGATCGTCAGGCTGGCGACGTTGCGCGACAGGTCTTCCAGCGTCACCGCGCCGGACTTCTGGATGTCGGCCTCGGTCTGGGCGTTGATCGAGAACGGTACGTCCAGGATCGTCGAGTCCCGCTTGGTGGCGGTGACGATCAGTTCGTCGACCGTATTGCTGGATTGCCGGGCCGAGGCCGCGGCCGGCAGGACGATCGACGCCGCCAGGGCGGTCGCGGCCAGCAAGGCCTGGCGACGATGGGTTAAAGGACGCATGAATTCCTCCCGCTTATGTTTTTGTCGGCCATTAAATTATGAATTATGGGCCACAACCTAAGCGTTCTTGCCCGAATCAAGGAAAGTCAACGCCAAACCAGACCACGGCTTCGGCGCAATGATCTTTCCGGCAACGCGTGGATTGCGGGCAACAACGTCCAGGGATTTCTTCGGAAGCAACCCAACGTAATGGTCAAGCTCTAAGGCTTGTCCTGGCAAGCTTTGCCGCGAACGGTCCGGTCTCCGCTTTACGTTCGCGTGACCTTTCGCGGCGCGAAATCCCGGTCTAGGGTGCCCGCAATTCAAACTAACGTTTTAACGGGGAGTGCGCCCAATGCGCGAAGCGGTCATCGTCTCTTACGCCCGGACCGGCCTGGCCAAGTCCAACCGCGGCGGGTTCAACAACACCCACGGCGCGGCCATGGCCGGCCACGCCATCCAGCACGCCGTGTCGCGCGCCGGCCTGGAGGGTCCCGAGGTCGAGGACGTCGTCCTGGGCTGCGGCGGTCCCGAAGGCGCCACCGGCATGAACGTGGCGCGAAACGCCGCCATCTGGGCCGGCCTGCCGGTCACCACTTCGGGCCAGACCGTCAACCGCTTCTGCTCCTCGGGCCTGCAGGCCATCGCCACGGCCGCCAACTACGTGCGCAACGACGGCGCCCCGGTCGCCATCGGCGGCGGGGTGGAGTCGATCTCGCTGGTCCAGGGCGGCGGCCACATGAACCGCTTCCACATCACCGAAGACAAGCTGATGAAGGAAAAGCCGGCCCTGTGGATGGCGATGATCGACACCGCCGACATCGTGGCCAAGCGCTACAACATCAGCCGCGAATATCAGGACGAATATTCGCTGCGCAGCCAGCAGCGCATCGCCGCCGCCCAGGCCGCCGGCCTGTTCGACGACGAGATCGTGCCCATGGCCACCAAGATGAAGGTGGTCAACAAGGAGACCAAGGAAGAGAGCCTGGTCGACTACGTGGTCACCAAGGACGAGTGCAATCGTCCCGACACCACGCTGGAAGGCCTGGCCAAGCTTGAGCCGGTCAAGGGTCCCGGCAACTTCATCACCGCCGGCAACGCCAGCCAGCTGTCGGACGGCGCCGCCGCAGTCGTGGTGATGGAAGCCAAGGAAGCCGCCAAGCGCGGCCTGGAGCCCCTGGGCCTGTTCAAGGGCTTCGCCATCGCCGGCTGCGAGCCCGACGAGATGGGCATCGGCCCGGTCTTCGCCGTGCCGCGCCTGCTGGAACGCCACGGCCTGAAGGTCGACGACATCGACATCTGGGAGCTGAACGAAGCCTTCGCCTCGCAGTGCCTCTACAGCCGCGACCGCCTCGGCATCGATCCGGAAAAGTACAACGTCAACGGCGGCTCCATCGCCATCGGCCACCCCTTCGGCATGACCGGCGCCCGCTGCGCCGGCCACCTGCTGCTGGAAGGCAAGCGCCGCAAGGCCAAGCTGGGCGTGGTGACCATGTGCATCGGCGGAGGGATGGGCGCGGCGGGTCTGTTCGAGATCTTCTAGGACGATACGGAGACGACTTAGGGGACAGACACTCGCCCCAGGCGTCGGGGATCGATCCGACGAGCCTTGCCGCGAGTGTCTGTCCCCACCTTCGCCATGAACGCCGCCGGATCACACCCGGCGGCGTTTTGCGTTTTCAGCGACCGACGGTCTTGAACCCGACAGATCAGCAACCATCTTTGTTGCCGAACAACCGCCCTTCCGGCGGTTCACCAGGACCACCCCGCCATGGCCTCCGCCCTCAAGGCCCTCTTCGCCCTCGCCACCGTCGCCGCCGTCTCGATCGGCCTGCTGCTGCCCGTGCCCGGCGGCGTGCGCCAGAACCTGGACGCGCGGGGGCATTACGAGCTGATGGACGTGGGGAAGTAACTTCCCATCACCCGTCATCCTCGGACTTGTTCCGAAGACCCCTATGTCAGTCAAGTTGCAGCATGAGGGCGACCACGGCGATTGCCGCACCCCACTCCGCGCGCGAAAGCGGGGCGGAACGAGGGGTCCTCGGAACAAGTCCGAGGATGACGGCGGAGGGGTAGGTTACGGCCGCGGCTGCGCCTGAAGATCCGCGGGCCTCGCCGCGCATCCCTTCAGGACCTCACCGTTGATCGTCACCTCGGCGCGGTAGTCGTACTGGCGGTCCGACATGCCGTCCGAGCACGGCTCGGGATGCAGCCGGAAGATCAGCCCGCCGACGCCCCACACCCCGACGTCGCCCTCGACGCGCACGCCGGTATTGGCGGCGCTAACATCGGGCTGGCCGGCCCGCGACAGGGTCAGGCCGTCGGCCTGGATCCGCCCGCTCCAGAACGGCTCGGTCCCGACCAGCTGGAAGTCGCCGGAGAAGTCCGCGCCCGCCGGCGCCGAGGCCGGTGCATCGGCGGGGGCGGTCGCGCTGCCTTCGGACGCGCCCATCGGCGTCTCGCCGCAAGCCGAGAGATAAGCGGTGGAGATCAGGATCAGGCCAAAAGCGGCGATGGTTCGGAACATGCGGCGCTATCCTCCGGAGGGCGGCTCACGCTAGACTCCCCGGCGATGAATCGGAACGCCCCTCCCCTCTCCTTCTTCGAGTTCTTCGCCGGCGGCGGCATGGCCCGGCTGGGCCTGGGCCAGGCCTGGGACTGCGCCTTCGCCAACGACTTCGACGCCGGCAAGGCCGCGACCTACGCCGACAACTTCCCCAGCCTTGGCGACCACTTCCACCAGGGCGACGTCTGGGACCTGACCGCCGCCGACCTACCCGGCCGCGCGGATCTGGCCTGGGCGTCGAGCCCCTGCCAGGACCTCAGCCTCGCCGGCGCCCGCAAGGGTTTGCAGGGCGAGCGCTCGTCAGCCTTCTTCGGCTTCTGGAAGCTGGTCGAAGCGCTAGACGACGAAGGCCGCGCGCCCGACACCGTGGTGGTCGAGAACGTCGTGGGCCTGCTGACCTCGCACAAGGGCGACGACTTCAACGCCCTGTGCGGCCTGCTGGCGGCGCGCGGCTACCGCTTCGGAGCCCTGGAGATCGACGCCGCGCACTTCGTGCCCCAGTCGCGGCCCCGCGTCTTCGTGGTGGCCACCCGGCTGCCGTTCGACGGGCTGGAGGGAACCAGCCCCTTCCACGGCCGGGCCGTGCGCGAAGCCGCCGCCCGCCTGCCGGCCGAGCTGAAGGCGCGCTGGATTTGGTGGGGTCTGGACGCCCCGCCCGCCCGCAACGCCGATCTCGCCGCCGTGCTCGAACCCGACGACCAGGTCGAGTGGCGCGGCGACGACGCCACCGCCGCCCTGCTGGACCTGATGGCCCCGTCGCACCGCGCCTCGGTCGACGCCCGTATCCAGAGCGGCGAGCGCGCGGTCGGCGCGGTCTTCCGGCGCATGCGCGGCGACGACCAGCGGGCCGAGGTGCGGTTCGACGGCCTGGCCGGCTGCCTGCGCACCCCGCGCGGCGGCTCCTCGCGCCAGACCCTGCTGGTGATCGACAAGGGCCAGGTGCGCTCGCGCCTGGTCACCCCGCGCGAGGGCGCCCGGCTGATGG
>Ga0102591_1003504_pt1 | contig 13972 bp, 9 predicted proteins | sample AraplaCol_mCL_r2_2_FD_76860 | JGI IMG/M metagenome (GOLD analysis project Ga0102591, IMG submission 76860) | Arabidopsis root microbial communities from North Carolina, USA - plate scrape MF_Col_mCL_r2 (SPADES assembly) (version 2) | ecosystem: Host-associated > Plants > Roots > Endosphere... | reverse complement strand
GTTGGTCTGGCCGGCGATCGTGTTGATCAGCTCGACGACATCGCCGATCCGCGTTGCCGCCTTCGACAGTTCGCTGACACGCTCGGTCGTGGTGCGGGCCTGGCCGACCGCCTCGCTGGCGACGCGCGCCGATTCCTGCACCTGGCGGCTGATCTCGGTGATTGAGGATGACAGCTCCTCGGTCGCTGAGGCCACCGACTGCACGTTGGTGGAAGCTTCCTCAGAGGCTGAAGCGACCACGGTCGCGAGCTGCTGCGCATGCTCGGCGGTCGAGGTCAGCGTCGTGGCGGAAGCCTCGAGCTCGGTCGAGGCCGAGCTGACGGTCTCGATCACCTCGCCGACGGCGCTTTCGAACTGATCGGCAAGGCGGAGCATGTCCTGGCGGCGCTGCGCCGCGCTGCGCTGCTCAATCTCCTTCTGCTCGGCTTCCATTCGGATCTTGGCAAGGCCGTTCTCCCGGAAGACTTCCGCGGTCTTGGCGACTTCGCCGACCTCGTCCTTGCGATCGAGGCCGGCGATATCGACCTGATAGCGGCCGGCGGCAAGCTCCTGGAGCACACCGACGATCATGCGGATCGGCCGCGCAATGCCGTACTGACCGATGATGAAGCCCAACGCGCCGCCGATGATGACACCGAGGCCTGCGAGGATGATCAAGAAGCGTGACGTCGATTCATACTGCTCGCGCGCTTCCTTGCTCTTCTCCTCGACGCGCGCATTCAGCCGATCGGCGAGTTCGCGCATCTTGCCTTGAAGGTTCTCCGCAGCGGCCCTGCTCTTCATCGCGGTGTCGCGCAGCTTGTCAGCGCTGTCGCTGAGCTTCGCTGACTTCTCGGCATCGACGGCCGCAAGCGTCGTGTCCATCTGGCTCTTGTAGGCCGCGAACGCCTCGCGCACGCCCGGGAGCAGCGTCTTGGCTTTCTCGTCCGGGGTCTGGCTGACCTCGTCGAAACGTTCCTGATACTGCTTGAGCTGGGCGTTGATGACATCACGCGCGGCCAGGCGATTGTCGTCACGCGGATCGAGCGCACTGCGGAACTCAGCGCGGTTCAGCGCGATGACGTTCTGGTTGGCGCGCGCGGCGAGCAAGGCCCGCTTGGCCGCGGTCGACATCACGCCGGCCTTTTCGCTGAGATCGCTGAGGGCGGAGACGCCAAGCCAGGCGATCGCGGCACCGATCCCGCACAGCAGGACGACGATCCCGAGGATCTTGCTCAGGATGCGGAAGCGGCCGAGAAAATGCATGACTGGAACCCTTCATGGACGTTGCCGCTCAAGCGGCTGAATTCCCATGAACTTCGTCCAAAACCATTCCGCATCCCTTAACCACGTTTGCCGTAGAAACACGGAGTTTTCATCGTGATCGACGCCGCTCATGCGTTCCGAGAGTTGCGCAGGGAGCAAGGCTCTCCCTGCGGTTTTGGTCAGGCGGCGCGCACGGTGTCGAGGAACTTGCCGACCTCGAGCTTCAGACGATTACTGTCACCGGACAACATCTGCGCAGCGGACAGCACTTGCGAGGACGCCGAGCCAGTCTCGCTCGCACCGCGCTGCACGTCGGTGATGTTGGATGACACTTGATGGGTGCCCTCCGCCGCCTGCTGCACGTTGCGGGAGATCTCCTGCGTCGCTGCACCCTGCTCCTCGACGGCGGCGGCGATGGTCGAGGAAATCTCCGACAGTTTCTCGATGGTGTCGCTGATGTCCTTGATGGCGCCGACCGAATACTCCGTCGCGGTCTGGATACTGGCGATCTGCTGGCCGATCTCGCCCGTCGCCTTCGCGGTCTGCTCGGCGAGCGCCTTGACCTCGGAGGCCACCACGGCGAAGCCGCGGCCGGCCTCACCGGCGCGTGCCGCCTCGATCGTGGCGTTGAGTGCCAGGAGGTTGGTCTGACCCGCGATGGTGTTGATCAGCTCGACCACGTTGCCGATCCGCGTCGCGGCCTTGGACAGCTCGCTGACACGCTCGGTCGTGGTGCGAGCCTGGCCGACGGCCTCGCTTGCAACACGCGCGGATTCCTGCACCTGCCGGCTGATCTCCGTGATCGAGGACGACAATTCCTCGGTCGCCGATGCCACCGACTGCACGTTGGTTGAGGCTTCCTCCGAGGCTGCTGCAACCACGGTCGTGAGCTGTTGCGTGCGCTCGGCGGTCGAGGTCAGGGTCGTGGCGGACGCCTCGAGCTCGGTCGAGGCTGACGACACCGTGCCGACGATCTCGCCGACCGCGACTTCGAAGCCGTCGGCGAGCCTGCGCATCTCGGCCTTGCGCTGTTCGGCCGCGATCTGATCCTGCCGCATCTTGGCCTCCGCGTCCTCGCGCGCCTTCTGCTCGGACACGATCTTGAATTTCTCGACGGCACCGGCGACCTCGCCAACCTCGTCCTTGCGGCCGAGGCCTGGCAGCACCACGGAAAAGTCGCCGCCGGCGAGCTTCTCCATCGCTGCCGTGAGTGCACGCATCGGCCGCGCAATGCTGAAGACGGAGAAGATGCACGCGCCGATCAGAACGAGCGCGACCAGCATGCCGGTGATGAACGACGTCCGCTCGACGGAGACGGCTTCGGCTTCCGCCTCGGCACGGGTCTCGGTGGCCCTCTGCTTGGCAAATTCCGTGATCTTGTTGGTCAGCTCCGAGATCTCTTCGTTGATCGGAGCCAGAGTCTCCTTGCGGATGCGATCAACCTCGGCGGTCAGCTTGGCATATTGCGCCGCCGCCTCGCTGTCCTTCTTCCCTTCGAGCGCGAGCTCCTGCTTGCGGATCGCCTCGATCTGCAACTGGCCCTTGCTGAAATCACCGATCAGCACGGTGAGGCGATCGATCCGCTTGCGGTTCTCCGGCGATCGCGAGAGCTTCGCCATTTCGCCCGAAAATTTCGTCGCAGCCGTCAAACGGTCGTTGAGATAGGTGACGGCCTTTTGCATCTCGGCCGCGGAGGTGGAGGTCAGGATGTCGCGAATGCCGATCTGCATGCCGCGAACCGAGGCCTTCGCTTCGGCGGCGTTCTGCGCGATCGTCTGCTGTCCAGATGCTCCGTTGCTGAGCTTTTGGACTTCGGCGCTGCCGCTCATCTCAAGGAAGATCATCAGCACGACGAGGCCGATTGTCAGCGCCGAGGTGATGGCGAGCTTGGTACCAATTCGCAGGTTCTGAATAAACGACATCGAGCTATCCCGAGATACGCATTGCCGCGACGAAGCGCGTGAACATCCTCGGAAAGCTAACCGGCAGGTTACTCATTAACGTTAAGTGCGAGCCGGAGCCGTTAGGTAGAAGTACGGAAATCGCTGCTCAAATCCGCGGACTTGCACACGTTTCACGCGCAAGCAGACGAGGCTTCGCGAATTAACAGACTTTGCGTTCGTTAACGCGCGCGCCGGTCCCGCGGGCAATGTCAGCACATCTTCTCGCCGACGAGGCTGACGCGGAAGACCGGCTTCCTGTCCTCGTCGAGCAGCTCCATGCTCCACTTGGCATTCGGCTTCATGTTGCGCGCGATGCTGCCGAGCAGATTGGCGCAGACCTCGGTCATCTCGGCCCAGGCGGCTGCGCGGTCCTCGAACTCGTAGGGCTGGTCGGCCGCACCGGAATAGCGACCGGTACTGATGCGAAAGAAGTACAGCGACATGGTAGAACCCTTGCGCCCCCCGGCCCTGGGCAAACTGGGGCGCGAGTCGCTACCAACGCATGAAAGCCGCCGTCCGTATGACTACGGCGCAGCGGCTTCGCGATCGACGAGCGCGTTCAATGACGGGATGCGCGAGCGATCTCGCGCAGCCGGCTCACTGGGTGGAGCGGCGCAGTTCCAGCGGGGCCTCGCCCTTGGCAGGCTCCGATCTGGCTTCGGACTTCACCGGCTCGAGGCGGCCGCTGTCGACCCGCGGCGTCTCGACGCGCGCGGCAACTTCGGTGTTGGAGGCACCGACCGAGCCGGTGTGCTCCGACGAACGCAGCGAGCGCGGACGCGCCACGGCGCGCGCCATCAGCATCTGGTTGCCGCCCTGGTGGTGGAAGTCGCAATAGGCGAAGCCCATGCCCGACACCGAGCCGCGGAAGCTGCGATCGTCGGTCTTTTCCAGGTTGAAACAGGGCTCGAACGGAATGCCCTTGATCGAGGCGCAGACGTTCTGGCCACGGATCTGGAGCGTATTGCCGGGCAGGCGGAGGTGCTTGACGGGGCCCGCGCCGGAGAACTGCACCGCACCGGCGGCGCCGAGATCGTCGAGGATGCGGCCTGCGCCGCGGGTGCCGTCGAAACAGGTGAAGGCAAACACTTTGCCGGCCACGAAGCGACGCGCCTCGTCCGCGTTCATGCTTCCGGCAATGGCCGGCGCAAACGTTGCTGCCGCCGTGACAGCCCCCAACACAATACGCGCAAGCATGCTCAACTCCGAACCCAACCCCGCAGCGGGCGATGCCTTATCTCTTTACCCGCTGCTTACCATACTAACCATGGCGACATTGAAGCAGCTTGGTTGGTAAAGTCTAAACGTCGTTAAGCGATTTTTACCACGATGCGGCCGCGCACCTCGCCGGCGAGGATTTTCGCGCCCCATTGGGGAACGTCGTCCAGCGAAATTTCGTGAGTAATTTCAGTTAGTTTGGCTCGGTCGAGATCGGACGCCAGACGCTGCCAGGCAGCTTTCCTCGGCTCAATGGGGCACATCACGGAATCGATGCCGAGAAGGCACACCCCGCGCAAAATGAAGGGGGCGACAGAAGACGGCAGGTCCAGGCCGCCGGCGAGGCCACAGGCCGCGATCGCTCCGCCGTACTTGGTCATCGACAGCAGATTCGCCAGCGTGGTCGATCCGACGCTGTCCACGCCGCCCGCCCAGCGCTCTTTGGCGATCGGCTTGGCCGCGCCCGACAATTCGTTGCGATCGATGATTTCGGCGGCGCCGATGTGTTTCAGATAGTCCGCTTCCGCGGCGCGGCCGGTCGAGGCGATGACGTGGTAGCCGAGCTTCGACAGCACCGCGGTCGCAACCGATCCGACGCCGCCGGCGGCACCGGTCACCACCACCGGGCCGCTCTTGGGCGACAGGCCGTGCTTCTCCAGGGCCAGCACCGAGAGCATCGCGGTGAAGCCGGCGGTGCCGATCGCCATGGCATCGCGCGCCGACAGGCCTTGCGGCAAGGCAACCAGCCAGTCGCCCTTCACCCGCGCCTTCTCGGCATAGGCGCCGAGATGGGTCTCGCCCATGCCCCAGCCGGTGCAGACGACCTTGTCGCCCGCCTTCCACTGCGGATGCGAGGACGCCTCGACCGTACCGGCGAAGTCGATGCCGGCGATCATCGGAAAGCGACGCACCACCGGCGCCTTGCCGGTGAGCGCAAGGCCGTCCTTGTAGTTCAGCGTCGACCATTCGACGCGGACGGTGACGTCGCCGTCCATCAGCTCGGCTTCGTCGAACTGCGTCAGCGCGGCATTGGTGCCCTTGTCCGCCTTGTCGATCCGGATCGCCTTGAATGTGGCCACGACTGAACTCCCTCAACTTGTTTGTCGTGGATGTTTAGCCGATCAGGCCGGCTGCGCAACCGCCCGTGCGACGGGTTTCTCCACGATCGGAAGATTGATCAGCGCCGAGAGCACGCCGAACAGGATCGAGAGCCACCAGATCGGCGTGTAGGAACCGAAGCGCTCGAAGACGATGCCCCCGAGCCAGACTCCGAGGAAGCCGCCGACCTGATGGCTGACGAAGGCGAAACCATAGAGCGTCGCGAGCCAGCGCGTGCCGAACATCAGCGCCACCAGCGCCGAGGTCGGCGGCACCGTCGACAGCCAGGTCAGGCCGGAGACCGCACCGAATGCGATCGCGGAGAACGGCGTGATCGGGAACGAGATGAAGGCGAGCGTCGCAAGCGCACGCGTGAAATAGATGACGGATAGGATGTAGCGCTTGGGCACACTGTTCTGGAGATAGCCGACGCTGAGTGAGCCGATGATGTTGAACAGGCCGATCGCCGCGATCACCCAGCCTCCGGTTTGCGCGGAGATACCGCGATCGACCAGGAAGGCCGGCAGATGCACGGTAATGAAGGCGAGCTGGAAGCCGCAGGTGAAGAAGCCGAGCACCAGCAGCACGTAGGAGCGGTGGCCGAAGGCTTCGGCGAGCGCCTTGGTGATGGTCTGATCATCCGCCGGCGTCGCGTTCGCCGACTGTGCGACCGGCGGCGTCGAGAGCGCCAGCGCCAGCGGGATGATCAGCAGCATCAGGAAGCCGAACACCGAAAGCGCCTGCTGCCAGCCGAAATTGTCGATCAAGGCAACGCCGATCGGCGCGAACAGGAACTGCCCGAATGAGCCCGCCGCCGTGCCGGCACCAAGCGCAAGGCCGCGCTTCTCGGCCGGCAGCAGCTTGGTGAACGCCGACAGCACCAGATTGAACGAGCAGCCGGCAAGGCCAAAACCGACCATGACGCCGGCGCCGATGTTGAGCGACAACGGCGTCGAGGAGTAGCGCATCAACAAGAGGCCGCCGGCATAGAGCAGAGCGCCGACGCACATCACCCGGAACAGGCCGAACCGATCGGCGACCGCGCCGGCGAACGGCTGGCCCAGGCCCCACAACAGATTCTGAACGGCAATCGCGAGGCCGAACACGTCGCGGCCCCAGGAGAATTCGTGACTCATCGGCTGCACGAAGAAGCCCAGCGCCGAGCGCGGACCGAAGCCGAGCATGCCGATCGCACAACCGCAGAGAATGATGACGGCCGGCGTGCGCCAGTTGGAGGAACGTGAGGGAGGAGCAAGTTCGCCCGCTGATGTCGACATGGGTGTTCCTCGTCTGTCTTTGGCGGACTCGCAAAGCAGCGGTCGCGAACATGGCACTTAATGCACTTGCATGAAAATCCCAAGTCAAAAACGATTGCATTCCACGGGGAGCTGCCGCGGGAGCATTGCGTTTCAATGTGGCCTCTCCTGGCGCGTCAGGCCCGGGCTTGACGGAAATGTGTGCGGTAGGATCTGGCGATCCCGATCAGAGCGTGTTATCTTTGATTTGCTCATATTGAGTATATTTGACCTCGGATGAAGTCCGCGCTGACCCCGCGCCGGATGATTCAGGTCCTAGATATACTCAATATGAGTATAATTGGTATGCAAGGGAGGCTTCAATGCCGATCGCTGGAATTTACGGCCCCGACGATTTTGCCAACCGGCCCCAGGGCCAGCACCAACACGAAGGCCAAATCACCGCCTCTCCCCGGGCCGCCCCGGCACGAACGAAACCCACGCTGCCGACGCCCTCGCTCGAATGGACGCCGGAGGTCGCGCGCGCCACGGCGCCGCTCTATGAGCGCGTGAAGCATGTGATCCCGCCGATCGAGTGGCCGCTAATGGCGCCGACGATCCAGGCGATCAACGAGTTGAAGCGCGCACGCGGCGCGGTGATCCTCGCGCACAATTATCAGTCTCCGGAGATCTTCCATGGCGTCGCCGATATCGGCGGCGATTCGCTTCAGCTCGCCGTCGAGGCCACCAAGGTGGAGGCCGGCATCATCGTCCAGTGCGGCGTGCACTTCATGGCGGAGACGTCAAAGCTGCTCAATCCGGACAAGACGGTGCTGATCCCGGATTCGCGCGCCGGCTGCTCGCTCGCCGCCAGCATCACGGGCGCCGACGTCCGCCTGCTGCGCGAAAAGTTTCCGGGCGTGCCTGTCGTCGCCTATGTCAACACCTCGGCCGAGGTGAAGGCCGAGGTCGACATCTGCTGCACTTCGTCGAACGCGGTGCAGGTGGTCGAGAGCCTGAATGCGCCGACCGTGATCTTCCTGCCCGATCGTTATCTCGCCACTTACGTGGCCTCGAAGACCGACGTGAAGATCATCGCCTGGAAGGGCGCCTGCGAGGTGCACGAGCGCTTCAAGGGCGAAGAGCTGCGCGCCTTCCGCGAGGCCGATCCATCGGTGCAGATCATCGCGCATCCCGAATGCCCGCCGGACGTGCTGGCGGAAGCCGACTTCACCGGCTCGACCGCGCACATGATCAATTGGGTGCGTGAGCGGCGGCCGCGGCGGCTGGTGATGATCACGGAATGCTCGATGGCCGACAATGTCCGCGCCGAGCTGCCCGACGTCGAGATGCTTCGCCCCTGCAATCTCTGCCCGCACATGAAGCGCATCACGCTCGCCAACATCCTGGATAGCCTGCTGACGCTCCGCGAGGAGGTCACGATCGATCCCGCGCTCGCGGTGCGCGCGCGGCGCTCGGTCGAGCGGATGATCAATCTGAAGAATTGAAGGCACCCCGTAACAACACACACCGCCGTCGTCCCTGCGAACGCAGGGACCCATAACCACAGGAAGATGTTTGGCGAAGAACAGCGTTGAGCAGCTTCGCAAGACAACTTCCGCCGCGGCGTATGAGTCCCTGCCTTCGCAGGGACGACGGCGGAGTGAATGGAGAGAGTCATGACCAACAACATCCACACCCTCACACGCGCCGACGACATCGTCATCGTCGGCGGCGGTCTTGCCGGATTGTTCTGCGCGCTAAAACTCGCGCCGCGGCCGGTGACCTTGATCTCGGCCGCGCCGCTCGGACAGGGCTCATCGTCGGCGTGGGCGCAGGGCGGCATCGCCGCGGCCGTGGCCGAGGGCGACACGCCGGAAGCGCATGCGGCTGACACGATCGCGGTCGGTGGCGGCCTCGTCGACGCGGCGGTGGCGCTCGGCATCGCGCGCGAAGCGGCACCCCGCATCCATGACCTGCTCACTTATGGCGTCCCCTTCGATCGCGATCTCGAAGGCAGGCTCGCTGTCGGCCGTGAGGCGGCACATTCCGCCCGCCGCATCGTGCATGTCAGGGGCGATGGGGCGGGCGCCGCAATCATCGCGGCCTTGAGCGAGGCCGTGCGCCGCACGCCGTCGATCCGCGTCATCGAAGGTGTCGTCGCCGAAACGCTCCTGACCGAGGATGGCGCCGTCACAGGACTTCAGTTGCGCGAAGCCGGCAATCTTTCGGCGCGGCCGCTCGTGCTCGCCGCCCGCGCGGTGGTGCTTGCCACCGGCGGCATCGGACATCTCTATGCCGTCACCACCAATCCGCGCGAGGCTGGCGGCTCCGGCCTTGCCATCGCCGCCCGTGCGGGTGCCGTGATCGCCGACCCCGAATTCGTCCAGTTCCACCCGACCGCCATCATGACCGGAGGCGATCCGGCGCCGCTCGCCACCGAAGCCCTGCGCGGCGAAGGCGCGACGCTGATCAACGGCAATGGCGAGCGCTTCATGGCGGCGCGTCATCCGCTCGCCGAGCTCGCGCCGCGCGACATCGTGGCCCGCGGCGTGTTTGCCGAGATCGCGGCCGGGCGCGGCGCCTTCCTCGATGCGCGGGCGGCGCTTGGCGCGCGCTTCGCCGACAGATTTCCGACCGTGCATGCGAGCTGCATTGGCGCCGGTATCGATCCCGCCACACAAATCATCCCGATTGCACCCGCCGCGCACTACCACATGGGCGGCGTCGCCGTGGACGGGCGCGGCCGCAGCTCGATCGACGGGCTCTGGGCAGGCGGCGAGGTGTCGTCGACCGGCGCACACGGCGCCAACCGGCTGGCCTCGAACTCGCTGCTCGAGGCCGTGGTCTACGCCGCGCGCATTGCCGAGGACATCGAGGGCCGCATTCTCCCCTCGCCTGCCCGCCTTCCCGACGCACCAGCCGCGTCGCGCGGCGGCACGCCGGATGCCGCGGCGGTGCAGCGGCTGCGGAAGATGATGAGCGCGCATGTCGGCGTTGTCCGCGACGGCGACGGTCTTACTGAAGCCGTGCAGCACTTCGCCGGGCTCGAACGCGAGGCAACGAGCATCGCGCTCCACAACATGGCGATTTCCGCCCTGCTGGTCGCCGCGTCGGCGTGGAGCCGACGCGAAAGCCGCGGCGCGCATTTCCGCGCCGATCATCCGGCCGAAATCCCCGCGCTGGCGCGGAGAACGATGACCACGCTCGCCGCTGCGCGCGAGATCGTGGCGGGTTTGAGCCCACTGCCGCGCGTTGCGAAACCCATGATCGCCTGATGGAGCCTCCCATGATCACCCCGACCTCACTGCTCAACCCCGACGCCTTCCTCTCGCCACTCGCCATCGACGCGGCCGTGCAGCGCGCGCTCGACGAGGACCTCGGCCGCGCCGGCGATATCACTTCGCTTGCGACGATCCCGGAAGCGACCAGGGCGCAAGCCGTGCTGGTCGCGCGTCAGTCCGGCGTGATCGCCGGCCTGCCGCTGGCGCTGGCGACCTTGCAAAAACTCTCGCCCGATATCGAGGTGCGCGCGCATGTCCGTGACGCCGCGCGCGTCGCTCGCGGGCAGCTGGTGCTGACGATCTCGGGCCCGGCGCGCGCCATCCTCACCGCGGAGCGAACCGCGCTGAACTTCGTCGGCCGCCTGTCGGGCGTCGCGACGTTGACGGCCGAGTACGTCGCGCGCACTGAAGGCACGAGGATGCGCATCTGCTGCACGCGTAAGACCACGCCGGGGTTGCGCGCGCTGGAGAAATACGCGGTGCGCTGCGGCGGCGGCTTCAACCACCGCTTTGGCCTCGACGATGCGATCCTGATCAAGGACAACCACATCGCGGTTGCCGGCGGCGTCGCCGCGGTGCTGGAGCGCGCCCGCAGCCATGCCGGCCATCTCGTCAAGATCGAGATCGAGGTCGATACGTTGGCACAACTGCGCGAGGTGCTGGCTACCGGGCTGGCCGACGCCGTGCTGCTCGACAACATGGACCTAGCAACGCTGCGCGAGGCGGTGCGGATCAACGAGGGGCGCCTTAAGCTGGAGGCATCCGGCGGCGTCACATTGGAGTCGATCGCCGCGATTGCCGCGACCGGCGTCGATTACGCCTCGGCAGGCGCGCTGACGCATTCGGCGCCGAACTTCGACTGCGCGCTGGATATCGAGATGTGAGGCAGGTCTTCTCCCTCTCCCCGTTCTTACGGGGAGAGGTGAAAACAACTACCTCCGCTCGCTCACGCCCATTTCCGCGGAGCTCTTGGCTTCCTGCGCGAGCTCGGCGGAGAGCGCGGCGGTCTGGGCCGGGGTGCCCCAGCTTGGTTCCTCGCTGCCGTCGCCCCAGGCGCGGGGCCGATAGAAGGTGTGCACGCCGGTCTTGTACATCTTCTTCATCTCGGCGACCCAGGACGGACGCACCCAATAGGCATGATAGTGCGTGGACTTGCCGACTTCGGGCAGCCAGATCTGGCCGTCGAGCATGGCCTTCGCGATCTTCTTGGCGCGCTCCCACATCTCGGGCTCACGGATCACGTCGGCATTGTTGTCGCAGGCGAAGGTGAACTGGCAGGCGAGATGGCGGTGCTTGTTCTGATAGACAGCGCCGCACACGGTGTCCGGATATTTGCCGGAGAACACGCGGTTCATCACGACCTGCGCGACCGCCATCTGGCCGCGCACGGCCTCGCCGCGGGATTCGAAGTAGACCGCTTCCGCGAGGCACTTCTCGGATTTCGCGCGCGACTTGTCGTCGAGCGCGAGCCGTTCCGCCGGTGATCTGGTGCGCTGGTTGTCGGCGTTGACCTCGCCCTTCGGCGCGACGCTCTCGCCGCTTTCGATGTCCTTGGCGATGTCCGCTGTGGGCGGCGACAGCGCGGCCGTCACCTTCATGTCGGGGTCGGGCATCACGATCAGCGGCTCGGCGCCGGGCTGCCAGCTCTCGATGCTCTCGAGATTGCCGCCGAGCGAGGAGCTGCCGAAGAACAGGTTCGCGGTCTTGACGCTGAAGGGATCGCGCACAGGCGTGGTCGGCGCAGTGGTTCGCTTCAGCGCTTCGAGCGGCTGGACCGCCAACGCACGCGCAGCGGCGCTGGCTTGTGGCGGGTTGGCATATTGCGGCAGCGGCGGCGCGCGCAGCGCTTCCTGGAGTTCTGGATCGAGCGCGGCCGCGGACTCCGGCGACATCGCCTGCGGCAACGCGGCCGTCTTGGCGCCGAACACCGAGCTGTTCGACGTCGCGGGATCCTGCTGCGCCGGTACCGAAGCTGGCGCGGCCGTCTCGGGAGCCTCGGCCGGTGTGACGGTTGCGAGGCGATCGCCCTTCATGGAGCGATCGACCTTGGGAAAGTCGGAAGCCTGGTAGCGGGGCGCGGCCTGCAGCGCCGGATTACGGCTGATCGCGCCGGTGACGTCGCGGCCATCGAGGCTCGCGAGGCGAACCATCGCGCTCTGCGGAACGGAGGTGCCAATGGGGCGCGAGAAGCTGTAAGTGGCGAGCTGGATGGAGGACGCCGCGGAGAACACCTGCTTCTGCCAACGCTCGGCGACGCCGGGTTGGCGCGCCAGCAAGGAGGCAATGTCCTGATAGCCGGTCTCTCTCGGCATCAATGCGAAGATGAAGAGACCGATTCCGAAGGACGCGAACCGCGCGCCCTTCGGATGGTTACGCAACACTGACATCGTTACGCTCACGCTACGCTTACGCCAGAAAAATCGAGCCGCAGTACATCCGTGCAATTCGATCTTTATCGTAAGTATCTAATTTAGGTTGCCGGGGCGTTAATCCGCGTTGCGCACACGGCACACACAAGCGTTTGCAGGTGTTTTCACGGGGTGATGATGCGCGTTGGTAAACGCGACCTCACGTGAAGCGGTAAACAACTGGTCAATGCGAATGGTGAAGGAACCCTTGCGCGCGCGTATCATTACGGGACGCGCGACGAGTTCCCAGTGTTGCGCGCGGGATGCTCGTCATTGCGAGCGCAGCGAAGCATCCAGAATCTTTCCGCAGAGGCAATCTGGGTTGCTTCGTCGCATCTGCGCAAAATTGCTACGCAATTTTGTCGCCGAGCTCCTCGCAATGACGTGGAGAAAGCGGCGCCCAAAACAAAAGAGGCGGAGCTTTCGCTCCGCCTCTTCATTCCAGCATTTTAGTTCGCCTTACGCCTGGCTCGCGACGGCCTTGCCGAGTGCGGCCTGCGCGGCGGCGAGGCGGGCGATCGGCACGCGGTAGGGCGAGCACGAGACGTAGTCGAGGCCGATATTGTGGCAGAAGGCGACCGAGGCGGGATCGCCACCGTGCTCGCCGCAGATGCCGACCTTGAGCTTCGGCCGCGTCTTGCGGCCGCGCGCGACACCGATCTTGACCAGCTCGCCGACGCCTTCCTGGTCCAGCGCGACGAAGGGATCGATCGGGAGGATGCCCTTGGACACGTAGGTCCCGAGGAAGCTCGCCGCATCGTCGCGGCTGATGCCGTAGGTCGTCTGCGTCAGATCGTTGGTGCCGAACGAGAAGAACTCGGCCGACTCCGCGATCTCGGCCGCGAGCAGACAGGCGCGCGGCAGCTCGATCATGGTGCCGACCTGATAGGCGAGCTTGGTGTTGGTGTCGCGCATCACCGCCTGCGCGGTCGCATCGATCCGCGCCTTGACGAGATCGAGCTCCATCTTGGTCGCGATCAGCGGCACCATCACCTCGAGGCCGACGGCCTTGCCGGTGCGCTTCTCGGCTTCGACCGCCGCCTCGAAGATCGCACGCGCCTGCATCTCGGCAATCTCCGGATAGGCGATCGCGATACGGCAGCCGCGGAAGCCGAGCATCGGGTTGAACTCCGAGAGCTCGCGGGCGCGGTCGGCGAGGCGCCGCGGGTCGGTGTTCATGGCGCGCGCCACTTCCTCGACCTCGGCATGGGTGTGCGGCAGGAACTCGTGCAGCGGCGGATCGAGCAAGCGGATCGTGACCGGCAGGCCCTTCATGATCTCGAACAGCTCGACGAAGTCGGCGCGCTGCATCGGCAGCAGCTTGGCGAGCGCAGCGCGGCGGGACTGCTCGTCCTCGGAGAGGATCATCTCGCGCACGGTGCGGATGCGCGTCTCCTCGAAGAACATGTGCTCGGTGCGGCACAGGCCGATGCCCTCGGCGCCGAACTTGATCGCGGTGCGCGCGTCGTCAGGCGTATCGCCATTGACGCGGACGCCGATCTTGCGGACCTGATCAGCCCAATTCATCAGCGTGCCGAACT
>Ga0102591_1003503_pt1 | contig 13973 bp, 10 predicted proteins | sample AraplaCol_mCL_r2_2_FD_76860 | JGI IMG/M metagenome (GOLD analysis project Ga0102591, IMG submission 76860) | Arabidopsis root microbial communities from North Carolina, USA - plate scrape MF_Col_mCL_r2 (SPADES assembly) (version 2) | ecosystem: Host-associated > Plants > Roots > Endosphere... | reverse complement strand
TATGCCGAAGGGGCGGCCGGGAGTCAACGACCTTGGAGCCGCTCGGCGTGCCAGCTCACGTGATCCCCGATGAAGGTCGCGATGAAGAAGTAGCTGTGGTCGTAGCCCTCCTGGCGGCGGACCGTGACCTTGCGGCCGGCCTTGACGGCGGCGGCTTCGATCAGTTCGGGCTTCAGCTGGCTTTCCAGGAAGCTGTCGGCCAGGCCCTGGTCGATCAGGATCTCGTCGAAGCTCGCGCCGGCTCCATCCTCGATCAGCGCGCAGGCGTCGTGCGCCCGCCAGGCGGCGCGTTCGGGGCCGAGATAGGCGCTCATCGCCTTGTCGCCCCACGGGCAGTTCAGCGGCGAGACGATCGGCGAGAAGGCGCTGACCGACCTGAACAGGTCCGGATTGCGCAGGGCGATGGTCAGGGCTCCATGGCCGCCCATCGAGTGGCCGAAGATCCCCCGCCGCGCCGGGTCCAGCGGGAAGGCGCCGTCGACGGCCATCAGCAGGTCGCCGGTGACATAGGCGTACATCTTGAAGTGCGGCGCCCACGGGGCCTGGGTGGCGTCGACATAGAAGCCCGCCCCCTGCCCCAGGTCATAGGCCGGATCGTCGGCCACGCCGTCTCCACGCGGGCTGGTGTCGGGCGCGACGATCGCCACGCCGTGCTTGGCGGCGTATTCGTAGACCCCCGACTTCACCGTGAAATTGTCCTCGGTGCAGGTCAGGCCCGACAGCCAGACGAGATAGGGGAACGGCCCCTCGCCCTCTGGGAGCCACACCGTGAACTTCATCGGCGTGCCGGTGCTGGTGCTGGCGTGCCGGCAATAGCGCAGGATCCCGCCATGGACGCGGTGGGTGTTGAGGATCTCGACGGTCATGTTCACTCCTGTCACTCGCCCCCTCCGCGCTTTGCGCTCCTCCCCCGGAGGGGGAAGAAGGATCGCGTCCCTTCCGCCCGCCTTTTGGGGGCGGACGACCCGCTCAGCGGGTCAGGTGGGGGGAGTATCCTTCTAGAACGTCACCACGGTCCGGATGCTCTCGCCGGCATGCATCAGGTCGAACGCCTTGTTGATGTCCTCCAGCGGCAGCACGTGGGTGATCATCGGGTCGATCTGGATCTTGCCGTCCATGTACCAGTCGACGATCTTGGGCGTGTCGGTGCGCCCGCGCGCGCCGCCGAAGGCCGTGCCCTTCCAGACCCGGCCGGTGACCAGCTGGAAAGGGCGGGTGGCGATTTCCTTGCCGGCCTCGGCCACGCCGATGATGATGCTCTCGCCCCAGCCGCGGTGGCAGGCCTCCAGCGCCTGGCGCATGACCGTGGTGTTGCCGGTGGCGTCGAAGGTGTAGTCGGCGCCGCCGTCGGTCAGGGCCACCAGGTGGGCGACGAGATCGCCCGAGACGTCCTTGGGATTGACGAAATGGGTCATGCCGAACTTGCGGCCCCATTCCTCGCGGTCCGGGTTCAGATCGACGCCGACGATCATGTTGGCGCCCACCAGCTTCAGGCCCTGGATGACGTTTAGGCCGATGCCGCCCAGGCCGAAGACGATGGCGTTGGCGCCCGGCTCGACCTTGGCGGTGTTGGTCACCGCGCCAACGCCGGTCGTCACGCCGCAACCGCAGTAGCAGGCGGTCTTGAACGGCGCGTCCTTGCGGATGCGGGCCACGGCGATCTCGGGCAGCACCGTGTAGTTCGAGAAGGTCGAGCAGCCCATGTAGTGATGGATGGTCTGGCCCTTGTAGGAGAAGCGGCTGGTGCCATCCGGCATCAGCCCCTTGCCCTGGGTGGCGCGGATGGCCGTGCAGAGGTTGGTCTTGCCCGAGAGGCAGCTTTTGCACTGGCGGCATTCGGGCGTGTAGAGCGGGATCACGTGGTCGCCGACCGCCAGGCTGGTGACGCCGGCGCCGACCTCGACCACCACGCCCGCGCCCTCGTGGCCCAGGATCGACGGGAACAGGCCTTCGCTGTCCAGGCCGTCCAGGGTGTAGGCGTCGGTGTGGCAGACGCCGGTGGCCTTGATCTCGATCAGGACTTCGCCGGCCTTGGGCCCTTCGAGGTCGACCTCGACGATCTCCAGCGGCTTCTTGGCTTCGAAAGCGACGGCGGCGCGGGTCTTCATCGTGGGGCTCCGATCGAACTTGAGCGCCTGTGGTACGCCGATGCGCAGGGTTCGATAATCCCAATTGATGCAAAACATTGTTGCCATGAAGGGACAATGAGCGCACCACCGCCGCCATGGGCGCCTGGGACGGCATCGACGAATTCGTGGCCACGGCCGAGGCCGAGAGCTTCTCGCAAGCCGCGCGGCGGCTGGGCCTGTCCACGTCCGGCGTCAGCCGCGAGGTGGCCCGGCTGGAAGAGCGCCTCCAGACCCGTCTGCTCTATCGCACCACCCGCCGCGTCAGCCTGACCGACGCCGGGCGGGCTTTCCTGGCCCGCTGCCGCCAGCTGGTCCACGACCGCGACGAGGCCCTGGCCGCCGTCGGCGAGGAGGACGGAGAGGTCAAGGGGCTGCTGCGCATGACCTGCTCGACGGCCTATGGCGAGCGCTACGTCGCGCCGGCGGTCAACGCCTTCGTCCTGGCCCATCCGCGGCTGTCGGTGCACATCGAGCTGGACGACGCGGTGCGCGACATCGTCAGCGAGGGCTTCGATCTGGCCATACGCTTCGGCCGCCTGACCGACAGCCGCCTGATCGCCAAGCGCCTGGCCTCGCGCACCCGCCGCCTGTGCGCCGCCCCGGCCTATCTGGCGCAAGCCGGCACGCCGCGCACGATCGCCGAGCTGGAAGGCCACGCCTGCGTGCTGGGCGCGGTCGACGCCTGGCCGTTCCGCGACCCGGGTCCGGAAGGCGACCGCGAGATCGTCTTCAAGCCCCAGGGCCGCTGGCGCTGCAACAGCGGCCAGGCGGTGCTGGACGCCGCGCTGCAAGGCCTGGGGATCTGCCAGCTGCCCAACTTCTACGTCGACGCCGCCGTCGCCGAAGGCCGGCTGGTCCCGCTGCTGGAGGACTGCCTGCCGGCCGACGAGGGCGTGTGGGCGGTCTATCCGCACCTGCGCCTGCTGCCGGCCAAGGTGCGGCTGCTGGTGGAGCACCTGGAGCGGGGGTTGGGGTGAAGACCCCCTCCGGCCCTCTGGGCCACCTCCCCCAGAGGGGGAGGATCTACGCCGCGGATGCTCCCCCTCTGGGGGAGCTGTCGCGGAGCGACTGAGGGGGTCCTCTCCGACCTCAGAACGCGATCCGCGCCCCGCCGCCGATCACGATGCCCTTGCCCTCCGAGCGCCCGCGCAGGGACAGCTCCATCGGGAAGGCGGTGCCGTCGTACAGCGTCTGGTCGGCGTGGATCACGCTGTCCTTCAGCTTGATGTACGAGGCCCCCAGGTCGAGGTTGATGTTGCGCTTGGGCGTGACCGTCGCGCCGAGGCTGTAGATCATCCGGTCGCCGTCGGGCACGCGGGCGTCGCGGTACTGGTCGTTGGTGGGGGTCGGGTCCTTCTGGACGCCGGCCCGCAGGGCCAGCCACTTCGTCGCCTGGTAGTCGACGCCGACGGCGACGTTGGTGGTGTCCTTGTAGAACTCGTTGACGACGATCTGCTTGGGCAGCAGCGCGCCCGGCAGCAGCTGGCCCGCGCCCTTCAGGTCGACGGTCACCGTGTCGAAGTCGCTCCAGCCGAAGCGCTGCACCTGGGCGTGGACGGCCAGCTTGCGCGTCGGCTTCGCCGTCACCCCGGCCGTGGCGATCCAGGGCGTGGAGAAGCTGGTCGTCGCCTCCTGCTGGCTGGTGACCAGCGAGAACGGCCCCTGGAAGCCGTAGATCGCCACCGTGCCGTCCAGTTCGTGCTTGTAGCCGGAGCGGTACGAGCCGGCGACGACCAGGCGATCGCCCGGATGCACCTGGAAGCCGGCGTTCCAGCCGTAGCGGATGTCCTCGCCCTTGACCTCGATCTTGCCGTCCGGGAACGGCGCGGTCAGGTCGGGGCCCATCTGGCTGAAGGTGGCGTCGAAATAGTCGATGTTGCCGCCGCCGCCGACGCTGAGCCAGTCGGTGACCCGATAGGCCAGGGCCGTCTGCATGTTGATGTTCAGGAACCGCGACTTGATGGCGTTGTAGCGCACCCAGCTGTCGCCGTCGTAGGTGGTCACGGCGTTGAACGGAGCGTTGATCCCCACGCCCAGCGACAGCCGGCTGGTCAGCGGCATGGCGAAGGCGAAGTTGGGCACGATCGACTTGGGGATCGGGTTCTTGGCCACCGAGTTGCCGCCCACCGCCAGGGCCGGCTGCAGCGGAATGTTGGGCAGGCTTTCCAGGGTCGGAATCAGCACGCCGTTGGTCAGCCCTGGCAGCACGCCGCTGAGCAGGCCGGTGACCCCGTTCGGCAGGCCCGGGATCGACGTGCCCAGCACGGCGGGAATGTTCAGCGTCGGCCGCTGCAGGGTCGAGCCCTCGTCGGTCACCTCGCCGGTGACGAAGATGCCGGCCGCGCCGGTGTAGAGCTCCTTGTCCTCGATCCGGCCGATGGCGGCGGGGTTCCAGAACATCGCCGAGGCGCCGACGTCGGTGGACTCGCCCGAATAGGCGCGGCCCATGCCCTTCACCGACTGCTCCTGGATGTAGAAGGCGCCCGCGAAGGCGTGTCCGGCGCTGACGACCGCGCACACGGCCGCGCTCACGGCGAGCCGTGTCTTCAGGTGCTTGCTCACGCTGTTTCCTCCCTGCGACTCCCGCATTTTCAGGAGCTCAGCCGGGCAACGCAGGTCACCGCCAAAGAGTTCCGGCGATTTACGTTACGTCATTACTCGCGAAGACTGGACACAATTACGCCATCATCACAAACCGTGCACCTTCACCATTTCCCGAAGGATCAGAGCACCTTGCGCAAGCTGAGGCGCACGGTGCGACCGGCGGCGTCCATGTAGTCTTCCTGGTAGGCCTGGGGCGTCACGCCCTTGTCGTTGACCACCTGCTGCTTGGTGTCGAACAGGTTGTCGACGCCGAGGCTGACCCGCGAGCCCTTCAGCCAGCCGTAGCGCTTGGCCCAGTCCTTGCGCGCATCAAGATCGACGAAGCCCTGCAGGCCCAGCGTCGGCAGGTCGGAGAAATAGAGGTCGTCGCCGTTCAAACCGCCGTCCACCCAGGTGGACGAGCGCCAATTGCCGCGCAGGGTGGCGCCCATGCCGCTGCGGGCCAGCACCGCCTGGAGGTAAAGCTCATGGCGCGGCGTGCCGCCCCGCCGGCCCAGCGAGGCGCCGTCCAGCAGGTTCAGCGGCGCCATGCCGTCGCGGATCACCACCTCGTCCTTCAGCCGCCAGGTGTGGTTCATCGAGATCTGCAGCCGGGTCTGGCCGGGCGGGATGGCGCCCCCGCCCATGCGGGACATCATGCCGCCGCCGGTGATCTGCACCCCGCCGGGAGGACGTGAACCGCCCTGAACCACCCTCGCCTGTCCGCCGCCGGCCGGCGCGGCCGAGGGAGTGCCGGATGCCGGGTTAGCGCCGGCGCTCGCTCCAGCGCCCGGGGCCGGCCTCGGCGCCGGACCGGGCGCGGTCGGGGCCGGCCCGCCCCAGCGCAGGTTGTAGTTCACGCCCCAGCGCAGGATCTGGTTGTCGGCGTGGGCGAAGTTCACCGGCCGGCTGTCGACCGAGATCAGCCGTCCCACCTGCGTCGGATCCGTCGAGGCCTCGCGCACGAAGCGCGAGGGGAAGGCGGCCTCCAGCTCGGGCGAGATCGACGGGAACGAGGCGATCTGGTCGTCGATGCGGCTGGCCGTGTAGTTGCCCCAGAAGAAGAAGTCCGTCTTCTCGAACGGCTTGTAGAAGAAGTTCAGCTTCACGACCTGGCGGCTGTCGGGCTTCAGGTTCGGGTTGCCGCCCTCGATGCGGGTGACGTTGACCGTGTCGCCGGTGGCGAAGTCGTACATCGAGACGTTGGGCGTCTGCACGACCGGGTCGTTGACCTGCTGCGGCGTCGGCTCGCCCTCCTCGGTGCTGTAGTTCAGCCCCAGGCTGACGCCCTTCATCGGCTGCCACGACACCCCGCCCCCGGCGGTGACCAAGCCGCCGATGTCGGAGAACTGCTCGTAGAGGCCGTTGCCGTTCAGCGACACCGAGCCGATGAAGCCCAGCGGCCCCTCGCCGCGCTCCAGCAGCGGCAGGTCGAGGCTGGCGTAGGCGGTGGCGCGGTCGCGGGTCAGGTCGCGCTGGGTGGCGACGCCCGAGCGCACGCTGTCGGCGTCGACCCTGCGGCTGTCGACCCCGGTCTTGAAGGTGGCGCGCAGACGGCCCGTCGGAAGCTCTGCCAGGGGGCCGGACGCCGTGAACTCGGCCTTGGCGTTGGTGGTGACGGAGTCGGCGGTGTCCTGGGCGTTGTAGCGCAGCAGGTTGGCCGGGATCGGCCCGAACGGGTTCACCGTCGGGTCGTTGGCCTTGACCGCGGCGGTGAACAGCGAGGTGTCCACGCCCCGGCCCGTGCGGGTGGCGCTGTCGGTCAGGTCGAAATTGCCCGAAAGGCTCCAGCGCCAGCCCCCGAACATGCCCAGCGCCGTCGTCGCCAGCTCGATCTTGTCGGTGTCGATCTTGCGGCGCAGGGCGTCGCGCACGTCGAGATAGCGATAGAGGGCCACGTCGCCCGCAAACGGCGAGAACGGGTTGTCGTCGTAGAGGTCCAGCTTGACGCCGGTCAGACCCAGATAACTGATCCGGCTGGTACTCTCGATATTGCCGCTGAACGACACCGTGGTCTTGCCGAAGTTGCGGCTGTAGCCGCCCTGGATCGCCCCCTCCTCGCCGCGCGGCAGCAGGGTGCGCGAGGCGGTCAGGTCGTCGGTCGCAAAACCGCCGGCGCCGGCGACAAAGTCGGCAAGGCTGGGCACGGCGCCCGCGAAGGCGCCCGGAACCGCGGCCTTGGTCACGGTCGAGCCGACCAGGGCCGACAGGGCCGGGTCGATCTCGGTCGGCGTCGCCAGCGGCGGGCCGACGATATTGCCCTGCAGGTCGTAGGGCGAGGAGTTGGCGCGGACGATGTCGCGCTCCTGCTCGTAGAGCGGGGTCTCGCGGCGGTAGCGGACATTGACGGTCCAGCGGCCGTCGGCGTCGACCTTGAACAGGCCGCCCCGCTCCTCCGAGAAGGTGCGGCCGCCCTCGGTGGCGAAGCGCCGCTCGTCCTCGACGGAGACCTGGCGGAAGTTCTTCTTGAGGACGAAGTTCAGCACCTTCTGGTCGGCGCGGTACCCATAGGCGAGAGCCTTTTCCTCGGGATAGATCTCGGCCTTCAGCACCGCCTCGGGCGGGATGCCGTTCATCTCCTGCGGTCCGGAGATGCGCTGGCCGTTGATGACGATGATCGGCGGCTCGTCGCCGCCCCGGCCGCGCGAGGAGACGGTCAGCGGCGCCAGGGCCGTGACCAGCTCCGACAGACTGCCCGCGCCATAGGCCTGGATGTCGGCCTCGTCGAGCACGTGCTCGGCCTCGATCGGCCCCTCGGTCTTGCCGCGCGGCGCGGCGTCGACCGTCACGCCGGCGACGCTGTCGATGTCTTCGGTGGTCGTGCTGGCGGGCGCGGTCTCGGTGGGCGCGTTTTCAACGGGCGCGGCGGCCGCAGCCGTCGTGGAAGATTTGGCGTCCGACGACTTGGCGTCCGAGGCGGCGGCCTCGGCGCTCGCCGGCTCGGCGGACTTGGTGTCGCCCGGCTGGCCGCTTCCCACGGCCAAGGCGGCCGCCAGACCTTGCAGCAGCGTTCCGCCCAGCGCCATCGCCCCACTCCCCACGCTCGCCCCGACGCTCAACCGTCGAGTGCCGCCCACAACCAAACCTTGGCCATGGATTTGGGCTGGATAGCGGCGTTTTCGCGGATGCGAAAATTAAAGCCCTGTAAGGTGGGAAACCGGTTTCTCTGGTCCCGGAACGTGGGAGTTTCTACTCCTCCTTCGCCGCTTTCTGGGCGGCCAGCTTGGCCAGCACCCGGCCGCGTCCCTTCGACAGGGCGGTGATCACGCCGCGGAAGGTGCGAACCTCCTGGTCGGTCAGGCGGGCGCGGGCCAGCGGGACGCGCAGGTTGCGCACCATCGACGGCCTCTTCTCGGGCGGATGGTAGAAGCCGGCCTTGTCCAGCTCGCCTTCCAGATGCTCGTACAGGCCCTGCATCGCGGCCTGGTCGGCCGGCCCCTCGACGTTCAGCTCGAACTTCTTCCAGGGGCGGTCGTCGACCGTCATCTTCCATTCGTAGGCGTTGATCGACACGGCCTGGGCCAGGTTCAGCGACCGGAAGCGCTCGTCGATCGGGATCGAGACGATGGCCTGGCACAGGGCGATGTCGTCGGTCTCCAGCCCGGCGCGCTCGCCGCCGAACAGCAGGCCGACCTTGCGGCCCTGCTCGACCTCGGTCGCCAGATGGCCGGCGGACTCGCGCGGGGTGTAGACCGGCAGGCGCGTCTCGCGCGGGCGGGCCGTGGTGGCGTAGACCAGGTGCAGGTCGGCGATGGCCTCGGCCAGGCTGCCGAACACCTTGGCGTCGTCCAGCGGCCAGCTGGCGCCCGAGGCGCTGGCCCAGGCCCGCTCCTGGGGCCAGCCGTCGCGCGGATTGACCAACCGCAGCTCATAGAGGCCGAAATTGGCCATCACCCGCGCCACGGCGCCGATGTTCTCGGCCAGCTGCGGGGCGCTGAGGATCACGCACGGCGGGGTGCGGACGACGTCTTCGGGAGCAGTTTCGGTGGTCATGGGCGTCCCTTTGCCGCCGCAGCGCGCCTCCGCGCAAGTCCGAAGCGCGTTCTGGCGCGTTTAGCCCCCGCTCACGCTTGTTCCGACCGGAGGCCCCATGCACCGCCGCGCCCTGCTCTCCGCCCTCGCCGTTCCCGCCTTGCCGGCGGCGTTGACGGCCTGCCGCGGCCGCTCGCGGACGGGGCAGGACGACCTGGCCTTCGCCCCCGAGACCCTGAACCCCAAACTGGTGGCCCTGGCCGAGCGGGCCCGCCCCGGCATACTGGGCGTCGCGGCCCAGGACCTGACCACCGCCCAGCGCATCGCCACGGCCGGGGACCGCCCCTTCCCGATGGACGGGGTCTGGAAGGCGGCGCTGGGCGCGGCGGTGCTGTCGGAGATCGAGGCCAAGGCCCTGTCGCCGTCCGAGACCCTGGCGATCGAGGATGTCGACCTGTCGCCGCCGCCCGGCGCCGTGGCCGACGCCTGGCCCGCCCACGGCCGCTATACCGTCGAGGACCTGCTCAAGCGCGCCGTGGCCCTGTCCGACAACACCGCCGCCGACGTGCTGCTGAAGCGGATCGGCGGCCCCGGCGCGGTCACCGCCTGGCTGGAGCTGCGCAAGGTCGAGGGCGTGCGGCTCGACCGCTACGCCCGCCAGTTGTTGCCCGAACAAGCGGGCGCGGCCTCGTTCCGCGCCGACTGGAAAGGCCAGGCCTGGCGCAAGGCGGTGCTGGCGACGCCGGAGACGCAGCGCCGGGCCGCCCAGCAGCGCTATCTCGCCGATCCGCGCGACACCGCCACGCCCCTGGGCGCGGTGCGCTTCCTCGAAGCCCTCAACCAGTTCGAACTGACCAGCCAGGACGGCCGGGGCCGCCTGCTGCGCCTGATGGAAGCCGCCGCCGGCGATCGCCTGCGCCCCGCCCTGCCCGCCGGCGCCCGCCTGGCGGCCCTGACGACCTGGACGCCCTACGACCTTGGCCTCTGCGCCGCCGACGCCACCCTGGCCATGGTCCAGCTGCAAGACGGCCGCCGCTTCGCCCTGGCCATCTTCCTCAAGGCCTCGCCGCTGGAGGACGAGGACCGCACCGCGCTGGTGGTGGACGTCGCGCGGACGGTGCTGGCGGGGGCGGGGAAAGCCTGAATAGAGGCCTCACCGGCGGGTCGGGGCGCTGTAGATCAGCACGCAGTCGGAGAAGCGGGGGCGATAGTTCAGCATGACGCCGCCCGGCCCGTCCCAGACATACATCCCGCCGAGCCCCTGGCGGGACCCCTTCAGCAGGCGGTCGGGCCGGCCGCGCCGTGCGAGGGTTTCGTCCAGCAGCCGCGCACAGCCGTCCGCGTCGGAAAGGCTCAGAGCGATCCTGTGCAGCCGGCGCTCCCGAGGATCGAACACGAAGGCCGCGTCGAACCAGCGGTCGCCCTGGCGGATGCGCCCCTTGGAGACGAACTGGGGTTCTTCGACCTGAAGGTGGTCAGGCTCTTCGAGACGGGCCGGCGACAGCGCTCCCGCCGACCGAGCCGTCGCCTCCGCGTCGGTCATGCCCCACTCCACCCATGGCGCGACCGGCGCGGCGGGCGCGCAGCCGGCGACCAGGCCGGCGAAGAGGCCCGCGACCAGGATCGATACGGATCGACGCATGCCGGCCTTCCCCCCCAAGACAGGTCCGGTCAGCCTAGGCTCAAGACTACATTCGTCAATCCAATCGGCTCACCCGAGCCGCGCAAAAGGCGTGGCGCCACCTGACGGCGATCGCCGCCATCGGCTATGCTTGGGCCTCACTCTCGCGAGCGACCGCCATGTCACCAGACGCCCCGCCCGACACGCCTGTATCCGCCCTGGAGGGGACGCCCGGCCCGGACGGGTTGGCCATGCTGGGCCCCGCGGTGCGAGTCGACTGGCGCCGGCCGCCAGGCCAGGACGCCACGGTCGATTGGCGGATATTCTGGCTGGATGCGGAGGTTGCGGCGGGAACCCTGACACGCGCCAATCCCACGACCGGCGTGTCGATGGTCGAGGCGACGCTCGCCGGCTCGATGAACCTCAGCTTTCTTCCGGACATGACGCTGTGGTGCGAACTGCGGGGCCCGAACCTGCCGCTGACGCGCAAGACCCTGCAGGTCTGGCCCGCGCCGGCCGAGCTCGGCGAAACGCCGGCCGGTTGCGCCCCGGAAAGCCTCACCGCCCCTACTCCGCCGCGCTGACCTTCGTCGTCAGGCGCGTGCGGGCGCCGGCCAGGGCCTGGACCAGCAGCCCGGGATTGAGCGGCTTGGCCACGTGCAGGTCGGCGCCGGCGGCGTGGGCGGCGGCGATGTGTTCGTCCATGGCGTTGGCGGTCAGCATGATCACCAGCATCCGCCGCGCGCCCTGGGCCGCCTCGCGGGCGCGGATGGCGCGGGTGGCGGTCAGGCCGTCCATCACCGGCATCTGCATGTCCATCAGCACGGCGTCGAAGGGCTGCTCGTCCAGCGCCCGCAGCGCCGCCTCGCCGTCCTCGACCATGGTCAGGTCGACGCCGAACGGCTCCAGTACGATCTCGACCACCTTGCGGTTGCCCGGATGGTCCTCGGCCACCAGCACCCGCAGGCCCTCCAGCGAGATCGGCCCGTCGTCGTCCTCGTCCTCGTGGCCGAGGATCTCGGTCGAGGGCTGCAGCGGCAGGTCGACGATGAAGGTCGCGCCCCGTCCGGTGACCGCCCGCGCGTCGATCGAGCCGCCCATCATCTCGGCCAGGGCCGCGCAGATCGACAGGCCCAGGCCCGTGCCGCCGAACTGGCGGGTGATCGACTGGTCGGCCTGGACGAAGCGCTTGAACAGGCGCTCGCGCACGGCGTCGTCGAAGCCCACCCCGGTGTCGCTGACGCTGAAGCGGACCACGTCGCCGATCCGCTCGACCGACAGGTCCACCCCGCCGACGCTGGTGAACTTCACCGCATTGCCCAGCAGGTTCGACAGGATCTGGCTGATCCGTCCGGCGTCGCCCTCGTAGCGGCCGATCGCCTCGGGCGACACCGACCACGAGAAGGTCAGGTTCTTGGCCTCGGCCGAGGCGCGGTGCAGCTCGGCCATGCCGGCGACCAGGGTCTCCAGGTCGAAGGGCGCGAAGGTCAGCTGGAACTCGCCGGCCTCGATCTTGGAGACGTCGAGGATGTCGCCCAGCACCTGCTCCAGCAGGCGGCCCGACGAGGCGACCAGGGCGGCCAGCTCGCGGCGGCGGGCCGGATTGCTCTCTTCGGCCAGGCGGTCGCCGACCGCGATGACGCCGTTCAGCGGCGTGCGCAGCTCGTGGCTCATATTGGCCAGGAACACCGACTTGGCCTGGTTGGCCTTTTCCAGCTCGCGGGTGCGGTCGGCGACCCGGTCCTCCAGCGAGCGCAGCAGGTCGTCGTGCACTTCCCGCTGCTTGCGCAACGCCCTGGCCAGAGCGCCGATCTCGTCGCCGCGGGCCTCGATGCGGGCGGCCGCGACGCCGTCGTCCTCGCGATGGGCCTCGGCCAGGCCCCGCAGCGGCGTGACCACCTCGCGCGCCATCAGGCGATAGAGCAGCAGCAGCTGGGCGATCACTCCGACCACGCCGAACAGCAGCACCCACGAAGCCGTCTTCACCGCGTTCCAGACGATCTGGTCCGAGCGGAAGGTCATCAGGAAGTACCAGTCCGGCTCCTTCATCCGGCCGTAGGCCACCACCCGGTCGCCGCCCCGGTCGCGCAGGGCGCCGACGTCGCCGCCATGCTCGCGGATCTGGGCCACCAGGTCGGCCACCCGCTCGCTGGATTGCACCCGCGCCAGCTGGGCGGCGTCGACCACCCCGTCCTTGGCCAGGCCCGGCGCGGCGATCAGTTCGCCGTCGGACGAGACGATCAGGTTCTGGCCGCCCGGCAGGGCGTCGCCCACCGCCCGCAGCAGGAAGGAATCCAGCGACAGGCTGGTGCCCCAGGCCCCGACGTGCCGCCCATTGAGGTCGAAGGGCGTCATGCAGGCCGCGTTCAGCCCGCGCCCGCTGGGATTGGAGATCAGCTTGCGCAGCTTGGTGCACTTCATCACCCGCTGCGGATTGGCCTCCGGCCGGGTCAGCAGGGTCATCTCCTCCTTGGAGATGTCGAGCGTCGGCGGCGCGTCCTGCCGGTAGTAGAGCAGCCGGTCCTTGCGCTTGGGGCCGAACATCACCAGCCGGGTGTCGGGCGTGAAGAAGTAGAAGTTGTCGTAGTGGCCGATCTCGGTCTCGCCGGCGTTGGCCACCACCTCCATGGCCCCGACCATCAGGGCCTTGTCGGCGCGTGTCAGGTCGGCGGCGTGGGGCACGAAACCGCCGATGCCGTAGACATAGTGGTTGCCCGTCCGTCCGCCGTCATAGAGGCGCGGGGCGGTGCGGCGGGTGCCGTCGCCGTGGTCGGGAAACAGCAGGTCGAACTGGCGGTCGATGTCGGGCTCGATCTCGCGCAGCCGGCGCAGCAGGGCCAGGCTGGAAGCGTCGTGCACCTTGACGAGGTCGGAGAACAGCCGGTCCTCGGTCTTCACCCGCTCGCCGACATATTCGGCCAGGTGGCGCATCTGGGTCTCGGCCGCGCTCTGCTGGACGAAGTAGAAGGTGACCGCCGTGACCAGCCCCGTGACCGCGATCGACACCAGGGCGGCGAAGGCCAGGAGCCGTCGCGCCAGGGGCGATTTCACGTCCGTATGGCGCCACAGGCTGCTCACGCATCTCCCCCAAACCGTCCCCCGCCAGGGACCTTCCGCACGATCTCAACCCATTAGGGCGCTGCGGGGGTGATGTCGCCTGCGGTGGAATGCCGCGCTCCCGCGCGAGGCGCCGCCACGCAGCCTTTCCCCAGCGGCCGCAACAGTCTATAGGGCTCGCCGTCCGCGCCACGTTCCGGCCCTGTGCGCCGAGCGTCAGAGCGCGCCACCGCGAGAGGAAGACCCCGCAATGGCCAAGATTAAAGTCGCCAATCCCGTCGTCGACATGGACGGCGACGAAATGACCCGGATCATCTGGAAGCTCATCAAGGATAAGCTGATCTTCCCGTATCTGGACCTGGAACTGGACTACTACGACCTGTCGGTCGAGAACCGCGACGCCACCGACGACCAGGTGACCATCGACGCGGCCAACGCGACGAAGAAGCACGGCGTGGCCGTGAAGTGCGCCACCATCACCCCCGACGAGCAACGCGTCGAGGAATTCAGCCTGAAGAAGATGTGGAAGTCGCCGAACGGCACCATCCGCAACATCCTGGGCGGCGTGATCTTCCGCGAGCCGATCATCTGCCAGAACGTTCCGCGCCTGG
>Ga0102591_1003500_pt1 | contig 13985 bp, 14 predicted proteins | sample AraplaCol_mCL_r2_2_FD_76860 | JGI IMG/M metagenome (GOLD analysis project Ga0102591, IMG submission 76860) | Arabidopsis root microbial communities from North Carolina, USA - plate scrape MF_Col_mCL_r2 (SPADES assembly) (version 2) | ecosystem: Host-associated > Plants > Roots > Endosphere... | reverse complement strand
CGGTCTTGGCTTCTTCGACGGTGATAACGCCTTCGTTGCCGACCTTCTGCATTGCTTCAGCAATGTCGAGACCGATCTGCTTTTCGCCGTTTGCGGAGATCGTGCCGACCTGGGCAACTTCTTCCGAGGTGTTGATCTTCTTGGCCTTGGCCTGGAGATCCTTCACGACTTCAGCAACAGCGAGGTCAATGCCGCGCTTCAGGTCCATCGGGTTCATGCCGGCTGCAACAGCCTTGGCGCCTTCGCGAACGATCGCCTGAGCGAGAACCGTTGCGGTCGTCGTGCCGTCGCCGGCGATGTCGTTGGTCTTCGAAGCAACTTCGCGGACCATCTGGGCGCCCATGTTTTCGAACTTGTCTTCCAGTTCGATTTCCTTGGCGACCGAAACGCCGTCCTTGGTGATGCGCGGAGCGCCGAAGGACTTGTCGATGATGACGTTACGACCCTTCGGGCCGAGCGTTACCTTCACTGCGTCAGCGAGAATGTCGACGCCACGCAGCATCTTTTCGCGCGCGGTGCGGCCGAATTTGATTTCTTTAGCTGCCATGATTGAAACTCCTGAATTCGAGTTGTCCGGGCTATGGGCCCGTAGCTAAAATCGGAAAGGGGAAAAACGGCTGATTAGCCGATGATGCCCATGATGTCGGCTTCCTTCATGATCAGAAGGTCTTCGCCGTTGATCTTGACTTCAGTGCCGGACCACTTGCCGAACAGAACGCGATCGCCAGCCTTGACGTCGAGAGCGACGACCTTGCCGGACTCGTCACGAGCGCCGGAACCGACGGCGACGATTTCGCCTTCCTGCGGCTTTTCCTTGGCGGTGTCGGGAATGATGATGCCGCCCTTGGTCTTTTCTTCGGACTCAACGCGACGGACAACGACGCGATCGTGAAGGGGGCGGAAATTGGTGCTTGCCATTGTCTAATCCCTCGATCAAATGACACTCGCAGGCCGAGAGCGGCCCGCACGGATGGGTGTTAGCACTCGTGCTTGGTGAGTGCTAGCGAGGCAGCATTTAGGAGTGGCCCAACGGGGAGTCAAGAACGGCCGCAATTTTTCTTCGCCGTCCTCACAAACAGCCTTAACAGCAAATCCTTGTCGGAAGTGCGACAGGCTGCGTTCTCTCCGAGATTTCCGAACGTCCTGAAGCTGGAGAGCTTTTGTATCCCCGGAACGTTTGCGGCACCCGCGGGGCGAGTGGCGTCAGGATTGCCGCGCATACACGCCGATGGTATCGAGCAGCTTGGGGCAGGGGGCGGCAACCGTGAACAAAACGATCGCGGCGGACGAAATCATAGCGGTACCGACACTTGGGGAGGCGGCGCGTGTATGGGCGCGCATCGGCTGCTTGGGCTTCGGCGGGCCGGCCGGTCAGATCGCCCTGATGCACACGACGATTGTCGATGAGAAGCGCTGGATTTCCGAGGAGCGCTTCCTGCACGGATTGAATTTCTGCATGCTGCTGCCTGGCCCGGAGGCTCAGCAACTGGCCACCTATATCGGCTGGCTGATGCACGGCGTGCGCGGCGGCCTCATTGCCGGCTTGTTGTTTGTATTGCCGGGCTTCCTTGTCATCCTGATGCTGTCGAGCCTCTACGCCGTCTTTCAGGAGGCCGCGTGGCTTCCCGCGCTTTTCTTCGGAGCAAAGGCTGCCGTTTTGGCAATCGTCATCGAGGCCTTGCTCCGGGTGCGGCGCCGAGCGCTGAGGGAGCGCTTTCATTATTATGTGGCCGGAGCGTCGTTCCTGGCTCTCTTCTTCCTGAACTTGCCGTTTCCTCTGGTTATCATCCTGGCCGGAGCAGCAGGCTTGTTATGGATGAAGTATTCCAAGCGTCGATTGGCAGCGCCGGTCTTGCCGCAAGCCTCTTCGCGCACGCATTTTCCCGCGGTTACGACGCATGTGATCGCAAGGCCTCTTGTGGTGCTCGTGTTCTGGATCCTTGTCTGGCAGTCGCCACTCTTTTTCATTCGCGGCCTCGATGTACCGACGGACCTGATCGCCGAAACCCTGAGCGGCGAAACCAATGTTTTCGGCGCGGTCTTCATCTTCTTCTCCAAGATGGCCGTCATCACCTTCGGAGGCGCGTACGCCGTCCTCTCCTATGTCGGCCAGGTCGCCGTCGGCCATTACGCCTGGCTTCAGCCGGCCGAGATACTCGATGGACTGGCACTTGCCGAGACGACGCCCGGGCCACTTGTTCTTGTTCTCTGTTTTGTCGGATTTCTCGCCGGCTATCGCAACCCGCTCGCCATGGCGCCGCTTGCCGGGGGCTTCCTTGGTGCTTTCCTCGCCGGCTGGGCGACCTTCGTGCCGAGCTTCATCTGGATCTTCGCCGGGCTCCCTACATCGAGAAGCTGCGCAGCAACGAAAACCTCTCGTCGGCCCTTTCGGCGATCACCGCGGCGGTAGTCGGCGTCATCCTCAACCTTGCCCTTTGGTTCGGTCTGCACGTGCTCTTCGCCGAAGTTGGCCGTGCCGCACTCCTGTCCGGGAAAACCGGTCTGCCAATCGTCAGCGTCGCATGGCCGGAGTGGCGGACCCTCGATATCGCGGCGCTTGGGATCTTTGTAATGGCGTGCGTGATGCTCTTCCGATTCGAGAAGGGCCTCCTGACGATACTTGCTGTGTCGACTGCCGCGGGCCTGCTAATCAAAACGGGCGAGGCCCTTCTCTAATCGACGAGCACAGTTTTTTGCCGTTGCTCACTGCAAAATGCCTTGCCATCCCGGCATGCCTTTGCGATGTCACCTTGACTTAACGACAGCGGGAAATCGGAATGGCCAAGCGGATCGAGAACTTTGCAGAAATCACCAGCCACTACGACGCGGTGTTCTGCGATGTCTGGGGCGTCTTGCACAATGGAGTCGATCCCTTTCCCAAGGCGGCTGCGGCGCTGGAAGCAGCGCGCGGCGAGGGGCTAACCGTCGTTCTCATCACCAATTCGCCGCGCATCGCTCCGCAGGTCGTGACGCAGCTTCGCCAGATCGGCATCCAGGATGGCGCCTATGACCGCATCGTCACATCGGGCGACGTCACGCGGGGCCTGATCGCCGAGGGTCCGAAGAAGGTATTTCTGCTTGGACCGGATCGCGACGAGGCGATCATCGAGGGCCTTGGTGTCGAGCGCGTCGAGGCCAAGGATGCGGACTCGGTCGTCTGCACGGGCTTCTTCGACGACGAAACCGAGACCCCGGAAGACTACACCAAGATGCTGAAGGCATTTCAGGCGCGTGGCGTGCCGATGATCTGTGCCAATCCCGATCTGGTTGTCGAGCGCGGCCACAAGATCATCCCCTGCGCCGGCGCGATGGCGGCATATTACAATCAGCTCGGTGGCCAAACGCGCATTGCCGGCAAGCCGCACAAGCCGATCTACGAGGCCGTGCTATCTGCCGCCCGCGAAGCCCACGGGGACTTTCCGCTGAACCGTGTGCTTGCGATCGGAGACGGTATGCCGACCGATGTTCGCGGCGCTCTCGATTACGGGCTTGATCTCCTCTATATCAGCGGCGGCATCCACGCGACGGAATATACGCTGAATGGAGTGACCGACGAGGCGATCCTCACCGCCTATCTGGAGCGCGAAAGAGCGACGCCGAAGTGGTGGATGCCCCGCCTCGCATAACGAGCCTCGCAAGAGAAAAGCCAGCCGATGACCGTTTTTCACCGCAACGAAACCCGCGAACCCCTGCCGGCCCATCTGCATGGCGGCGTGATTGCCATCGGCAACTTCGACGGTGTGCATCGGGGCCATCAGTCCGTGCTCAACCGGGCCTTGGAGATATCGAGGCAGCGGGGCATTCCGGCACTGGTCCTGACGTTTGAGCCACATCCCCGCACTGTCTTCCGCCCGGAGCAGCCGGTCTTTCGCTTGACGCCGGCGCCGCTCAAGGCGCGCATCCTCGAAGCGATCGGCTTCAATGCCGTCATCGAATATCCCTTCGACCGGGAGTTCTCACAGCGCTCGGCGGACGATTTCATCCATTCGATCCTCAAGGATTGGCTCAGCGCATCCGAGGTCGTGACCGGCTTCAACTTTCATTTCGGCCGCGGCCGGGAAGGCGGCCCGGCCTTCCTGATGGATGCCGGCCAGAAATACGGCTTTGGCGTGACGCTGATCGACGCGTTTCGTGACGAGAATACCGACGTCGTCTCCTCGAGCCACGTTCGCGAATTGTTGAGGGATGGCAATGTCAGCGAGGCGGCGGCGATGCTCGGCTATCACTATACGGTGGAAGCGGAAGTCATCGGCGGCGAGAAGCTTGGCCGTCAGCTCGGCTTTCCGACCGCGAATATGCGGTTGCCCGCCGAAGCAGACATTCAGGCGGGCATCTATGCCGTGCGCTTCCGCCTTGCCGATGGGACGCTCTATGATGGTGTCGCCAGCTACGGTCGCCGACCGACGGTCACCGACAATGGCGCGCCACTGCTCGAGACGTATCTCTTCGATTTCAGCGGCGACCTCTACGGGCAGCTCTGCTCCGTGTCCTTCCTCGGCTATCTGCGCCCGGAACTGAAGTTCGATGGCCTCGACCCCCTCGTGGAGCAGATGAACCGCGACAAGGAGGAGGCGAGTGCGCTGCTGACAGGCGTACAGCCGCTCGGCGAGCTCGACCGCAAGATCTGCTTCGCCTGAAGGTTCAGACGCTTTCGAAAATTGCGGCCCTTTCGGGACGACGGCCGTTGCCGTGTGGGGGCAGGGGTCTATGTCATCTGTTTGATTAGACGCGGATTCGCTGCGCCCCCAAGCACCGAAAGGCAATCATCAAATGGATAAAAGGTTTGGAACAGCAGCCTGCTGGCTGCTCATCATTCCCTATATCGGGCTCCTTTGGGTTCCCTTCTACAACTTTCACGACCCGGTTCTCTTCGGTTTCCCATTCTTCTACTGGTATCAGCTCGCCTGGGTGCCGGTTACCGCTTTCCTGACCTGGATCGCCTACCGGAGCATGCGCAATGACGACTGAACTCAACACCACCGCGCTTGCCGTCTTCGTTTTCTTCTTCGTGCTCGTCACGGTGATGGGGTTTGTCGCCACCCACTGGCGAAGGCCGAAGACGCTTGCCCATATCGACGAGTGGGGCCTTGGTGGCCGCAGCTTCGGCATCTGGATCACCTGGTTTCTGGTCGGCGGCGACTTCTACACCGCCTACACGGTCATCGCTGTTCCGGCGCTGGTCTATACGGTTGGCGCCTACGGTTTCTTCGCGCTGCCCTACACCATTATTGTCTATCCCTTCGTCTTCATGGTCATGCCGCTCCTTTGGCAGCGGACGAAAGACTTCGGCTACGTGACCGCCGGTGACGTGGTTCACGGCCAATTTGGTTCGCGCGGGCTGGAGCTTGCCGTCGCTGTAACCGGTGTCATCGCCACGATGCCATACATCGCGCTGCAGCTCGTCGGCATGACCGCCGCGCTGAAGGCGCTGGGGCTGCATGGCGAGGTACCGCTGGCGATCGCCTTCATTGTGCTGGCGCTCTACACCTATTCGGCTGGCCTGCGGGCGCCGGCACTGATCGCCTTCGTCAAGGACATCATGATCTACATCGTGGTGATCGCCGCCGTGGCGCTCATTCCCTCGAAGCTTGGCGGCTATGCCAATGTCTTTGCTGCCGCTGATGCCGCGTTCCAGGCAAAGGGCTCCGGCAGCCTGCTTCTTCAGCCCAACCAGTATGTCGCCTACGCGACGCTGGCCCTCGGCTCGGCGCTTGCGGCCTTCATGTATCCGCATACGCTGACTGGCATCTTCGCCTCCAACAGCGGCAACACCATCCGCAAGAATGCTGCGTTGCTGCCGGCCTATACACTGCTGCTCGGCCTTCTGGCACTGCTCGGCTACATGGGACATGCCGCAGGCTTGAAGCTGGACAACGCCAACGATGTCGTGCCGGCGCTCTTCCAGACGCTGTTCCCGAGTTGGTTCGCGGGCTTCGCCTTCGCGGCGATTGCGATCGGCGCGCTTCTTGTCATCCTTTTTCTGCCGACCCAATTCGCGCTCGACCTTCAGCTTCTCGACGGCGTCTGGATCCTCCAGACGTTTCCGGCGCTGGTCTTCGGCCTCTACACCAATTGGTTCCGCGCGCCCGGTCTGATCGCGGGCTGGTTCGTCGGCTTCTTCGGTGGCACGCTCTTCGTCTGGATCAACGGCCTGAAACCGCTGCAGCCTGTTACGATCGGAGAGACATCGTTCACAGTCTACATTGGCGTCTTGGCGCTGGTTGCAAACATCTTTGTTGCCGCTGTCGTCAACTCGTTCATGACCAAACGCAATCAACCGAGAGCCCACTAGCACTGTCTGATCACGGGTGGTAGCCGCCGCCCGTGATCCGCTCACGGTCATGGCGACGCAGGAAAAGTTATGGACGAGACCACCAATATAAAGCCGACGCGCCTGCCACCGAGAGGCCCAATGCACGTCCTTATCGTCGACGATGACAGGAGCATGCGTGAAATGTTGGCCGACAATCTGTCGGCCCATCATTTCCGCGTCTCGGCTGCGGCTACCGGCGACGACGCCAGCAAAATTGTTAGGAAGTCGGGAGTCGACTTGGCGGTTGTTGATCTCAATCTCGGTCGCGAAGACGGTTTGCACATCGTAAGGCAGCTCTCCGCGCTCGCCATACCTGTCATCATCATCACGGGAAACCGGACCGATGAAGCAGATAAGGTAGTCGGCCTGGAAACAGGCGCTGTGGATTACCTGACAAAGCCTTTCGGAATGCGAGAGCTTCTCGCGCGGATCCGGTCACGGTTGCGCCAGAGAAATGAAACAAAAAGTGTCGCGGTTCCTAGCGCATACGCTTTTGGCGAGTATCGAGTGAACACGCGGGGAAGGAAGCTTTTTCGTAACGAAGCCGAGGTGAAGCTTTCGGCGGCCGAGTTCAACTTGCTGGTCGCGTTTCTGCGGACACCGAACCAGGTGATGACGCGAGAACAGTTGTTGAACGAAAGTCGGGTGAGGGGAGACGGTGTCTTCGACCGCAGTATCGATGTCCTGATCTTGCGACTGCGTCGCAAGCTCGAGAGGCATGCCGCTCGACCAAGTTTAATCAAAACGATCCGAAATGCGGGCTACGTGTTCGACGCAGACGTCACGAAAAGAGCGGAGTCCGCATCTTGAGGGTTCGATCCAAGGCAGGAGCCGCCGTTGTGGCACTTTCGATCTGCGTCTCCTTTCACGGGGTACAGCATGGAGTCGCCCAAGAGGATTCGAAGACGATAGCGGAGCCCATCACGCCTGTTGAGGTGCCGCCTGGGGGCTTGGCGATTGATCGTGTACAGCTCGGTGAAATGCTGTTTGCCGACAAAAGTCTGTCGTCGAAACGGATGCTCTCATGTTTGTCTTGTCATGACTTCTCCTCCGGAGGGACCGTCCGGGAACGACGGACTATAGGATACGATGGCCGCACTCACCGGTTCAACGCACCCTCCATATTCAATGTAGGTTTGAACTATCGCCTCGGCTGGCGGGGGAATTTTACGTCCCTAGAGGAGCAGAACGAGGCGGTTCTGCTGGATCGCAACCTGATGGCTATCTCATGGCCGGAGCTACTGTCGCGCCTCGGGTCAAACGGTTGGTATGTAGCACGGTTTGCGGAAGCATACGGACGACAGATCGAGCGGGTCGATGTATTGAACGCACTTGCCACATACGAACGATCGCTTGTCACCCCTGACGCCCCGTTCGATCGATATATGAGAGGAAGCACAACTGCAATTTCGGGCAAGGCGCTGAATGGATATCGGCTGTTCAAGCAATACGGCTGTGTTTCCTGCCATCAAGGCGTAAATGTCGGGGGAAACGTTTTCCAGAAGTTCGGCGTTTTCAACGACAGTCTGCCGAGTTTGGACACTCCAAACGACGGAGACCTTGGCCGGTGGACTGTAACCCACTCTAATCGCGACTTAGGTGTTTTTCGAGTGCCAAGCCTTCGCAATGTCGAAGTCACAGCCCCCTACTTTCATGATGGAAGAGCACCATCGTTGCCGGATGCGGTGAGGATTATGGGCCAGGTGCAGTTGGGTCAACAGTTGCCCGACCCGGACGTCGAGGATCTAGTTGAGTTTCTTAAAACCCTCACAGGGAAATATCGTGGGATATCGCTTCAATCTGGCCGCTGAGTTCATAACGGTATTTGTACTTGTCGTATGCGCGGTCACGACAGCGATCGTAGCGGTCGGGCACGGCGGTGACGGTGGCAACCACCAGAAAATACTAACAGCACTACGACAGCTGCATCTTGAACAAGCCTCTCTACAACGAGACATACTTCGATCGCGCGCGGGTCTCCTGCAAAATTTCGATCCTTTGGTGGCTTCCGTCGTTAAACTGCACCAGGGCATCGGTGCTTTAAAAGGCCTTATCGGACAAGCAAAACTAGATTCCGACCTCGAACTGCGTGGCCGCATTGCTGCTCTGGATGAGATGACAACTCTTGAGGAGCAGTCCGTCGAAGAATTCAAGACGAGGAACGCTCTCTTCGAGAATTCTTATCGGCTGTTCGGACATCTGCTTGGCACCTCTAATCGATCCGGAGAAGACGGCGACACCCCAGCACAGGTTGGCGACCTCGGAGGTTTGATGCTCAGGTTTCTGGAGGAACCCGGGCCCGACTTGAGCTCTCAGCTTCGTCTACGGTTTGCCGCGATGTTGCGCGCCACCGACGAAAGGGGAAGGGCAATCGCCCGACATGGCCAGCTGATCCTCATGTCGCGGCCGGCTGTGGATACTGCGGTGGCAGCAATCCAGACATCGCCCGTTCCTCAATTAATAGCAGCGATCGAACATACTTATCTCGAGATCTATCTGCGCATCGATCGGACCGCGTATCAAGTTAAGGTTGCTCTAGCGGCCCTTGCTTTTCTGCTATGCGCAACGGTGGCAGCTCTTCTGAATCGTTTGCGGTCGCGATCAGATAACTTGGCAGAGAGGTTAGATTTCGAGCGCGCTGCAAGTTTGGTGAAAAGCGAGCTCGCAACAGTTTCTGCCGATGAGCTTACCGCCCATCTGCGGCTCGCGCTGGAGCAGATCACTACCCATTTTGAAGCGCAGGGATCGTGCCTTTTTATCTCTGGCGCGTCTGACAATGACCAAGAAATATCGATTGGTAGCGGTAGTGCTGAAATTTATCGCTACCGGAATACTGTGGCTGAGGTGCGCGAACAGCTTGCTATGGACCGCTCTCAGTTATTCCTTCGCCAGGAAGGATCAGCGGGTGAAGAAATCGCAATTGGGATGACAACGAGGGAGGACCAGGCCCCAGAGCTTATGGTTGTTCTAGTACTCGCATATCATCGGGCCGTGCCGAAGCTTAGCGAGCGGAGGCAAGTTTCGCTCAAAGCGATGCTGGAGGTTGTTCTCGACGCTGTGGTAGTAAACCGAGCCAGGGCGGATCGCGAAGTCCTTATGCAACGGCTAGAGCATGCCAAAAGGCTGGAGGCTATCGGCACGCTTGCCGGCGGAATTGCACATGAGTTCAACAATAGTCTCGGGGCGATTCTTGGATATGGTGAGCTGCTTTGTCGGACCGTCAGCCGACGATCCATGGCATCAAAGTATGCTGGAGAAATCGTCGCGGTGTGCCACAGCGCAAACTCGATTATTCAGCAGATCCTCTCGTTTAGCCGCGCTCGGTCCCGCGACACTCGCTCGTTCGATATTCAAGCGTTGATCACAGAGACGGTTGCCCAGCTAAACGTGTCACTCGCAGGAGCACTAATCGAATACGATGCACCGAACACGCCGATCGCAGTGCGAGGCCATCCGGTCGAAGCCCAACAGATATTGATGAACCTTTGCAAGAACGCCGTCGAAGCCTCGGGTGCACTCGGGCGCTGCTTTGTATCATTGCAGCGGGTCGACATCGACACGCCGGTCACCTTGTCCCACGGGGAATTGGCATCAGGTACTTACGTCGTATTCGACGTCACGGACAACGGGCCAGGTATTCCGCATCATTTACTACGCCGCATTTTTGAGCCATTTTTCACTACAAAGGTTCACAAGGGCGGCACCGGCTTGGGATTGGCGACCGTTCACGGCTGCGCGGCTGCGTTGAATGCCCAGTTGGACGTCCAAACAGGTTCGAACGGGACCAAAATTGGGGTGTACTTACCTGTCTCGGATGCCATGCCGGTTCCCATTTCAGAGTTCTTCTCCGAGCCGTCGTCTCGCCCGGGGGCGGGTGAAATCGTCCTTCTGGTGGAAGAGGATGACGAGTTGCGAACAATAAGCGAGGATCATATCGCGGCGTTCGGTTGCGAGCCGGCAGGATTTGCGACCCTCGAGGAGGCGGTCCAATGGCTTCAAACTGACGGCGCGCCTGACGCGATCATTATCGGGCGTACACGGCCGAACAAGGGCGCTTACGTCCGGATGTGGGACCTGGCACCCCAGGTGCCCTGGATGAGCCTGCTCGACCACGGCAGCCAAGCACCAACCGGACGGTTCTTGTACCGACCTTATACAGCTAGCGGGTTCAGCGATGCGTTACGCGCCCTACTGGCGGAGCGAGCATCATTGATCTGCTACGCATGACACCCGGCTTGCAGCGGTTCAATGCGGATAACTTCCCCTTGCTGGACCGACGGGGAAAACAGGTAGCCAACCCCTCGCTCGGTCTCTATCACCGAATTCCTTTCGCGCGGAGACTCAAGTTTCCGACGCAGCCGGTTTACAACCACGTCAACACTCCTGACTTCCAACCCCTGCGCTCCCCCGGCCCGACCGCCAGACAGCTGCTCCCTGGTCAGAACAGTGTGGGGCGTTTCAACAAAGGCAGAAAGCACCAGAAACTCGTTAGGGGTCAGCCGCACGGGCGAGCCGGCGGGGTCAGTGAGTGTCCTCAAACGAACATTGAACTCCCACCCTGCAAACCGAAACACCCGCTCAGGCAGCCTCTTGATATGCGTTGGAGGGGTCCGCAAGCAGACGTTCACTCTAGCGACGAGTTCGCGCACACTGAACGGCTTCTCGATATAGTCGTCTGCCCCCAACTCGAGGCCGATAATTTTGTCGATCTCCTCAAGTCGCTCTCCGGTGGTGATGACGACCGGAACCGTCTGCATCGGCGATATTCGCTTGACGATCTCCATTCCATCTTCGTCGCCTAGATTTAGGTCGACAATAACCAAGTCGGGCCTACTTGTGCTGAAAAGGACGTCAAGCGCCTGGCCGTTCGCGCAGCCCGAAGCGCGAAACCCAGCTTCAACCAAACAATCTATGATCAACCCTCGTACTATGGCATCGTCATCAACAACTGCTATGTGCTTGGTCATTTGAAAATTCCTGACGCAGACCGCGATAACCGCGAAGAGTAGCCCGCGGTCACCGGCGAAGGCACGGCGCAACCGCTGCCTTCGTCCTTATGAACGTCATTAAAAGCCTACTGCTTCTTAACTTCGGTGATCTGAGCGCCCGACGGTGCTTGATCGATAACTAGCAACTTGAGCGGTTCGGTTCCCGAATTCGTGCCGCTGTGCCATTTAGCGAGTGACTCGATTATAAACTCTCCAGTTTTGAACGACTGCGTTTTTCCCGTCTCCTGATTTCGGACACTGAGCGTGCCCGCGAGAACGTACCCATAGCGTTGAAAAGGATGCCGATGGACAGGAAGGGACGTGCCCGGCTGTATTGTGATAACTGTCGCAGAGACTTCGACTGGTCCCTGAGGCAACTCAATCTTCTGATCTGCGATTGTGGTAGTTGCATGTAGAACGTTTTCCGTGGAAACGGGCGACTGGGCATAGGCGAAGCCGGTCCCAAGCAAGGAGAACGCTGTAATCAGTGCGAAACGCATGTGAATACCCTATTCAATTGTCAACACGGTGCAATTATGCGTGGGTATATGTCTGCTAGTTGTGGTTCCTAGGCAGGCGGGTTTCAGTTGCAACGAACAGCTTTAGCTGGAAAGAAAAAGTCATACAATTGAAGTTGATGTGTAGAACGCAATGTCGTACCTGACGGTACGCCGATCACCGCGGCGTTCTTATAAGAAAAACGGGCTATTGAATGGTTTCTCGAGATGCCGACCACGCCGCGTCACGCGGCCACCAGCTCTCTCTTCCGACAAGCAGCGTCTTTTCGAGAAAAAGGGTGCTGTTGCTGTCTTGCGATATAGATGAGAGCAATGAGATATGTTCACACCTTCGACAGAATGGAATTTCAAGTTCTGCTGCTGTCGATCCACACAGCGCCGACTTCCACGAAATGGCAGCCGAGGCCGATCTCCTTTTGATTGACCTCAATATTGGCAGTGCCGCGGCTTTGAGACTCGTACAGACGCTCGGGAATGCAATGCCGGTTGTCTTGATGAGCGACGCAAAGGTCACCGAAGGCGACAAGGTCCAAGGGCTGGAGTTGGGCGCCCTTGACTATATCGAAAAACCTTTTGGTCGCTGTGAGTTCATCGCCCGTCTTCGGGTGTGCCTTCGCCCGGCCAGACCAGTGTCGCGCGCTCGTGTCTATAAAATATACGCATTCCGCGGCTGGACGTTAAACACCAGGCATCGAACACTGAAACACGATAGTGGCGTAGCGGTTAAACTGACTTCCAGCGAGTACGATGTCCTCATCGCCCTTCTGGAAAGACCCGGCGTGGTCTTGTCGAGAGACGAGGTGCTAAATGAGACGCGGTTGGATTCAAGCGAAGTCTTCCGGAGGAGCGTCGACGTCGTAATCGTTCGGCTTCGGCGCAAGCTTGAGGCTCACGGTGATCAAGTCGGACTTATCTCGACGGTCAGAGGCGAGGGTTACATGTTCGATAGCGAAGTAGCGGTTCGAACCATCGAACTCTAGTCAGTGTCTGTGTTTGTTGCAGTTGCAATTTGAAAGGACGAACTCGGAACAAACTGTCCGACTTCGAAGCGTACATGGTCTCGTCAGGTGCCTCTTAGGGCACGAAACAAGGATGCCGCTTCTTGCCCCCCTTTAAAGCATTTGAGGCACTCAGTTTTTCTCCCCGCCAACGCGCTGTTCTGGAGCAGGCGTTGCAGCTCCTTGTCGATGGAGGAGAAAAAGCGCTTACGACCTCGGGCGTGGCGCGGGCCGCCAACTGCTCGAAGGAGAGCCTCTACAAATGGTTCGGTGACCGCGATGGGCTGCTGTGGGCGATGATCGCCTATCAGGCAAGCAAAGTGCGCACCTTGGGGCCTGGAGGCGAAGCGCTCAATGCGGCGCTCCTGCGAGGTCATCTGGCCATCTTCGCTCGTGATCTACTGGAAGTACTCGCAGGCGATGTCTCGCTGGCGCTCAACCGATCAGCCATTTGTCATGCCAGTGCAAACGACGAAGACAGAAAATCGAAGCTCGGAATTCTGCTGCTCGAAGGCGGTCGCCGCCAAATCGATCGGCGGGCAATCGCTTTGATAGATGACGGCAAGCGCGCCGGGCTGCTGCGCTTCCATGATGCCGACGAGGCATATCACGCGCTTTATGGCCTGATCGTTTCCGATCTGCATGTTCGCATGCTGCTCGGCGAGCCGGGTCTCAAGGATACCGCGCGTCAGGCGGAGAGGGCGGTCTCCGCCTTCCTGCGCCTCTATGGCACGGAAAAGGTTTTGGCGGAGATGCCGCTCGTCGGCTGATCCCCTCTTACAAGTCACAGGACAAGCAAAGGGAAGGACATTCAAATGCGCGTCTATTACGATCGTGATGCCGATCTCAACCTCATCAAGTCGAAGAACGTTGTCATCGTCGGCTACGGTTCCCAGGGTCGCGCACACGCGCTGAACCTGAAGGACAGCGGCCATGCCAACGTGGCCATCGCTCTCAAGGCTGGTTCGGCCACCATCAAGAAGGCGGAAGCTGACGGCTTCAAGGTCATGACCGTTGCCGACGCCGCCAAGTGGGGCGACCTGATCATGATGGCGACCCCGGATGAGCTGCAGGCCGACATCTACAAGGGCGAAATCGCCGGCAACATCCGTGACGGCGCTGCAATCGCCTTCGCACACGGCCTCAACGTTCACTTCGGCCTGATCGA
>Ga0102591_1003493_pt1 | contig 14027 bp, 15 predicted proteins | sample AraplaCol_mCL_r2_2_FD_76860 | JGI IMG/M metagenome (GOLD analysis project Ga0102591, IMG submission 76860) | Arabidopsis root microbial communities from North Carolina, USA - plate scrape MF_Col_mCL_r2 (SPADES assembly) (version 2) | ecosystem: Host-associated > Plants > Roots > Endosphere... | reverse complement strand
CGCGACCGGCAAGGAACACCTGGCCATGGTGCTGGGAGATATCGGCAATGGCGAGCCGGTGCTGGCGCGCGTGCACTCCGAATGCCTGACCGGTGACGTGCTGTTCTCCCAGCGCTGCGATTGCGGCGCCCAGCTTGAAGGCGCGCTGAAACGCATCGCCGAAGAAGGCCGGGGCGTGCTGCTTTACCTGCGCCAGGAAGGCCGCGGCATTGGCCTGATCAACAAGATGCGCGCCTACCGCCTGCAAGAGCAAGGCGCCGACACCGTGCAAGCCAACGAACAACTCGGCTTCAAGCCCGACCAGCGCAACTACGCCCTGGTGGAGCCGATGCTCAAGCAGTTCGGCGTGAAGAGCCTGAAGCTGATGACCAACAACCCGCGCAAGATCGCGGCCATGGGCGCCCTCGGCGTCGAAGTGGCCGAACGGGTGCCGCTGCTGGTCAACCGCAATGCCTTCAACCAGCACTACCTGAATACCAAGGCGCTCAAGCTGGGGCACATGATGACCCCAGTCACCCCGCCCGCCGCCGAAGACGGCGAACTGTAATCCCCGCCTCACTGCCCCGGTCAAAGGATTAGATGAAATTCACTAAACTTGCTTTACTACTGACTTTGACCTGGGGCTGTGCAGCAGCCAACGCACAGCAGGCGCCTGCCCCCGCCCCCGATGCAGTCGCCCTGCCGACACCGTCGAGCACTGCGCAAAAACTCTATTCCGCCGCCAAGGCCGACCTGCTGCAGGTTCGCTCGCTGCTGAAAACCGGCCGCACGCAATCCTCGGTCGGTTCCGGCTTCCTCGTCGGCATGTCCAACCTGGTCCTGACCAACTACCACGTCGTCTCGCAGTTCGCACTCGATCCGGACACCTACACCGGCGAATGGGTCGATACCGCCGGCCAGCGCGGCAATATCGAATTGCTGGCGGTGGACGTGCTGCACGACCTGGCCGTGGTGCGCGTGAACCGCTACGGCACCGGTTATTTCAAGCTGGGCGACAAGCCGGTCACGCTGACGCAGGGCCAATATCTTTACTCGCTTGGCAATCCGCTCGACCTGGGCTTCGCCATCTCCGAAGGTTCGTTCAACGGCGTGATCGCGCGCAGCTTCTACGAACAACTGATGTTCACCGGGCCAATCAACGCCGGCATGAGCGGCGGCCCAAGCGTGACCGTGGATGGCGCGGTGGCAGGCATCAACGTCTCCAAGCGCCTGGATGGCGAGCTGGTGTCCTTCCTGGTCCCGGCACGCTATGCGCAGGAGCTGCTGAAGCGCGTCGACCCCGAAGCCAAGCCGCCGAAGGACTTCACGTCCATCGTCGCCCAGCAACTGCTGGTGCACCAGAAGGCCATGATCGACCAGTTGCTGGACAAGCCGCTGTCCGCCAAGGCCATGGGCCCGTACTCGGTGCCGGTGCGCGAATCGGAACAGATGCGCTGCTGGGGACGATCCAACGACCGCGACTCGTTCTCGGTGGAAGTCACCAATTGCCAGATGGAGTCCTCGCTGTTCGTCTCCGGCTCGCTGCAGACCGGCCAGGTGCAGATCCAGCACCAGTACATGAAGAGCACCGGCCTCGATGAAGTGCGCTTCGCCGTCTTGTCCAGCAACTCGTTCAAGAACGAGAGCTTCGGCAGCCATAAGGACAAGCGCCTGACCGGCCCGATGTGCACCGAACAATTCGTCAAGAACAGCACCCTGCCGATGCGCGCCGTGATGTGCGTGCGCGCCTACCGCAAATTCGACGGACTGTATGACTTCGCCCTGCTGACCTCCAGCACCGACGAAGGCAAGATGAACCTGCAAAGCCGCCTCGATGCGCGCGGCGTATCGTATGAAAACGGCCTGCGTGCCTCGCGTGCCTTCCTCGAATCGCTGGCACGCGGGGGCAAGAAATGAACGGCCCGTTTTTCATTGAGACGCTGGCACGCAATGGCGACGTACTGCATCGCCACCGCGTCGACAAGCTGCCGATCACCATCGGCCGCGGCTACAACAACGATTTCATCCTCGACGATGCGCACACGGCGCCGACCCACGCTGTAGTGGAACTGGCCGAAGACGGTGCGCTCGTCATGCGCGACCTGGGCAGCCAGAACGGCATCGTAGTGCACGGCAAGCGGCAATCCTCGGTTCCGATCAACGGCACCACCGTGGTAAGGCTCGGCCATACCCGCCTGCGCGTGCGCGATGCGGCTTTCCCGGTCGAAGCAGAACTTACCGACACCACGATGCACGCCTGGGAAGGCGGCGTGCCTGCGCTGGCAGGCATGGCGCTGATCGCATTGTTCGTCGGCGTGACCGAAGCGCTGTCCGATACCGGCGCCTTCCAGGCCATTCGCTACCTGCTGGTGATTGTCACCGGCATCGGCGCCGGCATGGTGTGGAGCGGCGTCTGGGCACTGGCCAATCGCATCTTCGGCGGCCATGCGCGCCTGGGGCGCCACCTGTTCATTCTCGGCAGCGGCCTGGTCGCCATCGGTGCATGGAAGGCTTTGAGCAGTGTGCTGGCCTATGCCTGGTCGGCGGAAGTGTTCACGCGCTACGGCAACCACGTCGTGATGCTGATCCTAGTGGCGATGATCTACAACCACCTGCGCACAGTCAAACCGCACAAGCCGCGCGCCTTTATTTCCTCCTGCGCAGTGTTCCTGGCCCTGGGTTCGGGCCTGATCCTGATGCGCAACTACGAGGCCGCCGGCCGTCTGCGCGACGAACTGTATATGTCGGTCATCCTGCCGCCGGAAGTACGCCAGAGCAAAGACCACAGCGTTGATGAATTCATGGGTGACGCAGCCAAACTGAAAGCGGCGGCCGATGAAGCGCGCAAGTCCTCGAAGCTCAAGAAAGACGACGAGGACGACGACGACTGATCAGCTCCCGTAAGGCGCGCCGCGCAATTCGACGGTGTTGCCTTCGGGGTCGTTGACGTAGATCGACGGCCCCTCACCCTCCGCACCATAGCGCGATTCGGAAGGACCATTCGCCACGTCGTGCGCGCTCAGGTGGGCACGGATCGCCGCCTCGTCAAAAGGATCGACACGGAAGCAGAAATGGTCGACATTGCGGCCTTCCTTCCCCGGCGCAGCGCCGCCCATTTTCCCGAGTTTCTTATCGACTGGCACCAGGTCCACCAGCGAACTGCCGGCGCGAAGCTGGATCAGGCCGATCTCGTCCTGCCGGCGTTCGATGGTGCAGCCCAGCACCTCGGTGTAGAAGCGGATCATGCGGTCGGCATCGACAACGCGCAGCACGATGTGGTCAATCTCGCGGATCTTGATCAACGTAGGTCTCCTTTGGTTTATGCGTCTGGAATGGGATTGCTGCCGGAGACGAGAACGTAGCGCCCGCCACGGAATTCGAATTTCATCGCCTGGTCGACGCGCTGCGCCGGCGCATTGCCGTTCTTGTCTGCCTTGCTCATCGCACCGGTGAAACGCAGCGTCAGCGCGCTCGCGCTGGCGACCTCCCAACGGCCCTCGATGGCATAGCAGCGGCCCGGCGGCACCTTCTCATCGGCGTAAGCCGGATCGGCCGGCTGCAAGCCCTGCACGACACCTGCCAGGCGCTCAATACAGTCGGGGCGCGAATAGACATTGCCGCCCTTGATCTTCTGTACCAGCAGCGGCTGCGGCTGTACGCCATCGGCGCCGATCGCGTACAGCGCAAACAGGTCGACACAATGGCCCTGCCAGCAGCTGCCCCAGGTCACGTGCAAGCCTTGCGCGATGGACGACAGCGGCAGCACGCCCACCTGTGCGCGGCCCTCGAAACCTTGCAGGCCGAATGGCTCCTGGCGCTTGGCCAGCTTCCAGCCATCCTTGCCGGGCTTGAACGTGTATGCTGCAAGGCCAACCGGCGTGCCATGGTCTATCTGCGGCACGCCATCATCGCCGGCCGGCGTCAAGGTGGCTACCAGCACAAGCCGGTCCGGCGTAACGCGCACCACCTGACGCGGTACGACAATCACGTTGCGCTTCTTGCCCTGCCTGGCATCCCAGCCGCGGGTCACCGCACTGGTCGCGATGGACTGCACGCGGCCGCCCTCCTCATCCTTCCATTTCGGGAAAGCGATCTGCAGCAACTCGTCGGGCTGCGGATCGGCCACCTGCGCCAATGCCAGCGCAGGCACCGCCAGCAATGCGGCGAAAGTACACTTCATCGTTCTGCTCCTAGATGCGCAGGCGACGGCGGTCGTTGAGGAATCTTTCCAGCTGCTCAGGCGACAGCACCTTGACCGGATCGCCGTGAAAGACGTACAGGTACGGCTCGCCGCCAAGGCGGTCAGTCATCTTCGCCAGCACGAGGAAGCAAGTGCCAAGCGGATAAACCGCCGTGTCGCGCAACTGGCGCGAACATTCGACCCGCATCTCCGGACTGAACGCCTGTCCATTCACCGGCCGCACAACCACCCGGCCATATTCCTCGACCGACTCAACCGCAACGTCGCGGTAATCAAAAGTATCCCTTGTCATCCCGCGATCTTACCTGATCCACCTCAACACCGCCCAGTGCTCGCGGCGGGAAAATCAAACCTCCTGCTGGGCTTGCTTGACCCCAATTTTCATAGGCATACACTGAATATGAAATTCATGGGGCTGCTCGGCGAAAAAGTGGTGATCGTCGTCCACTCGGACAAAGAGGAGGAAATTCATGTCATATCCATTAGAAAAGCCACTCGGCGAGAGTCTAAAGCCTACTTCCGAGAACTGTATCGATCAAACGGATCTGCTGAAAGTTGAAGAAATGGACGATGAGGATATTGTCCTCACGACAGACAGCCCCGACACGAGCAGGATGGACTGGAGTAATGCCGTTTTCCGCGCAGGTCATCGGACCGGAACACCAGCAGAGTTCGAAGAATTCAAGCGTGTATGCCTCGCATATGCCAACCGGCCTCACCCAGGATAATCATAGCCCCCTCACTCAACTAAATGGTTTGCAAGCAGGTGCTGTGCCGAACTCAGCGTCGCTGCTGGTCGGTTGGCGCAAATTTCCTCAGGTCACACATCCCCACGCACGGATCTGGCTTGAGTGCCTCCACTATTTCCTCGATGCTGGATCTCATCTCGTCTTGCATCTCATCGCCAATAGGTTCGAGGTAACGAATTAATGACAATCTATGGGGCGGCGTAAGCACAGCTATGACCGACGGCGAAACCTCTATCATGATGTCAAGGAGGCGTTTTCGGATCTGCATATCAAGCGAAACGTCCGCTACGAACCCGGCGATCACAAGAAATCTGCTGAAAGTCTGATATTGGACCTGCGCCAAGAGGCGGATTTGATCGCGGTCCATTTCGGTTGCACCGAGAACATACAGTTGAATTAGCGATACCGCCTTTGACGAGCATCGTTGAATGAATGGCTCGAGTTTGATGATCTCGTCCCGATAGATGGAAAAATTCGTATCCAACTGCTTTGATTGTTCCGCACTGAGTTTTTTCCTTGGCGGACCACTTTCAATAGGTAAATTCAGTACTCCGAATGAATAATAGGCCGCTGATGCATTTGCAGTCACGGAGCACATTTCTGAGAGCTTCTGAAGATCAGCAACCTTCAGATCCTGCCCCAGCAAGAACCGTTTGTGATCTGTCAGAACGCTTAGAACTTCTGCGACAGCAGGATCAGATAATCGGGGAAGTTGATTTCTGAGGGCAGCTTCAGCCACCAGTCTCTTATATGTTGCGCTTGCCGCAGCATACTCGTCAAAGGGATCGGCCATCCCCCTGCAAGGCACAGAAATGAGCAAAAAGGATATGAAAAGGGAGTAGATGCTCTTCATTTATCAAAGTTAGCGAGAGCGTCACCACTGGGCCGCGGGTCAAACCGCAAAGCATTTGGCAGGCCACGTGCCCAGCGGTTGGACGAGAGGGAGAAGGTCAGCGCGCGCACCTGGTGGTACCAGCCGGCAGGAACGTACAACATGTCGCCGGGTTGCACGATTACCTCGATCATCGTCGCTTCTCGGGCCAGCGGGTAGCGTTCGAAATCTGGATTTTCGGGATCGAACGGGCTGCCGAACAAAACCGGGTTCGCCTCACGCGTGTATAGGAATTCATCGTGGTGTGGCGGCGAGAGGAAGATGCGCTTGGTGCCCCACACTTGCGCAAAGATGTTGTCGTCAAAGTCGCTGTGCAGTGGAGTGACAGTGCCTGCGGGGCCGATCCAGAATCGCGGTGGCCCCATCTTCTCGAAATACGTCGGCCAGTGGCACAGGCTATTCAGCTCGCGCAACTCCAGGTTGCCGAGGTATGGCGGCAGGCCTTCGGCAGCATCGGCAAGGTCGAGGTATTCGCGCATGGTCGTGTCCAGCATGGCGCGGTCGGGCGCGAAGGCAGTGCCGATATAGTCGCCAACCCGCGCCCGCACGTGCACTTCGCCGAAACGCTCGCGCAGCACTTCGGGACCCAGCGCGCAAATCGGCCAACGTGCAACCGCGTTGGGAATCAGGAACGGCAAGCCTTCGCGCGCGCGGGCACGGAACGCGGTCGCACTCATCGGACGAACACGCGGCACGGCATCGATAGCCGGCAAGGCGCGGGACGCTGCGCGGATCGCGTCGCGCATCTCCTGCATTGACGATACGCCGCGCACCTCTGCATCGCGCCGGGCACGCGCTTCTACTTTGGCGGCTTGTGCGGCTTCATCCGCCGGCATGTTGCGCGAAGCTTCGAGTGGTGGCAGGCGTGATGCGGCAAGCTGCCCGCCAGGCGACGAATCGCGCTGCGGCTGGCGTGACGTCATGGCCTTACGCCCCCTGGCGCAGCACCAGCAGCGCCACAGCTTCGGCGTTGATGCCTTCTTCGCGGCCGAGATAGCCAAGCTTCTCGTTGGTTTTGGCCTTCACGTTCACATGGCCGACCGGCACGCCGAGATCGGCAGCGATGTTGGCGGCCATGGCGGCGATATGCGGCGCCATCTTCGGGCGCTGGGCGATGATGGTGCAATCCACATTGCCGATTTCATAGCCGGTAGCGCGCACGCGCTTGCCCGCCTCGCGCAGCAGCACACGCGAATCGGCGCCGCGGAACTCTTCAGCAGTATCCGGGAAGTGCTTGCCGATATCACCCAGCGCCGCAGCGCCGAGGATGGCGTCGGTAATCGCGTGCAGCAGCGCATCTGCATCGGAGTGCCCAAGCAGGCCCCGATCGTGTGGAATCTCGACCCCGCCAAGTATCAGCTTGCGGCCTTCAACCAGGCGGTGCGAATCATAGCCCTGGCCAATGCGGAATGGGAGTTGCGTCATTTTGAATCCTGTCCTAAATACATTTCTGCGATCGCGATGTCGGTCGGCAGCGTCACCTTCATATTGCGTGGATGGCCTTCCACCAGCTTGGGCGAGAAGCCCAGCATTTCGATAGCGCTGGCATCATCAGTGATGGCGTTCGGATCCGGCGCCAGCGCCAGTGCTCGCAGCAGCAGCGCATACGAAAACATCTGCGGCGTTTGTGCCAGCCACAGGCCTTCACGCGGCGTGGTCTGCACGGTGCCTGAGCGGGTGGACTTTACCGTGTCCACCACCGGCAGCGCAAGCAGCCCGCCGCCTTCATGATCGCCCACTGCGGCAATCAGCTTCGCGATCAGGGCTGGCGTCAGGCCGGGGCGCGCGGCGTCATGTACCAGCACCATGTCGTCATCGCCCACATTGGTGCGGATGGCGCGCAGGCCGTTCAGGATCGACTCCATGCGCGTGGCGCCGCCGCAGCGCAGGATCGTCACGCCGCGCTCCGGCGTGATCGAATCGATATAGCCGTCGCCGGCGCTCACCACCACATAGGTGTGTGCAATCAGTTCACTTTGGCGGAACGCCTCCAGCGTGTGCTGCAGCATCGGCACGCCGTTGATCGGCAAATACTGCTTGGGGCTGGAGGCAGCCATTCGCGCGCCAACGCCGGCGGCGGGAATCAGTGCGAAGTATCGCTTCATTTTTTGCTACGTGACTTCCTTAAAATTGTTTGTATCTCGCCATTGCAAGCCTTGCTCAAGCGGGCATACTCCGCTGGCGAGTCGATCAGCGCCTGCTGCACTTCCACCTTGGCCATTTCGGCCTTGATATAGGGCAGCCAGCCGCTATCGATCTCGTGTGCCAGCGCCGAGCGCGCAGTGCCCGCCGGCGCGTACAGGGGCTTGGCCTCGAAACGCCGCGCAAGGGCGGCCCGCACGACCTGCTCCACTTTAGCCAGGTGGTCCATGTAGGCATTCATGTGGCGCAGCTCATGCGAGAGGATCTCGGCATAGCCACAAGTCCCCGGCGGGAACTCGTTGCCCACATAAATCCTCACGGGCGCATACGTCAGCTGCACCTTGATCTGGGGCGCTACGCATTCGTAACCGCTGGCCGGGTCGACAAGCATAGGGCCATCCAGGGCGATCTGCACGCGCGATTCCGTACGTGTCAGGCCCAGCACATAACCCGTAGCGGGCATTTTCTCCGTTCGCATGGCCGACAACTGCTTGTACGAGAGCTGGGTGTTGACGGTGTAGCCATTCTGGCGCGCCGACAGTACCGAGACTGTTTTGCTGATCGTGTCTTCGCAGCGGATCTGGAACGGCGTGCGCTGCACCTGCGCTGCCTGCGCCTGGTTTGCCGCGAGGGCTCCAACCAGCAACAGGCTGCGCAAGGCGCTCATGGCCTCAGTCCAGCTTCCAGGCGCCGGAGCGCAGCTTGTCGAGCCAGAAGGCGCCGATCACGGTTTTGACGTCGGTGATCTTGCCGCTGCGGACCCAGTCCAGCATTTCGTCTACACTGACGGTGATGGTTTCGATGAACTCACCATCGTCCAGTTTTACTTCGCCGGCTGTCAGGCCGCGCGCCAGGTAGATGTCCAGGTGCTCGTCTGAGTAGGCGATGGCGTTGTGGATGGTGCTGACGAATTGCCAGTCGGTGGCGGTGTAGCCGGTTTCTTCTTCCAGCTCGCGCATAGCGCAGGCCAGCGGGTCTTCGCCTGGGTCGATCTTGCCGGCGGGGAGTTCGATGAAGACGCGGTCGTTCGGGTAGCGGTATTGACGCTCCAGCAGGACTTTGCCGTTGTCCAGCACCGGGATGATGACCACGGCGCCGGGGTGGCGGATGTATTCGCGCTTGGTGTGCTTGCCGTCCGGCAGGCTGACGGTGTCGCGGTGGACTTTCAGGAAGCCGCCGTCGTAGGCGATGGTGCCGTCTATTTTGGTTTCTTTTAGGTGCTTGTCCATGGTTGGCTTATTTAAAACCGGTAAACCAGGGTCCGACCCGAAGGGTCAGACCCTCTACGGTTTTCAGGGTTGGGGCTTGGGGTGTGCGCTTTTGATCTTCTCAGAAAGTCAAAGGCCTAGCCCCCTCCCCCCGGCCTTGAGACCGTTGGGGGTCTGACCCTGCGGGTCAGACCCCGGTTTACCGGGTTTTATCAGTGGTGTTTACGCAGGTAGCGTACCACGAAGCCAGGAAAAGCAAACACCAGGAAAGCGAAAGCCGCGACCCAGTAGAACTCCCAGTTCTGTGGAAACGCGGTGCCGATGCGGGATTCGAGCGCGATGCCGATACCGCCCACGGCGACATACAGCACTGCCAGTTCCGCCAGCCGCACCAGGAATGGCTTGCGTGTGGCCTTCAGCGGAACCAGGGCAAATACCTTCTCGTTCAGAAAAGGCAGGTTGGCGGCCACCACTGCAAGCAGGATGACCAGCCAGGATGACGCGTTGACGTCCATCAATCAGGTAACCAGGGTCTTCTGCATCGCTGCCATGCAGGCATTCAGCAGAGGGCCTGGAATCATGCCCAGCACCACAACGGCCAGGCCGTTCAGTGCCAGCACAATGCCTTTGTCGCTGCTGACCACCAGCGGGGTGCTGTCAGCCGGCTCGTCGAACCACATCACTTTCACGATGCGGATGTAGTAGAACGCACCCACCAGCGAGAACATCACGGCGAATACGGTCAGCCACACAGCGCCGGTAGCCAGCACAGATTGCAGCACTGCGAACTTGGCAGCGAAGCCCATCATCGGAGGCACGCCAGCCAGCGAGAACATCAGCACCGACATCAGCAGCGCATACGCTGGGCTGCGCTTGGACAGGCCCTTGAAGTCGTTGATTTCTTCCGCCTCGAAGCCCTGGCGCGCCAGGACCATGATCAGGCCGAACGAACCGACGGTGGTCAGCACGTAGGTGATCGCGTAGTACATCGCGGACGAGTAAGCAGCGGCGCCTTTGGTCGTATCGTGACCCACCACGCCGGCCATCAGGCCCAGCAGCACGAAGCCCATTTGCGCGATGGTGGAGTAAGCCAGCATGCGCTTCAGGTTGGTCTGTGCGATTGCGGTCAGGTTACCGATAGCCAGCGACAGCACGGCCAGGATCATCAGCATCTGCTGCCAGTCGCCGGCCGCAGGACGCATGCCTTCCACCAGCAGGCGCACGCAGATGGCGAAGGTCGCCAGCTTCGGTGCACCGCCCAGCAGCAGGGTCACGCCGGTCGGCGCGCCTTGGTAGACGTCCGGTACCCACATGTGGAATGGCACGGCGCCCAGTTTGAAGGCCAGGCCAGCCACCACGAACACCAGGCCGAAGGTCAGGATGGTCGGGTTGACGGTGCCGGAGCCGATCTTGGCAGCCACGCCGGTGATGTCCAGGGTGCCGGTCGCGCCGTACAGCATCGACATGCCATACAGCAGGAAGCCGGAAGCCAGCGCGCCCAGGATGAAGTACTTCATCGCAGCTTCGGTAGCACGGGCGTCGTCGCGGCGCAGGGCCACCAGGGCGTACAGCGACAGCGACATCAGTTCCAGGCCCAGGTAGATGGTCAGGAAGTTGTTCGCCGAGATCATCACCATCTGTCCCAGCAGGGAGAACAGCGCCAGGACGTAGAACTCGCCGCCCAGGTTACCGCCCAGCATGCCGCGGTCGGTGGAGTACTGGCGCGCATACACCAGCGTCATCGCCATGGTCAGGTAGGAGAACAGTTTCAGCAGGTTGCCCATCGGGTCGCTGATGAACATGTTCGAGAACGCGTACACCGTGCTGCCGGCCGTGTAGTCGGCAAAGCTGAAGAAGGCCGCGCCCACCAGGGTGGCCAGCGTCAGCATGTAGGTGATCGCACGTTTGCCCTCTGCCAGGAACATGTCGATCAGCAGGATCGCCGAAGTGGCGATCAGCAGAAAGACTTCTGCGTAGAGCGGGATCAGGTTAGTGGTATTCATGAAAACTTGGTCCTATTTGCAATCAAGGGGCCACGACTGGCAGCTTGCTTTGAGCGGCATGCGCCAGCAGGTCAGCCACGGAAACCTGCATCACGTCCGTGAATGGTGCTGGGTACAGGCCCATCACCAGCACAGCGATCGCCAGGATGCCCAGCATCAGGAACTCGCGGTTGTTAACATCGGTCAGCTCTTCCACGTGCTTGTTGGTGATAGCACCGAAGATCACGCGCTTGGCCATCCACAGGGAGTAAGCCGCGCCGAAGATCAGGGCGGTAGCCGCCAGGATACCGGTCACGAAGTTGAACTGCACGGCGCCCAGGATCACCATGAACTCGCCCACGAAGCCGGAGGTGGCTGGCAGGCCGCAGTTAGCCATGGAGAACAGGATGAACAGTGCGGCGAACTTAGGCATCTTGTTCACGACGCCACCGTAGTCGGCGATCTGGCGCGAGTGCATGCGGTCATACAGCACGCCGATGCACAGGAACATTGCTCCGGAGATGAAGCCGTGCGACACCATCTGCACGATACCGCCCTGCACTGCCATGTCGTTGAACATGAAGAAGCCCAGGGTCACGAAGCCCATGTGCGCGATGGACGAATACGCCACCAGTTTCTTCATGTCTTTCTGCACCAGGGCCACCAGGCCGATGTAGATCACGGCGATCAGGGACAGAACGATCACCATTGGCGCCAGCTTGTGCGAAGCGTCAGGCACGATCGGCAGCGAGAATCGCAGGAAGCCGTATGCACCCAGCTTCAGCATGATCGCGGCCAGCACGGCGGAACCGCCGGTTGGCGCTTCCACGTGGACGTCTGGCAGCCAGGTGTGGACCGGGAACATCGGCACCTTCACGGCGAAGGCCATGAAGAAGGCGAAGAAGATCGCGACCTGCTCACCCATGGTCAGCGGCAGCTTGTGCCAGGCCAGGATATCGAAGCTGCCCGACTTGTTGTACAGGTAGATGATGGCAACCAGCGTCAGCAGCGAGCCGAAGAAGGTGTACAGGAAGAACTTGAACGCTGCGTAGATGCGGTTGGCACCACCCCAGACGCCGATGATGATGTACATCGGGATCAGGGTCGCTTCGAAGAAGAAGTAGAACAGCAGGCCGTCCATGGCAGCGAACACGCCGATCATCAGGCCGGACAGGATCAGGAACGCGCCCATGTACTGCGCCACGCGTTCGGTGATCACTTCCCATGCCGAGATCACCACGATCACGGTAATGAAGGCGGTCAGCGGGATGAACCACATCGACAGGCCGTCAATGCCCAGCGAGTAGAAGATGTTGAAGCGCTCGATCCAGGCGGCTTTTTCCACGAACTGCATGCCGTGGGCTGCCTTGTCGAACTGCGTCATCAGCGGGATGGTCGGCACCAGGGATACCAGGGCGCCTACCAGCGACAGCACGCGCACCATGCCGGCACGCGTATCGCGGCCGATGGCCAGTACGATCAGGCCGAAGACGATCGGTACCCAGATCGACAGGCTGAGGTAAGGAGGTAGAGTATTAATCGTTGACTGCATTTGTTATCTCTTTTGCGTCAGCTGTTAAGCGTGCCAAAACGGCAGGAAGTACACCAGGAAGCCCAGGATACCGATGATCATCACGAAGGCGTAGTGATAGATGTAGCCGGTCTGGAACACCTTGGTGATGCTGGAGAACCAGCCCACCACTTTCGCCGAACCGTTCACCAGCAGGCCATCGATGATGGCGCGGTCGCCCGCTGCCCACAGGCCCTCGCCCAGCAGGCGCGCGCCGCGGGCAAAGACAGCCTCGTTGAACTTGTCCATGTAGTACTTGTTGTCCAGCAGGGTGTGCAGGAACTTGAACTTCTCGTAGAACCAGGCAGGCACCTTCGGATTGACCATGTAGCAGTAGTAAGCCGAAGCCACGCCTGCAATCGCCAGCCACAGCGGCAGCGTGGTCAGGGAGTGGATTGCCATGGCAACCGGGCCGTGGAATTCTTCCGCCAGTTCGTGCATCGCGTGGTGGTTTTCACCGACGAAGATCACGTCCTTGAAGAAGCTGCCGAACAGCATAGGTTCGATCGCGATCGCGCCGATGATGACCGACGGGATAGCCAGCAGGATCAGCGGCAGGGTCACTACCAGGCCTGGCGAATGCGGCTTCTCGCCCGGAGCCAGGCCGTGGTGGCCGTGGTCGTCCTCTTCGCCTTCGTCAGCATGGTGCGAATCGTGCGCGTGGTGGTGTTCCTTGCCGAAGTTCTCCGGGCCGTGGAACACGACGAAGTACATGCGGAAGGAGTAGAACGCGGTCACGAACACGCCGGCCAGCACGGCGAAGTTGGCAAAGCCAGCGCCCGGCAGGTGGGTGGCGTGCACGGCTTCGATGATCATGTCTTTCGAATAGAAGCCGGAGAAGAACGGGGTACCGATCAGCGCCAGGGAGCCCAGCAGCGAGGTAATCCAGATGATCTTCAGGTACTTCTTCAGGCCGCCCATATTGCGGATGTCCTGGTCATGGTGCATCGCCATGATGACAGCGCCGGCGCCCAGGAACAGCAGTGCCTTGAAGAACGCGTGGGTCATCAGGTGGAACACGGCCACCGAGTAGGCGGAGGCGCCCAGCGCCACGGTCATGTAGCCCAGCTGCGACAGGGTCGAGTAAGCCACCACGCGCTTGATGTCGTTCTGGATGATGCCCATGAAGCCCATGAACAGCGCGGTAATCGAACCGATCACCAGGATGAACGACAGCGCGGCGTCCGACATTTCGAACAGCGGCGACATGCGGGTCACCATGAAGATACCGGCGGTAACCATGGTTGCCGCGTGAATCAGTGCCGAGATCGGGGTCGGGCCTTCCATCGAGTCAGGCAGCCAGA
>Ga0102591_1003492_pt1 | contig 14027 bp, 15 predicted proteins | sample AraplaCol_mCL_r2_2_FD_76860 | JGI IMG/M metagenome (GOLD analysis project Ga0102591, IMG submission 76860) | Arabidopsis root microbial communities from North Carolina, USA - plate scrape MF_Col_mCL_r2 (SPADES assembly) (version 2) | ecosystem: Host-associated > Plants > Roots > Endosphere... | reverse complement strand
CTCGGACTGGCTCGGCGACCAGGACGCCATCGAGTACATGTGCCGCGAGGCGATTCCGGCCATCATCGAGCTGGAACACTACGGCGTGCCGTTCTCGCGTACCGAGGAAGGCAAGATCTACCAGCGTCCGTTCGGCGGCATGACCACGCACTACGGTCAGGGCACCGCGCAGCGCACCTGCGCCGCGGCCGACCGTACGGGCCACGCCATTCTGCACACGCTCTACCAGCAGGCACTGGCGCACGACGCGACGTTCTTCATCGAATACTTCGCCATCGACCTCGTGTTCGAGGACGGCAAGTGCGTGGGCGTGCTCGCCCTCGACATGAACGAAGGCACGCTGCACCTGTTCCGCGGCCATGCGGTGGTGATGGCGACCGGCGGCTATGGCCGGGCGTACTTCAGCGCGACGTCGGCCCACACGTGCACGGGCGACGGCGGCGGCATGGTGCTGCGCGCCGGCCTGCCGCTGCAGGACATGGAATTCGTGCAGTTCCACCCGACCGGCATCTACGGCGCGGGCTGCCTCATCACCGAGGGCGTGCGCGGCGAAGGCGGTTACCTCACGAACTCGGAAGGCGAGCGCTTCATGGAGCGCTACGCGCCGAACGCGAAGGACCTCGCCTCGCGCGACGTCGTCAGTCGCGCGATGACGATCGAAATCCGCGAAGGCCGTGGCGTGGGTCCGAACAAGGATCACATCCACCTGAACCTGATGCACCTCGGCCCCGAGGTCATCCACGAGCGCCTTCCGGGCATCGCCGAATCCGCGCGTATCTTCGCGGGCGTCGACGTCACGAAGGAGCCGATCCCGGTGCTGCCGACCGTGCATTACAACATGGGTGGCATCCCGACCAACTATCACGGCGAAGTCGTCACCAAGCGCGACGACGATCCGGATTCGATCGTGCCGGGCCTGTTCGCCATCGGCGAGGCCGCCTGCGTGTCGGTGCACGGCGCCAACCGTCTCGGCTCGAATTCGCTGCTCGACCTGGTGGTGTTCGGTCGCGCGGTGGCGAATCGCTGCGCCGAACTCATCACCTCGGGCGCGCCGCACAAGGATCTTCCGGCCAACGCGCTCGACAAGATCCTGGGCCGCTTCGACGCGCTGCGCTACGCCGACGGCGACAAGCCGACCGCGCAGATCCGCGCGGAAATGCAGAAGACGATGCAGTCCGACGCCGCGGTCTTCCGTACGGGCGACACGCTGAAGGAAGGCTCGCAGAAGATCTCCGAGGTGTTCTCGACGTTCAGGGACGTCAAGGTGTCGGACCGCTCGCTGGTCTGGAATTCCGACCTTATCGAAACGCTGGAACTGTCGAACCTGCTCGCGCAGGCGGTGGCCACCATGCATTCGGCCGAGCAGCGTCCGGAGAGCCGTGGCGCGCACGCCCGCGAGGATTTCCCCGATCGCGACGACCACGACTGGCAGAAGCACACGCTGGTGTGGATCGACGAGGCCGGTAAGTCGAGCTTCGATTTCCGCCCGGTGCACATGTACACCCTGACGGACGATGTCGAAGTCGTGCCGCCGAAAAAGCGCGTTTACTGATACCGGACCGGAGAGGCCATCGTGGCAGAGTTCACGCTACCCAAGAATTCCAAGATCCAGGCCGGCAAGCATTACCCGGCGAAGGGCGCGAAGAACGTGCGCACCTTCAAGGTCTACCGCTGGACGCCGGACGACGGGCAGAACCCGCGCACCGACACGTACGAGGTCGACCTCGACACGTGCGGTCCGATGGTTCTGGACGCCCTGCTGAAGATCAAGAACGAAATCGACTCGACGCTTTCACTGCGCCGCTCGTGCCGTGAAGGCATCTGCGGTTCGTGCGCGATGAACATCGACGGCACCAACACGCTCGCCTGCACCAAGGCGATCGGCGATTGTGGCGGCGGCACGGTCAACATTTACCCGCTGCCGCACATGCCGGTGGTGAAGGACCTCGTGCCCGATCTCACGCACTTCTACGCGCAGTTCGCGTCGATCAAGCCGTGGATGCGCACGCAGAGCCCGGCGCCCGCCGACAAGGAGCGCCTGCAGTCGCCGGAAGACCGCAAGAAGCTCGACGGTCTCTACGAGTGCATCCTCTGCGCCTGCTGCTCGACGTCGTGCCCCAGCTACTGGTGGAACGGCGACCGTTACCTCGGCCCCGCGATCCTCCTCCAGGCGTATCGCTGGATCGTCGACAGCCGCGACGAAGACACCGGCTCGCGTCTGGACGACCTCGAGGATCCGTTCAAGCTCTATCGTTGCCACACGATCATGAACTGCGCGCGCACCTGCCCCAAGGGTCTGAACCCGGCGAAGGCGATCGCGGAGATCAAGAAACTGATCGTGCAGCGCCGCTCGGCCTGATCGGTTCCGCCTTTTGCAGGAGCCGCTCTAGCGGCTCCTGCGGGGCAGGTCCGCCACCGTATGGAAGAAGCCCGACTCAAGCGTCTCCGCTGGCGTACCCGCAGGGGAACGCGCGAACTCGATCGCCTGTTCGGCGGCTGGCTCGACGAGCGTTTCACCGACGCCGACGAAGCCACGCGGCTGGCATTCGATGAACTCCTCGACGTCCAGGATCCCGATCTCTGGGATTGGGTGATGGGCCATGCCCGCGCTCCCCGCGACGACTGGCAGGGCATTATCGATGACATCCGCGCGAGGCATCGCCTTTGAGTACCGGGCCTCGCCCGGGCTGATACGTGTCGGCGCCGCGGTGGCGGCGCTGGCCGCCATGGCGCCCTGGTTCACGGGTCTGCCCCTCGTTCTCCGGTTTTTCTTGGCTGTCGCCATCGCGACGGTCGGCTACGCGCGTTTGCGCGCGTCCGGGCGACCGGCGCTTTCGGCATTGTGCTGGGCATCCGACGACGTGTGGACCGTCACGCTGGCGGGCGGCGACGAGCGGGCGGCGGAGCTGCGCCACGCACGTGTTATCGGCAGGGCGGTGTTCCTCGACCTGCGCTGGGAGGGCGGCGCGGGGCAGGTGGCGCTGTTGCCGGACAACATGGCGGCGGACGAGCTTCGGCTACTGCGCGCGAGGCTGATGTCCGGGAAGCGCTGAGGCGAGCACCCTTCGCGAGCGAGCTCGCTCCCACAGAATGGCCGGCTTTGCGGTGCCTTTGTGGGAGCTGGCTTGCCGGCGAGCCCGCGGCAGCGGGCATGCTTGCCTCGGGCCGGGCCGACACGAGCACCCTTCGCACGTGAACGCGCTTCCCAGGGGGCCAACCTGCAGGAGTGCTTCGGTCGGGCTGGAACCTGATCGCGGCGTCGCTGTCAGATCCGGGCAGGACATCCGGTCGGCTTGCCCGGAAGGGCCGCATCGGGCACTCTGCCGCGCGGTGCCGCCTTTCGTGGCGACTCCCTCATCAAAGGCTGTTCCTACAGATCATGTTCAGACCCCTGGAACTCTTCATCGGCTTGCGCTACACCCGCGCGAAGCGCCGCAACCAGTTCATTTCGTTCATCTCGACGGTGTCGATCATCTGCATCGCGATCAGCGTGACAGCGCTGATCACCGTGATGTCGGTGATGAACGGCTTCGACAGCGAGCTGCGCAATCGCATCCTCGGTGCGGTGTCGCACGTGACGGTGTCGGGTATCGACGAGACGGTGCAGAACTGGCAGGGCGCCATCACCACGGCCGAAGCGACGCCCCATGTGCGGGGTGCCGCGCCTTACGTGGAGATCCAGGCGTTCCTGCAGGCGCAGCGTCCGAGCGGTGCGCTCATCCGCGGCGTGCTGCCGTCGATGGAGCCGAAGGTGTCGGACATCGACCAGCACATGGTCGAGGGCAAGATGACCGACCTCACGGATCGCAGCTGGAAGATCGTGCTCGGTCGCGAGCTCGCCCTGCAGCTCGGCGTGTCGGTCGGCGACAAGGTCACGGTCGTCGTGCCGCAGTTCACGGCCACGCCGATGGGCGCCGTGCCCAAGCTGCGGAGCTTCACCGTCAGTGGCATCTTCGAGCTGGGCATGCAGGAATACGACGCCAACCTGGCACTCGTGTCGATGCAGGACGCCGCGCGCCTGAATGGCACCGACGGTCCGACCGGCATCCGGCTGAAACTCGACGACATGAACGAGGCGTACCCGGTCGCGGGCGTGCTGGCGAACGAACTGGGCCAGACCTACCGCGTGGCCACGTGGATGGACACGCACGCCAACTTCTTCCGCGCGATCGAGATGGAGAAGAAGGTGATGTTCATCATCCTCTCGCTCATCATCCTGGTCGCGGTGATCAACCTCATCTCGATGCTGATGATGCTGGTGACCGACAAACAGGCCGACATCGCCATCCTGCGCACGCTGGGTTCCACGCCGCGCAGCATCATGGGCATGTTCATGGTGCAGGGCGTGCTGGTGGGCGTCGTGGGCATCGGCTTCGGCGTGTTGCTGGGTGCGGTGCTGTCGCTCAACCTTCCGGTCATCGTGAAGTGGATCGAACACGTGACGGGCCAGACGTTCCTCTCGCCCGACGTCTACTACATCAGCGAACTTCCGAGTCAGCTGCTCTGGTCCGACGTGGGCTGGGTGGTCCTGGTGACGTTCGCTTTCTCGCTGCTTGCGACGCTCTACCCGGCGTGGCGCGCTTCGCGCACGCAGCCCGCCCAGGCGCTCCGTTATGAATGAGTCGAACGACATCGTCCTGCGCGCCACCGGCGTCGCCAAGGTCTACGAAGAGGGCGACCTCCGCACCGGCGTGCTGTCCAACGTGAACTTCGCGCTGCGCCGCGGCGAGACGATGTCCATTGTCGGCGCGTCCGGTTCGGGCAAGTCCACGCTCCTGCACATCATCGGCGGTCTCGACACGCTCAGCGCCGGCAAGGTCGAGGTCAACGGTCGCGTGCTGTCCGAGCTGTCGGACGCCGAGCGCGGTCGCGAGCGCAACCGATCGCTCGGGTTCATCTACCAGTTCCACCACCTGCTGCCCGAGTTCACGGCGCTGGAAAACGTCTGCATGCCGCTCCTGATTCGCGGTGTCTCCATTGCGCAGGCGCAGAAGGAAGCGACGGCGCTGCTCGAACGCGTCGGGCTGGGCGCCCGGCTGCGTCATCGGCCCGCCGAGATGTCGGGCGGCGAGCGCCAGCGTTGCGCCGTCGCGCGCGCGCTCGTGACGCGTCCGGCCTGCGTGCTTGGCGACGAGCCGACGGGCAACCTCGACGAGGCCAACGCCGCGCACGTGTACGAACTGATGATCGAGCTCAACCGAGAGATCGGTACGAGCTTCGTGCTGGTGACGCACGATTCGCGACTGGCCGGGCGGATGGATCGCACGCTGGAACTGCACGCGGGCGAGTTGCACGAGCGCTGACGCACTCGTCATGTGCCGCGGCGGGTGCGCTCAGATCGAGCGCGCCACCACGCGTTCCGCGGCGCCGCGTCCCGCCTCCGTCGACGTCGAGACCACGGCGTAGTTGTGCCCTCCGTCCGACCAGTAGCTGGCCAGCAGGCCGCCTTCCTCGCGCGCGCCGCGCGGCAGCAGGTGCCGCGCGGGTCCTGGCGGACGGACGTAGAAACTGACCGTGTGACCGTTGCCGTCGTCGTAAAGCACCATGCCCGCGGGGCCCTGTTCGGTGGCGAAAAGGCGTCCGCCGATGGGGCGGAACCCGGCGTCGGCGAGGTCGGGCAGGCGGATGTCCGAGCCGATTCGTCCGGCCAGCCAGGCGCGCAGGTCGGTTTCGTTGCCCGTCGTGATGTCCATGCCCACGCCGTGGTCCATCGCCAGAAGCCGGTACGCCTGCATGGCATCCGCCATCGGAGCGTCGCCGGTGCCGACACCCCGGGCCGTCCAGCCGGCGATGCTGCCCACCGCGAGGCAGACGAACAACGCCGCGGCGACGGCGAGCCGCTGGGCGCGGCGGCGCCGCGATGTCTCGCGCACGAGGATCGGGTCGAGGCCCGGTGCCGGTGCGAGATCGCCGGCGAGCAGCGTACGGAGCTGCTGGGCATCCTGACGCCAGCCGTGGACTTCTTCCGCCTGTTCCGCGTGCCGGGCGAGGTAACGCTCCACCTCGCTGCGGTGCGCGCTGTCCAGGTGACCGTCCACGTACGCGTGGATGTCGTGTTCGCTGGGGGGCGTGGTCGTCGTCATTTCAGCAGTCGCAGTGACGGGGATTCGGGGTCGCCCTCGCCCAGCTGGCGGAGCGCGCGGCGCGCGCGGGATAGACGGGACATCACCGTGCCGATCGGCACCTTGAGGATGTCGGCCACCTCGCGGTAGCTCATGCCCTCGACGGTGATCCACAGCAGCAGGCTGCGCTGCTCCACCGGCAGGGCCGCGAAGGCGGCGAGCGTGGAATGGGCGAGCGCCACGCGCTCGGCGGACGGCCACGTCGGTTCGTCGTTCGAGATCGAACCCAGTAGCAGGGCCTGCCGGGCGGCCCGGCGTTTGCCGTCGAGGAACAGCCTGTACAAGATCGCGAAGAGCCAACCGCGCAGGCTCTCTTCATCGCGACGCGTATGCCAGCGGGACAACGCGCGTTCGACGGCCGACTGCACGAGGTCGTCGGCGGCATGCGCGTCGCGGGAAAGCCAGAGCACGAAGCGCCGCATGCGCGGCAGCATCGAGCGGAGGGCTTCATCGATTCGCGGGTCGGACATGCCGGGGGGCTCTCGCCGGATCTGATATGGACGTTGGACGTCCGATGGGCGAAATTATTCCCACGCCGGGAATAAAAGTCCCTGACGTACGTCCCACCCTGGAATGCCAACGCCACCAGGAACGACACTATGACAGACGAAAGGCAGGAATCACGCCCACCGGTCCGCACGACGGGACGATGGGTCGCGATAGGGGTGATCGTAGCGGCCGTCGCTGCCGTTTTCGGGTATGTCGGGGGGTGGCTCGCGCCGGAACGCCTCACGCCGAAACGCATCGTCGACGAACTGCAATCGACGGGCGGAGAGCATCCGGGCTTCCGCCGTAACCACGCCAAGGGCATCTGCGTGACCGGCCGCTTCGAGTCGAACGGCGCGCTGGCGGCGTTTTCGACCGCCCGCCTGTTCGCTCCCGGCAACACGCCCTTCGTGGGGCGCCTCGCCATTCCTGGCGGCAACCCGTACGCGCCGGACGGATCCATCCCGATCCGTAGCTTCGCCCTGCGCTTCGACCTTGCCGACGGCGAGCAGTGGCGCACGGGCATGAACGCGATGCCCGTGTTTCCGGTGACCACGCCCAAGGCGTTCTACGACCTCACGGTCGCGACGCATCCCGACCCCGCCACCGGAAAGCCGGACCCCGAAAAGGCGAAAGCCTTCTTCGGGGCGCACCCCGAGACGGGCCCGTTCCTCGCATGGATCAAGTCGGCCAAGCCGTCGGCGAGCTACGCCACGGAGACCTACCGCAGCATCAACGCGTTCTACCTGCGCGACGCGGGCGGGCAGCGCCGTGCCGTCCGCTGGCAGGTGGTGCCGGAGCAGGGGCCCGAGGGCGACGGCGGTGCCGCCGCCGGCGATGCCGACTTCCTCGCCGCCGACCTCATGAAGCGTCTGGGGCAGGGGCCGTTGCGCTGGCATCTGCAGATGATCTTCGCCGACCCCGGCGACCCGGTGGACGACGCGACGAAGGTCTGGCCCGACGGGCGCAAGCTCGTCGACGCGGGTACCGTCGTGGTCGACGCCGCCGAGGCGCAGGCCGCTGGCCCGTGTCGCGACGTCAACTACGATCCGATGATCCTCCCTCGCGGTATCGAGCCATCGGACGACCCGCTGCTCCCCGCGCGTTCGTCGACCTACGCCGATTCGTTCCTGCGCCGCACCAGCGAGGAAGCGCACGTCCCGGGCACCGCCCATCCGAAGGAGGCCCGCCCATGAGCCGTCCCGAAACCTTCCACTGGTTCGCGCGCCTGCTGCACTGGCTGATGGCGGCGATGATCGTGTCGATGCTCTTCATCGGCGCCGGCATGGTCACCAGCGTCGAATCGAAGCACACGTGGCTGCTCGCCATCCACAAACCGCTCGGGATCAGCATCTTCGTGCTGGCGTTGATCCGCCTGGGTTTCCGCCTCACGCACCCGGCGCCCCCGCTGCCCGACGACATGCCGCTCTGGCAGAAGCTCGCCGCGCACGCCTCGCACTGGCTGTTCTACGTGCTGATGATCGGTCTTCCGCTCGTCGGCTGGGGCATGCTGTCGGCCGGCAATTTCCCGGTGACGCTCGGAGGCGGCCTTCGCCTGCCACCGATCCTGCCCTTCGATCCGCTCCTGTACGCATGGCTGCGGGAAGCCCATCGCTACCTCGCGTGGCTGTTCTTCCTCACCTATCTCGCGCACATGGGGGCGGCCTTGATGCACGGCCTGATCCGCCGCGATGGCGTGCTTCAGGCGATGACGGGGAGGCGTGCACAATAGGGCGCATGCGCCCAGCGTCCCTAGCCTTCGTCGCCACCCTGCTGTTGCTCGCCGGATGCCGTTCGCTCGGCTATTACGCCCATGTCGCCCACGGACAGGCGGCACTGCTGGGCGGCCGGCGACCGATGGCGAAGGTGATCGCCGATCCGAAGACGCCCGCGTCGACCCGCGACCGCCTCGTCCTGGCCGGCGAGGCGCGTCGTTTCGCGTCGACGAACCTCGGCTTGCCGGATAACCGCAGCTACACGTACTACGTCGCGCTCGACCGGCCCTGGGTGGCGTGGAACGTCTTCGCCACGCCCGAGCTTTCGATCGCGCCCGTGACGCATTGCTTTCCGGTCGCGGGATGCGTCGCGTATCGCGGCTACTTCCGTCGCGACCTCGCCGATCGCGAGGCCGCATGGCAGGCCGCGCTAGGCCACGACGTCGCGATCGGCGAGGTGCCTGCGTACTCCACGCTCGGCTGGTTCGCCGACCCCATCCTCAGCAGCATGATGCGCTGGGACGACGACGATCTGGCCGGCACGATCTTTCACGAACTCGCGCACCAGAAGCTCTACGTGAAGGACGACTCGTCGTTCAACGAATCGTTCGCCACCTTCGTCGAGCGCGAAGGCCTGCGCGAGTGGCGGCGCTCGCGTCGTCTGTCGCCGCCCGACGAGCGCGGCGACCGGCTGGAACGTTCGTTCACCACGCAGGTGCTCGCCCTGCGCGACCGCCTGCAGGCGATCTATGCGGAGGATCGCACCGACGAGGCGAAGCGCGTGGCCAAGGCGGAGGCGTTCGAGGACTTTCGCGGCCGCTACCTCGACTGGCGCGCCGCGGAAGCGGGCGGCGACCATCGCTACGATCGCTGGATGTCACGCCCCCTGAATAACGCGCGCCTGCTGCCGTTCGGGCTGTACGACACGTGGGTCGACGCGTTCGGCGCGGTGTTCGCCCAGTCGGACCGGCGCTGGGACGTGTTCTACGAGCGTGTGCGTCAGCTGTCGAAGTTGCCGCCCGCCAGACGCGAGCGTGAACTGGCGCGCCTGGGTGCGAGCCAGCCTGCTGGCGATGAGAGCTCGCGGCGAGACTGATTCGCCAGCAGGCTGGCTCCCACGGGGATCATTGCGCCTTCCGCCCCGACATGTGCTTCAGATACGCCAGCAGATCGTCGAGGTCGGCATCCGTGAGCACCTTGCGATCGAACCCGGGCATCTTCGCCTGCGGCCAGTGGCGGAGATCCTGTGGGTTGCGGACGAGCGTGCGGAACAGGTCGTCGCGCAGGTACTCGGTGGGGCTGTGCGGGATGTTGAGGTCCGGACCGAGTTTCGCGTCGCCCTGGCCGTTGAGCGTGTGACACGTGATGCAGTTGCGCTGGAATACCGCGAAACCGCGGCGGGCCGGTGCATCCTTCGGCAGGCTGGCCGCGGGTTGCATGGCGGGGAAGCGGGATGCGGGGTCGGCGAGGACACGGATGGCCGCCACCTGGTACGGCCATTGCTCGGGGCCCACCTGGCCCGCGGCAGGATTCGTCCACACGAGATAGAAGGGCCCCGCGCTGGGCTTGCCCTCCGCGAGGGCGGGCCACGGCTTGCCCGGGGGCTCGACGGCGAGCCACGCCTCGGCGCCGTGCCCGTCGACGATCAGCGACGCCAGCATTTCCGCGGCGAAGCCGTCGAGGGCAACGAACTGCAGATGGGCATCGGCGGGCACGCCCGACAGCAGGGCCTTCAGCGGAACGGCGACATAGCGGGTCTCGCGATGGTAGGAGACATCGCCCGGCACGCGGATCTCGCGCGCGTCGGGCCGGGCGAGCAGCTGCTCGGTGGTGAACGCCCGGGCGGTGGCGCCTGTCTGCAGGGTAAGGGTCGCGGCCGGCGCGATGCCGGCGCAGGTCAGCAGGAGGATGGCGATGAGTGCGCGCACGTGAGGCCTTGCGAATCGGACGGGGACCCTCGGATTATGGCCGCAACGCCCCCATGTGGACCGGACACGATCCACGGAATTCCCCCATGGCCGACACCACCGTCCCCGATTTCTTCGAGCGTTTTCCGATGCAGCGCGTGACGACCGGCGAACTCGACGCGGAGCTCGCCGCCGACGACGACCGCATCGTCATCCTCTTCCTCTGGGGGCGCGACTGTCCGAACTGCGATATCGCCAAGCGGCAGATCCTGCTGACGGCGGAGCGGTTCGGCTGGCCCGAAGTCCGCTGGCTGCACGACAACGTCTACGACGATCCGAAGATGGCGACGCGTTTCGGCCTGCACGGCATCCCGGCATGGTTCCTGTTCCATCGCGGAAAGAAACTGGGCCGGATCACGTCGTGGCCCGGCACGGACGCCTTCGTCGACGCGGTGAACAGGCAGATCGTCTCGACGGGCGCCACGGCATGATCGTCGGCTCGCTGCTCGATACCGACCTGTACAAGTTCACGATGATGCAGGTCGTGCTGCATCAGTATCCGGCCGCCGAGGTCGAATACCGCTTCCGCTGCCGCACGCCCGGCATCGATCTGGTGCCGCTGATCGGCCGCATCCGCGAGGAGCTCGACGCGCTCTGCGCGCTGCGTTTCACGGACGACGAGCTCGATTACCTGCGCGGCCTGCGCTTCATCGACAGCGACTTCGTCGATTTCCTCGGCCTTTTCCAGCTCAACGCGAAGTACGTGCACATCGCGCCCGCGGCGCAGGGCGGCGGCGAGATCGACATCGTGATCTCCGGCCCGTGGCTGCACACGATCATGTTCGAAGTGCCGCTGCTCGCCATCGTCAACGAGCTGTATTTCCGCAGCGCGTATCCGGACATCGGGCTCGACGAGGGCAGGGCGCGACTGAAGGCGAAGATCGAACGGCTGCGCGATACGCCGGGATACGACAAGGTGCGCATCGCCGACTACGGCACGCGCCGTCGTTTCTCCCGGGACTGGCACGAGGAAATGCTGGCGACGCTGAAGGCCGGGCTCGGTCCGCAGCTCGCGGGCACGAGCAACGTGTGGCTGGCGAAGCGGCTGGGTCTCGTACCCATCGGCAGCATGGCGCACGAATACCTGCAGGCATTCCAGTCGCTCGGGCCCCGGCTGCGCGATTCGCAGACGGCGGCGCTGGAGGCCTGGGCGCGCGAATATCGCGGCGACCTCGGCATCGCGCTCTCCGACGTCTACGGACTCGACGCGTTCCTGCGCGACTTCGACATGTACTTCTGCAAGCTCTTCGACGGGGCACGCCACGATTCGGGCGATCCGTTCAGCTGGGGCGACAGGGTGCTCGCGCACTACGACAGGAATCGCGTGGATCCTCGCACGAAGACCCTGGTCTTCAGTGACAGTCTCGACATCCCGAGGGTGATGGAGCTCTACCGGCATTTCGCCGGCCGTTGCCTGCTGTCGTTCGGCGTCGGCACGAACCTGACCAACGACATGGGGCCGACGCCGCTCAACATCGTGATCAAGATGACCCGTTGCAACGGCCAGCCGGTGGCGAAGCTTTCCGACTCGCCGGGGAAGGCGATGGGTTTCGAGGACCCGGATTACGTCGCCTACCTGCGCAAGGTGTTCGACCTGCCTCAGAACGCGGGAAGCACCGCGCCGCCGTAGGTCTTCTCGATGAAGGCCTTGACGTCGGGCGAGGTGAGGGCCTTCGCGAGCTTCTGCACGCGCGGATCGTCCTTGTTGTCGGGACGGGCGACGAGGAAGTTGACGTACGGCGAATCCTTGCCCTCGATCAGCAGGGCGTCCTTCAGCGGATTGAGCTTCGCCGCCAGCGCGTAGTTGGTGTTGATCAGCGCGAGGTCGACCTCGCCGACCACACGCGGAAGCATCGCGGCTTCGAGCTCGCGGAACTTCAGGTGCTTCGGATTCTCCACGACGTCCTTCAGCGTCGCGAGGCGATCGTTGGGGTTCTTCAGCGTGATCAGGCCGTGCTTCGCCAGCAGGAGCAGCGCGCGGCTGTTGTTGCTGGGATCGTTCGGGATCACCACGTCGGCACCATCGGGAAGCTGGTCGATCGACGTGTACTTGCGCGAATACGCACCGAACGGCTCGATGTGCACGCCGACCACCGTGACGAGGTGAGTGCCGCGTTCCTTGTTGAACGCGTCGAGATAGGGCTCGGTCTGGAAGAAGTTGGCGTCCAGCTGCTTCTGCGCCACCTGCATGTTCGGCTGCACGTAATCCGTGAATACGCGGATCTCGAGGTCCACGCCTTCCTTCGCCAGCAGGGGCTTGATCTCCTTGAGGATCTCCGCGTGCGGCACAGGAGTGGCGGCGACCGTCAGCTTCGTCTCGCCGCCCTTGTCGCCGTCCTGGCCGCCCGAACAGCCCGCGAGAAGGATCGCGAGGGCGGCGCCGAGGGGGAGCAGGTACTTCTTCATGGGGGTGTCCGTCGCGTCATGTTGCGGTGCGACAGCATAGACGTCCATACCGCCGGATGCAAAACGCCCCCGGTGCCCGTTCAGCGACGGCTGTACCGGCCCACGAGGCGATCGCCGATCGACTGCAGGATCTGCACCAGCACCACGAGCAGAGCGACCGTGACCAGCATGTAATCGGGCTTGTAGCCGTTGTACCCATACTGATAGGCGAGGGCGCCGAGGCCGCCCGCCCCGACGATGCCGCCCATCGCCGTGTAGCCGACCAGCGCGACCGCCGTCACCGTCGTCGCGGCGATCAGGCCGGGGCGCGACTCGGGAAGCAGGACGCGGGTGACGATCTGTCCCGTCGTCGCTCCCATGGCCTGGCTGGCCTCGATCACGCCGCGGTCCACCTCGCGAAGCGCCGTTTCGACGAGGCGCGCGAAGAACGGCGCGGCACCGATCACCAGCGGCACGATGGCGCCGCGTATGCCGATGCTCACACCCGTGATGGCCTGCGTCACGGGAATGAGCAGGATCATGAGGATGATGAAGGGCACCGAACGAAGCACGTTCACCACGAGCGACAGCACGCCATAGAGTTTCGGCTTCGCGTGCAGTTGCCCGCGCGCGGTGAGGAACAGCCACACGCCCAGCGGCAGCCCGAGAACCAGGGTGAAGAGCAGCGAGCCGCCGAGCATCAGCAGGGTGTCCAGACACGCCTGAGCGATCTCGGGCCAGTCGATGTTCGGGAACAGGGTCTGCAGCGGGCTCATCGGGCCACCTCTTCGATATCGACGCCGGCGGCGCGGATCTGCGCGAGCGCGTCGTCCAGCCACTCGCCGTGCATGGCGAGCGTCAGTTGTCCGTAGGGCACATCCTTGATGCGGTCGACGCGACCCGACAGCAGGTTGTATTCGACGCCGGTGTCGCGCACCACGCTGGAGAGCAACGGCGAGTACGTGGCGTCGCCGCGGAACGAGAGCCGGAACAGCGGGCCGCTCACGCCGGGGAAGTCCGCGCCGCGACCTTCGCGGTGATCCGCTTCGGCGACGAAACGCCGCGTCGTCGCATGGCGCGGATGGAGGAAGACGTCGGCGACGGCGCCCTGCTCCACGACGTGGCCGGCGTCGAGCACCGCGACGCGATCGCACACGCGGCGAACGACGTCCATCTCGTGCGTGATCAGCACGATCGTGAGCCCCAGGCGACGATTGATGTCCGCGAGGAGTTCGAGCACGGATGCCGTGGTCTGCGGATCGAGCGCGCTGGTGGCCTCGTCGCAGAGCAGGATGGACGGGCGGCTCGCGAGCGCGCGAGCGATGGCGACGCGCTGCTTCTGTCCACCCGAA
>Ga0102591_1003486_pt1 | contig 14032 bp, 8 predicted proteins | sample AraplaCol_mCL_r2_2_FD_76860 | JGI IMG/M metagenome (GOLD analysis project Ga0102591, IMG submission 76860) | Arabidopsis root microbial communities from North Carolina, USA - plate scrape MF_Col_mCL_r2 (SPADES assembly) (version 2) | ecosystem: Host-associated > Plants > Roots > Endosphere... | reverse complement strand
GAAGCTATTTATGCACACACACCCGGTTTGCGCGTTGTTGTGCCTTCATCACCAGCGCGTGCTTATGGATTATTATTAGCATCGATTCGTGATCCAGATCCGGTCATCTTTTTAGAACCTAGCCGGATGTATCGTTTAGTTAAACAAGAAGTGCCTGATAATGGCGAAGCGTTACCTTTAGATCAATGTTTCGTATTACGTGAAGGTAGCGATATCACATTAGTCAGTTGGGGCGCGATGTTGCACGAAACCTTGCAAGCAGCGCGTACACTGGAACAACAAGGTGTCAGCGCAGAAGTTATCGATGTTGCAACCATTAAACCATTAGACATGGAAACCATTTTAGCGTCTGTTATGAAGACCGGACGTTGCGTTATCATCCATGAAGCAGCGCGTACCTGCGGTGTTGGTGCAGAAATTTCTGCGCAAATTATGGAAAAAGCATTAACGTATTTACAAGCGCCCGTTTTACGTGTGACAGGTTATGACACTATCGTACCCTATCTCAAAATGGAAAAATTATATTTACCAAGTGAAACCCGTATTTTAAACGCGGTGCAGCAAGTGTTGGAGTTCGCATGAAAATTTTTAAATTACCTGACTTAGGTGAAGGATTACCCGACGCTGAAATTCGCGAATGGTATGTTAAAGAAGGCGATGTGGTCAAAGTTGATCAACCGATGGTTGCTATGGAAACTGCAAAAGCGGTGGTTGACGTTCCGGCACCACGCGCAGGTAAAATTATTAAGTTATATGGTCAAGCGGGCGATGTGATTAATACAGGCGGTGCCTTAGTTGAATTTGAAGACGGCGAAGATGCGCCAGCAAAATCAACAGTGGTAGGAAATTTGGAAATTGGTAATACCATTTTAAAAGAAGCAGCAACCGGTATTAAACCAACCGCAACAATCAATATAGGTATTAAAGCCATCCCGGCTGTTCGCGCATTGGCGAAAAAATTAAATGTTGATTTAACGGCGATTACTGCAACAGGTCCTAACGGACAAATTACGGTTGCAGATGTTGAACGCGCAGCAAAACCTACTGTCACAACGCCAACATCAACATTAACAGGTGGTGAAGCTTTACGCGGCGTACGTCGTGCCATGGCAATAGCGATGTCGCAATCACATGCAGAAGTTGTACCTGTATTGTTAGTAGATGATGCGGATCTGCACGCTTGGCCAGCAGGAACAGATGTGACTGCACGTGTTATTCGCGCAGTTGTTGCCGCTTGCAAAGCAGAACCTTCATTAAATGCTTGGTATGAAGGTAAATCCATGACACGCCAATTACAACAAGACGTGCATATCGGATTAGCGATGGATTCAGCCGATGGTTTATTTGTGCCTGTTTTGAAAAATGCGAATAAATGTCAACCAACTGAATTACGTGCAGAAATTAATCGATTTAAAGAACAAGTAGGCGCACGCACCATCCCACAAGATGATTTAAAAGGCGCAACTATCGTTTTATCTAATGTCGGCACTTTCGCTGGAAAATACGCTAGCCCCATTATTAGCCCTCCTACGGTTGCTATTATTGCAACTGGCCGCATTCGCGAAACAGTCGTTGCGCATGATGGTAGCCCAGCTGTACATCGAGTAATGCCCTTATCCTTAAGCTTTGATCATCGCGCAGTAACAGGCGGTGAAGCGGCTCGATTTTTAGCCGCTTTAATTGAAGATCTGCAAAAGAAAGATTAATTATTATGCATGAAGATTTTTTGATAAAGACGAAGAAATTAGTGTTTCTGGTGTTGGTTGCTGCTTAATGAATGTATTTCTAGTACTAAATAAAAAACCACATCCCCAGTAACCTGGACGAACTTTTTTTTCTGTTTCGGATTTACTATTCATAGAAAGATTTTTAGTAACCGTTTTTTGTTTAGGAGGCTGATAACAGAAAAGACCTTTCAAAAACGGATAAATTGAAGTAGAGCTAGCTTTTTTGGATTTTTCACCTGTAACTTCTGGATCTCCACCGGTATTTGTTGGAACATTTAATAACACAGGTATTGAAGACGCTACGCTTTCAACGCAACTAGATGACATAACATTTTTTGCCGCCCCATCTATAAATGATTCTGAGCGTGATACGATGGCTAGAGAAGTTTTTGAACTGTCTCTTACCAGTTTTCGTGAAGCGCCAGCAGATGAAAGTGTACTTGGCTCAAAGGGATGTTGATCAGCGTCCGATAGATTTCTAGAGTTAAATCCGGAAGCATATGTAGAGTTAGATGCTGAGCCTCTATTATATAGACTTTCGCCTGATGATGACATCTCAGAAGGAATTTGAGTCAATCTCCTAGGATTAGGAGGCTTTTGTTCTCCACCACTTATTTTTAACGTTAATTGACTTCTAATTTGTTGATTTACTTCTTTCTCAAGGTCACTTAAACGTTCTTCTCGTTCATGTAGTTCTGCTTTTTGCATATTTAATTGAATTTCTCGATCCGTTAATCCTTCTTCACGCTTATTTAAATCCGCTTCCCACTGGCTCAATATTTCCATTTTTTCGTGTAAGTAGTTTCTTTGTGCGTTGGCATTATTAAACTGATTACGTAATACTTCTTCTTGTTTACTTACAATTTCTTCACGACTATGCAAAGATATAAGCCGGTCGATTATTTTTTCTCTCACCAAAGACAAGTCATCTATTTGTCTGCGAATTTCCATTTTTTGTTTAAGTAATACTTTATTTTGGTCGCTGATTTCATCTGCTTGTTTACATAACTTTGCTTTTTTTGCATTTATTTCATTAAGTAATGTAGTTAATTTAACTTCTTGTATGCTCATATCCTTTAGCATGTTTTCTAACTGATTGCGAAATTCTTCATTGGTAGTTTTTGCCAATTGCTTCCTTAATTTCTCAAGTAGCTGCGCTCTTGTTTGTAATTGTAGAGTTATTTGTTCTAATTTTTTTTCTAATAAAATTTTAAAATTGTTATCTGAAAAAATGAATATAAAATAAGGATTAGCTTGAGTAGTAGAAACAAAAATTTCACAGAATGAATAAGCATTATTCGCTTGTTTAAGCGAGGCAACATAGCTTCGTTTAACGTCGGTTGTATTTACAGCGCTCTCAGCCACCTTAATATTGCCAAAATTATTTTCACGCATTTTATCATTAAAATCAGCTACGAAATCGCGTATAGCATTTGAGTAAAGAGAGAAAAGAGAATTGTTTTGTTCTTCCAAATGGATTTTTTGGTTGTTTTGAGGGCAAATAATATTGCAGTTAATTCTAGCTTCGTAGGATTGTTCTAATTTAATGATCTTCCAACCATCTAAATTGAATAACCGCCTTAAAAAACTGATCATAAGCGTTTTCCCTAGGTATATGATCAGCTCAATATAAGCTAGTGATGATCTTCAATGCAAGTAAAAAAATATTTTTAAGCATTAAGATCAATAATCAATAACTTAGCTACAAAATAAAGCTTTGCATCTTACGTCGTTTTCAGTTTTTTTCCATTCCTGCTAGCTGACGGGGTATTTGATAATAGATGCATGATAATATTTTCTTAACTATATGAGGAGTTGATTATGAATAGTTCATTAAAACGAGCAGCAATCATTGCAGTTGCGTGTGCTACATTAGGCGGCGCAGGTTTTGCAATTGCGCAAGATGATAGCAATAATGTACCAGGCCAAGAGTCTGCAGGACAATATGTTGCTAGTACAGGCTTAACAGCTAAGGTAAAAGCAGCGTTAATGGCAAATAGTGATGTTAAGAGCTTAGATATCAGTGTTAGCTCATACAAAGATACTGTACAACTTTGTGGTTTCGTTGATGATCGTACCCAAATTAGCAAAGCGGTTGCTTTAGCGAAAGGTGTTGATGGTGTGAAAACAGTCAAGAATTGTTTGACGATTAAGCACTAATTGCGATCAGAAAGTTTTCGGATTTCGTGCGCTTCGTTTCGCTGGGATGACATCATTAATGTTTTGTGGTCATGCCAGCGCAGGCTGGCATCCAGTGAACGAAGCCACCAAAATCTGAGCAATTTCTGCAATTGCCCGCTCTAATTCCGGCAAAGGTTTATCAGCTTTAACAAAAATCGACAAAATTAAATTCCCTGCTTTTTCCGGCAATTCAATAATCGCTACATCATTTGCGATCCCAGAAATAGTCCCTGTTTTATCCGCAACTTTAACCGTTGGCGGCAGCAAAGCGCGAATTCTATTTGTACCTGTTTTACATTGCTGCATAATTCCAATTAAGAACTTAGAAGATTGCTGAGACAAAATAATGTGTTGCTGAATTTGTAACAATAACTTTGACATTTGTTGCGGTGTAGTAGTGTTACGTAGTGTTTCTTGTGCAAATTCTCGAGCTGCTTTTTGGCTAATATCAACAGGAACCGATTTCTCTAATTTTTCAAATTCTTCTACTGTGCATTTTGTGATACCAAATGCTTCAATGACCCCTGCTTGTTTTAGCAAAGTTTGCAAACACGTAGAACTTACTTCTATTTCAGTAAAGCCTTTTGCTTTTAAAAATTGATTTACAGCTGTCGGCCCACCTACTTGGTTAAGAAAAATATCGGTAGCGCTGTTATCGCTTAACGTCAACATTAAGCGCAACAAATTATGAATCGATAATGCGACGCCAGGATAAATAAAATGCTTATGTAAAATACCGCTGCCAGTAACTAAATCTGCATATTCAATAGAAATTATTTTCTCTAAATCTAATTTACCCTGCTCTACCAAATGTAAGCCATAAACCGCGATCGGAATTTTATAAACGCTAGCCATTAAAAAACGCTGATCAGCATTTAACGCAAATTGTTTACCTGTTTCGACATGTTGTGCAAAAACGCCGATAGTGCCGTTAACTGCGTTAATAATAGGGACAAGTTGTTCATTTATAGGTTGCATGTTTAATTCGAACACTCGCTAAATAGCTTATTAGAATAAATATACTTGCCATTAATAATGGCAACGTTGCTGAAACAGCGGTTAATAAGCCTGCTAATAAACCTGTGCAAGCAAATGCAAAATACAGTATAGCATCAGTAAAACCCATTAATAAGCCTTGAGTGTCTTTGCTGACCTTATCGGACAAGCGTGTAATTAATGCGGTGTAGGTTAAACCTATTCCAATGGCGATCGGTGACACAATTAACCATAAAACAGCTTGCTGTGCTGCAATAAAACCACCTAATAAAGCAACCAAAGTTAATGATAAATTAACTAAGACGATACGCATTAAACTAAAAAAACGTAGAAAAATGCGTGTTAAAAAAATTAAACCTAACGACATCCATATGCCGATATAACTACTAAAAAATCCGACTTGTGAACTATTAAAATTAAATTTTTGTACTAATAATAAAGGCATACTTTGAAAATAAAGCGACCAACCTAATTCCATAAATAAAAATATTAATAATAAATGGCGAACTTCAGGTTGTTTCATAAAGCCAAATAAGGTGGGCAAATATTTTTTAAGTTTAATCTCGAAAATAGGATGCGGCATTTTGGTTTCATAGAAACAAAAAGCAAGCATTAATAAATTTAATAAAGATAAAATGGCTGCAAAAATAAAAGGGGTCGAACGATTAAACCACGGCACAATAGCGTTATCAGATAATAAACCGCCAATTAATGGCCCGATCACTAACGGTAATGTCATCGCGCAAGCAACAATCGAAATATTAATCGCTTTCTGTTTGCCTTGGCTTAAATCGGCCATCACCGCTTGCACGATCGCTTGGCTTGCTGTTGTAACGCCAATAATGATTCTCGCTAATAACAATAAAGGTAAGCTGAGCCACCAAAAACTGAAAGCATAACAAACAAATCCGATGAAGGTACCAGTCAAACAGATTAATAAAACTTTTTTTCGTCCAATTTGGTCGGACATAAAGCCTAGCAGAGGTGCGCTTAAGATCGCACAAAATGGCGATAACCCCATGATAATGCCCAAAATCAAATGTTGCATAGCTGGGCTCACCTGCCCACCCAATAATGCGCTGGAAGTTTCGTTAATTAACGGTGCCAATACGGGCAATAGAATCCAAAAGCCGAGCTCATCGACAACGATAAGGATGAAAAGAGTAATGATTTGACGATAATAATGTGGAATTTGGGGTACCTGTCGCATGGATCAAGTCCTCTTTTATAATTGAAAGCGAGAATTTTACCATGAAGCAAGCATTACCTAAAAGATTTTAGATTTAAGGAAATCTTAAGGTTTAAATATTATACTAGTAACAGCCCCAATCAATGACAGTTCCCTTACGAGGAATAAAATATGCCAACCCATCATTCTAGAAATAAAGATTTGCAAACCATTTTTCAAGATCCCAGAAATGAAGCTTTGCTCGAAAATATACTTAGGAAAAAAACCGGTGGCTATGATTGGTTACAGTTTCTTGGATTGTTACCAAAAGAATTAAAAGGCGCGGTAAATACTTTTGAAGGCTTATTAACAAGCTTGCCACTTTATAAACAGCAGAAGCCTAATAAAAGATTATCTTTTTATAAAAATAAACTTAGTTACACATATAAAAATATGCGAGCTATTGTACAGGTTATAACAGAATTAAATATTACAGAAATAGCTAAAATAGATACTGGATTTCTGTCAGAAAAAGATTTGGCAAATTTAAAAAAATTAATTAATTACTACAGATGGTACAAAGAATTAGATGGTAAAGAAAGTGTAAGCCGTATTAAAGATTATAATTACAATCTGCAAAGTTTTGATAGATCTAATGCTAATGTAACTGGAAAAAGGTATGTAAATTATCGTGAAAATTTACAGATCAATGAAATTCTAAATAGAATCACAGTAGAACTAAAAGATTTTTCCAAAGATTATGCGCAGCTTAAAAAAGCAGTAAAAGAAAAATTAGGTGAATTGAGTCAAACAGATGTTGAACAAATATATAATTGGCTAGATATACAATATCGCGCACCTTATTTGGGTGAAATTGCAATGACAAGTGATTGTTATGAAATTACCTATTCAAAGACTAAAAAAGTATATTTAGATGGCGTGGTGATTTCTGACTTCCTCAGTTTAGAAGAAAGACAAAAAGCCGAACACGTTTTTTATACAGTCGGCAAAAACCAATCACGACAACAATATTATGCAGAAGCTACTCAATGTATTCGCTTAGCAAAAGCAGAAGGAAAAAATGTCATTGCTCACATCATCGATCCTCATCATTCTGGTAAAAAATATGAAGCTGTCAAAACAGAAGTGAATGCCGCTGAAAACTACGAAAATATTTTTCGATATTTAACTAACAGTAAGCATAATAGAGTGCCAGAAGAAAAAATTACGCTAAAAGGCCAAGCGTTAGATGCGAATGAAATTGCTAAAATGCTAGTTAAAGAAAGCTATAAAAAAACCAATAAAATATATAGTTTATTCTTAATACCAATCAGAGTAATTTTTCCAAAGAAAAAAGAATTAACTAAAATAAACGAATCATTAGAGATGATGAGTATGTTGAATACATCAAAATCATATAAGTATCAGCCTTTAGCTGCATTAAAGAAATTAAAAGTTGTAGAACCATCAACACTTGTTAAAAGAGTATTTGAGCGTAGCGGCTTTAATATAGAAAACCTTGAAAGTATACAACAACAAAATACTGCTTTTAAAAACCAAGAAAATGTTGCAGGTGACGATGTGGTTTTGAAAGTTACATTAGGGGCAAAGTAAGCATAGTACGGCTGCCCCTTAATGTTAGGTAAATCTATTAGTAACTGGTTGAGGAAGAGAAGAAACAATATCAACCTGATTTACTGATATATTTTGCTCTTGCGTTACTACTACGGGCCCTACCTTTTTAATTTCCTCTTCTTTTACAGTGTTTTCGCTTGTAGACGTTCCCGTTGATGGTTTTGATAAAACGGTTTTCATGGCAGGCTGTTCATAACTACCAACAATAACTTGCTCTGGTTCTTGATCGTTAGATTCTAAAACAGTAGCGGCGCCAAAGAGAACGGCAGCGCCGGCAAAGAAGCCAACTGTAAAAGGCCATAAGGGTGGTATAAATACAGTAACTAACCCAAAAATACTGGTTACAATTCCGCCGCCGAACGACATGGCGGCAGCAATTTTTTTCCAACCTATAGAATTTGTTTGAACGGGTGCCGTTACGTTAGCTTTATTGATAGAAACTATATTTAAAATAGGGGCAGAGACTGAGGGAACCATGTTAGTAAGAGAAGGTTGCCCAGCATTAGCAGTAGATATTATGGTATCTGTTGCGACAGCATTCTGTTCCTCGTCATCAGAATAAGCTTCCTTTTTCCCGTGTTTTGCTAAAAGACTTGCAAGCTTAAAAATAAAATTCTCTTCATTTTGTGTAGGAAAAATAATCGGAGACAGCGGAGCGATATTAAGAGCGATGTTTATCTTATTATTAAATTCATCTCTAATTTCTTGAAGACGACCGATTTCTCCAAGATTAAGAATGCCTTGATTCTTTAACCTGGTTAGAAATTTGCCGCTTAAAAGTTTATGAATATTATTTTTGATGAGAAGGATTTTTCTTAAAAGGGAATTAAATTTTGTGATATTTTCATTAAACTCTAAATATTTTTTCTGATAAATTTTTTCAAAGATACTGTTTGATGATGTTTTTAATTGAGCAAGCTCATTATCAAAGGAATTAAGTTTATTTCTAACCTGGTTAAGTCGTAGTATGAATATAAGATGATTTTTAAAGAATGAAGCAAAAAAAGGTTGTATATTATTTAAAGCAGTATCAATTTTTAATTTTTTTAAAATATCGCGATTAAATAATTCATTTTCTACACTTGCCGGCAAAGTCAAAGGATTATGTTGAGAAAGACTTATGAAATCAATATCCTCATTTTTACTTTCGCTTGCAAGTTTAAAAGGATTAAGCAAATCAAGGAACTCATTAATTTTTTGATTTTCCTTGGCGCCACTTAAAAGACTAAATAAATCATTCAAGTCATCTTTTAAGGATTGAACATTTAAATTTTTAATAATTTTATCTTTTACGACATCAAGTTGTTTCTCAATAGGTTTTTTTTCAATGCTAAAGTTAAATTTTGTTAAGCGTTCTATTAAATTTTGTAGGTTATATTTGAGCAGTTGACATTTTTCGACTTCTTCAACCATCTTAGATTTCCATGCAGATAAGGTTGAAGGTGCAATCATTAAAGGTAAATTTTTTGTAACAATTTTCTGTTTTGAAATAATACTTTTGATGATAATTAATGGCTGTTTGATATTATCAGATACATCGGGTATTGGCAAAGCGTCAATTTTTGTTTTCAACGTAGACCAATTTTTCAATGACGAATTAAGACCAGCAATTTGTTTGTTAACTAGTGCAGGAGCATTCTTGCTGAGATTTTTTTGAATGTATTCTATGGATGTTTTTATATTTTGTTCAAGCGTTGAATAAGTACTGATATCAGAAATAAGAGGCGAGATATCAATAATCGGATTAATATATTTTTTTATATTTGCAATGGCTTGCTCTACTTGTTTAAATACAGACTGAGTTATTCTTAAGTTTGCTTTGGCATATTCAGCTAATTCAATGGGCACAGTCTTAAAAAGATGCCCTATTTGAATGATATCATTTAAGTCAAATGAAATATTGCCTCTAGTATTAGAATCAAATTTTTTCAATAGCGCTATAAAATCAAATATATTATTACTTTGCGTTTTATCATAGATTAACTCTAAATATTTTATGGAATCGGCTATATCTTTTTTAAAAATTTTACCATTGAGTAATGGATATGATTTCCCTATTTCAATAGCAACATTATTCAATATTTTGCTGACATCGATAGTGGATAAGCTAGAACTTAATTGTGTGATATCCGCTTGAATTTCAACTTTGATTTCCGAATTAACTTTGTCAACAGGCTCATTTTGTTCAGCTAAAATCTCGTTATAATAATCGTACAAAGGACGATGAGATTTGGGTAATTCAATGCCTTGTTCTTTTAATAAAACTTTGGCACGTCTTACTAATTCAATAGAAGCCATATATTGATTCGGCTTTTGCACAACACCAGGCCGCAAAAAACGAAGAACAGCTAAGGTTTGCTTTACTTTTGCTTGGCTTAATTGAGGATCTTGCTCATCAAAAATATGTTCATAGTCATCTAATAAAACAAACGCGAGACCAAAAGCACCTGCTCGACCTAATCCTGCTGAGCAATGAACGGTGAGATTTTCGCCGTTAAAAGCCGCCTTTTTATAAAGGTCAACCACTAATTGAACGGTTTCATTAAATGCCTGTTCATCAGCTGGGGTTACCATCGACATATCATAAATGTTTGGCAAATCATATACAGTAGGCGTTTGTGAGATAGCCTTTCCATCTTTTTCTTTACGTATAATGGTAGGCGTAGAAATGAGAACATCCGTTGAAGCTTTGGTATAGGGTTGGCTGTCATCAAATGTTACCTCGTAAGTAACATCACTCAGCGTAAGATTTTCAAAAGTGCGGGTTTTCTTATCTTCACTCAGCGTAATTTCTTTGTCAGTCTTTTCGATAAAGCCTGTGGCATAATCAATATACTTTACCGTTTCTTTTTCAGTAGGCTGTCCTATTCTTATTATATGTTTAATGTTAGCTTCAAAAGAAAACAAAGTGCTTTCAAAAAAATGGCCAACCGCAAGCCCTTCGCTTCTATTTTCTTTTTTAAAACTACCATATTCACTATTAGTACTAGGCCCTTCAGCAAGATATAACCAAGGTTTAATACGAGTAATATTATAAGTTTCTGAGCTACCCGCCCACTTCCAAGCAAGATTACTACTGCCATGTTTAATATAATTTTTATCTTTGATGGCAGAAATGGATGATTCTTTGGCACTAAAAATAACTCTCATCGCTGGATCAAGGCGATCCTGCGGAAAGAACATAATATTGTCAGTATCGCTGACCTGTTCGAACAAATCTTTTGGCATTTTAATGCCCTCTGGAGTAAAGACTGGTGCTTTTTAAATACGGCAGTATTTTACTATGGATAATTCTATCTAGGAAAGTTATAGAAGAACTTTATTCATCTAAAGATGAAAACGGTCATTTTCTTAAGGATTCCTTAAGGTTTTCTTAAGCTTTGAGTATTATACTTTGATATAGGTGCTAAGAACTATCAAAAGACTCTATCTCTTAACAAAAGATGTATAACACGATGCATACACAAGCTGATGTAATCTTAAGACTAAAAAGTCTATTTGAAAATGAGCGTTATCGTAACGTCTTACGGCAATTATTAAGTGATCAAGGCGCGTTTCAAGAATGGGAAAAGACTTTTGATGATAGTGAAAAAAATGAGCTCAACCAACTAAGGGATGGATTATTAACACTTTTTACAGATGATAATGCAAGTCAAATTGAATTTAGTGAATATCTTAAAAAGATAAAAGAGTTAAGATTAAATGGAACCGATTCAATAGACATAACATTAGAACAATTACAAAAATTAGAATTTATAGCAAAGCAAAGAACTTTTCCAGAAAGACTTCCATCATATTTTTACAAGGCAACCAATATTACAATTGATGGCAAAAGAGAAGATCGCCAGATTGAGTTAACTATATTTGAGAAAATTTTAAGTAAATTTTCTTCTTTAAGAGAAAAAGTGACAAGCTTGGTATTTCAAGCTCCGCATAGAAAGGCTGTTCATAAAATACCTCTTTCAACTTCTCGAAATAGACAACTGCAAAATGACTTCGATGAATATGCTCAGCCAGTCAAACTTTTTAACGAAAATGGGTTCATACGAGGTAATTTCTGGGGTGATTTTAGTAAGATCAAAAGAGATTTTTCTCAGGTGGATAATCTGGCCGCATATGCTCAGGTATATGAATGGTTATCAGAAAAATATCAGGATTACTATCTCACGCAAGGATTGGCAATAAAAAATCAAATATACAATATAAATTATGCTCAGAAAGAAATTGTCAGCTTAGCTGGTATGACGATGCATGATGCTGATTTAACACCAACCCAATATAATCAAGCAGAGCACTATTTTTATTTCATGGGCAATAGTCAAACCATGGAAGATTATTATTACCAAATGAAAAAGGATATCAAAGTTGCAAAAAAGAATGGCTTTAATATAGTAGCGCATATTCTTAACCCACGTGGTGTCGCTAAAAGTCAAAATGAAGTTAAAACAGCAGACGACATCATTAATGATTACCGTACTATTATTCAACATACGATTGATGAGCTTAATAATGATAATCCACGCAACGATATACCACGAGGCAGTAATGTTACAATTGTTGGGCACTCGCTAGGCGCTGGTGTTGGTGCAGAAGTCGCCATGCAATTGCACCAGAAAAAGGATGATAACGGTAAAAAACTTTATAATGTGAAATTTGAAGACAGTTTATCTTTCGCAAATACAGCGGAAGCTGTGAGTTTAGAACAAATAATAATTGAGCGTGTAAAACCATTGATAAAGTTAGAAAAGAATCCTAAAAAATCATCTAGATTTATTGGTATTCTTACGAAGGTTCTACGTGCATTCGGTTGGCAAATCGAAGCGTTAAAAGCGTATGAAAAGATCCCAACAGAATATACCTGGTATAAAGGGCTTAAAGGTAAAAAAGCAGAAGAAAGTACCACTAAACATAAGAAAGAAAATAACAAGCACCTGAATCATGATGGTGTTATTGATTATCAAGGTGCATTTTTTCGTCAAGTTAAATTATCAAAAGATATGTTGCATGAAAAAATCGTTTACTGCGAATTGATGCTCAGACTGGCACGCTCAGTGGGCAAAGTAGGTGCAGAAGGCGATGACAAACAGTATTTTAGAGAAGAAGTAAAGTTAAGCAAAGCAAAAGCTTTACTTAATAAAAAAGATGTTAAGCCTGAATTAATACATGAGGAAATTAAAGGAATATTTGGAAAGTTAGAGAAAGCGTTTGTAAAAAACGAGACAATTAAAAAGAAAGTGTCACTGAAGGCATTGAAGTCCGGTTATTTAGAAGAAGTGACATTGGAAATAGTGAAAAAAGACGACAGTACAATAGTGAAGGGAAGTAGGAAAGAAGTGAAGAGAAGTAGGAAAGAGGATATGCACATTAAACAACTCTATGAGCTACTTGAATCTAACAAAGATAAGTTAAACACATGGAGTCTTTTGGCGAGCGGAAATAATTTTGATGCTAGTGGAACGTTAACATTACAGGAATTCTCGAATAATCTTAAAAAGCTTCACAATGAACGTTTCAAAGCGCCTCTATTCTATGTAGAAGAAGTACAAGGCAATACTAAAGCGCATAACAAACTAAGACATGCACAAAAAAGCCATCATCAGGACGAAAATGCACATGATTATACTATTGCGATGACAATGCGTCGTAATAAAATTATTAAAATAATGCAAGAAACAGAAGAGTCAAATACAGAAAATAATCAGGATACACAAGGATTTTATCCTTCGCTAAAAAAATAAAATAATTATTTTTCCCGCAAACGAATGGCGCCATCTAAGCGGATTACTTCACCATTGAGGTAAACATTATCAATGATATGCAAAACTAATTTTGCATATTCATTGGGTTTGCCCAAGCGTTTTGGAAATGGCACCATCGTTTGTAAATTCGCTTTTACTTCTTCTGGCATATTTAATAACATTGGAGTTTCCATAATACCGGGAGCGATGGTAACAACACGAATATTAAATTGCGCGAGTTCACGTGCTGCTGGTAATGTTAATGCAGTGACGCCACCTTTAGATGCGCTGTATGCAGCTTGACCGATTTGTCCTTCAAATGCGGCGACAGAAGCAGTATTAATAATAACGCCACGTTCTTCATCAATAAGATTTAAGTTACTCATATCAGCAGCGGCGAGACGTAAAATATTAAACGTACCGATTAAATTAATTTCGATGGCTTTGCGAAATTCGTCGAGTGGCATCGGGCCTTCGCGACCAACAATTCTTTTTGCCGGTGCAATGCCAGCACAGTTAACGCAAATACGAGCTGCGCCATTAATTTCACGTGCGCGCGTAACAGCCGCTTCAGCACTTTTCGCATC
>Ga0102591_1003485_pt1 | contig 14036 bp, 12 predicted proteins | sample AraplaCol_mCL_r2_2_FD_76860 | JGI IMG/M metagenome (GOLD analysis project Ga0102591, IMG submission 76860) | Arabidopsis root microbial communities from North Carolina, USA - plate scrape MF_Col_mCL_r2 (SPADES assembly) (version 2) | ecosystem: Host-associated > Plants > Roots > Endosphere... | reverse complement strand
CTTCGCCATGGTGTCAGACGATCCGGCTGGATTCATCGGCGGCGTGCAGCCTTACGCCTGGACGCAGGTCGTCAACATCAAGCGCGACCCGTTCGAAACCTCGGTCGGACAACAGTTGAAGACGCTCTTCGGTACAGGCGGGGCCATCGCGTCACCGTCCACCGCCTATGTCTATGACTGGAATATCCTGCCCATCGGCCAGCAGTTGTGGCTGAAGCATCTCGAGACCTACATCGACTTTCCGCCGCTTCAGAGCCCTGCAAGCTATAATCTGGAGCAAGTGATGCAGCAGGTCCGCGAAATGAAGACTGGTCACGACTGACGCGCAGGCGAATAACGACAATTGTAGCGGCCGTCACATGGCGGCCGTTACATCGGTATGCCCAAGGGCTGCAGAGGGCCGAACGATGAGCGATTTCACCCAAGCAGATCATGATGAACCGCGGTGGGCTCCGGTGTTGGCAATCCTCGGGGTGTTTGCCTTTCTGGAGGTGCTGCCGCATCACGTCTACGCCCTGCCAAAGTGGATATCATACGCGGTTCTGGTGGCAGCCATTGTACCGATGGTCCTTGTCACGCTTTCCAGCGACAATGCCGTGTGGCTGCGGGTCGAGCATGTCGCGATCATGCTGCTCGCCGGTGTCTACGCGGGGAATACGGCAGCGGAGCTTGGCGACATGGTCGGGATCATCACCGTGCATCCGCCCGAGACGCGTTCGGTTTCGCTGTTGACGTCATCCTTTACGATCTGGATCACCAACGTCCTGACCTTCTCCCTGCTCTACTGGCAGATCGACGCGGGTGGTCCCGCGCGCCTCGCGCGTAGCATGGCAGGACGACCAGACTGGCTTTTCCCCCAGACCTCGGCATCCGAACTAGCCCCGCCGGACTGGCGACCGCTCTACGTCGACTATCTTTCCCTCGCGTTCAATACGGCGGCCGCCTTCAGTCCCACCGACGTGCTGCCGCTGACAAGACGTGCAAAGGGACTGATGATGGTCGAAAGTGCCATTGCTCTGTTGACGCTCGTGCTCGTGGCTGCGCGCGCCGTCAATGTCATTCCGTAGCGGCGCATTGTTCGTGCCGTCGAGATCGAAGGTGCCTGATGTCAGTCGAGGCCGATCAGCTTTCAACAATGATCAATCACGCGGTGGCGCCCGCGTTCATGCTCAACGGCGTCGCGGCGATGGTGGCCGTGCTCGTCAACCGGATCTCCACCGTTACCGAGCGGATCAGAAACCTGCGTGAGATCGATGAAGCTGACCTCGTTCGAGCCAGGCTAAAGCAGGAGATCGGCGAACTCAGGCGGCGGGAACTGCTCTTGAACAGTGCCTTGCACCTCGCTGTCCTTGCCGGGATCGGGGTGACGCTGTTACTCCTCTTCGGCTTTGTTGTGGCATTCTTGGGGTACCGCCACGAACCAGGCGCCGCCGTGCTTTTCATCGCGTCGCTTTGCTTTCTGGCTGGATCCCTGTTCCGGTTCCTGCAGGACATCAGGCTCTCCCAAGGCGAGCACAGAGATCGTCAGTTGCGGTAAGAGCCCGAACTGTGCTGGTTCCGTTCGCCTTCACTAGAAGTGGAAGGCTACCCCTATGATCGGCCCCTGCTGGACGACGTCGAAGACAAAACCATCGTCCTCGTAGTTGACGCCTATGGCTCGGTATCCGGCCACTGCCGAGATGGTGTCGTTGAACTTGTAGCCGAGGCCGAGGCCCACGTCCCAGTCGACGTCGGCGCCGCCACCGCCCACCAGCCCCCATCCCGTGACATAGATTTCGGGGGTGAAGAAGTAGTTTCCGCGCAGGCCCACGACCGCGTCCACCCACGTGGCACTGTCATCCCGCTCCACACCAGCCAGAAGTCCGCCGTTGAAGGTGATGTCGGTCTCAACCGACCAGACTTTCATGCCGCCGAACACGTCGAGGTGGCCATTCTGATCTTCGAGTACGGCGTAGCCCACGCCCAGAAGCCCTGCAAAGGTCTCCGACGTCACTCCGACGCTATCGGCGAAGATGCCGCGCGGCGTGTGCGCATCGGCCCCCAGTTTCACGTAGACAATGTCGCCGACGACGCTGTAGCGGTCATATCGTGCCTCGGCTGTAGCCATGAAGGCGAAGTCGAGATTGTCGAGAATGTCGCCGAAATCGGCATCGATATTGACCTCGGGAAGCCCGAATTGCCGTACGTTCCCGGAAATTCCGGCAGCCCAGAAGTAGGGCGCCACGGTGAACTCCCAGCCGCTGCGGGTCTCGACCGTTTTCGCTTCGGGTGCCAGGGGCGTGAGATCAGCCGCATTGCCGAGCGATGTGGTCGACAGGACTGCGAGCATGACGACCGCAGGCAAGTGAATGGTTTTCATGAGAATCCCCCGATCTCGTTTACCGCTCAGCATTGCTTCCGGGTCGACAGTGTGTGACGGGAATGGAGTTCGGCAAGCCGAAACGGCTATTCGGACTTGCTGGAGCAACAGAATGCCTGAAACTGTGGCTCGTTGGCCTCAGTCTTGCTTTCCTGACAGCAGGGACACGCCACGAAAGTGACGTGTCCCTGCTGGGATCAATAGCAAGGCGGGAACGGATAGTACCCACATTGCTGACCGTTGTAGTAGGAGTTGTAGTAGTAGGGTCGCGCTGCGGCCGCTCCTACAGCCGCGCCGGCAACGACACCTGCGGCAACGGGAGCGCCGCGATACCAGGCCCCGTGGTAGACCGGCGCCTGCCAGTATGTACCTCCCACGCGGTTGATGTTGGTGTCGCCGACATGCACGTCGTCCCCCCGGAAACCGCCCGCAAAGTCTCCTCCGCGCATGTCTCCTCCAAATCTGCCTCCACCGCCGAAGCTACCACCGGCAAAGTCTCCTCCGTGGAACCCTCCGCCGCCGAATCCTCCACCACCGAATCCTCCGCCACCACCGCCGAAATGATCGATGAAAAGGGCTGCCGGTCCGGAGGCACCATTAAGGCTGCCCTCCAGAACGGTTATATCGAAGGTGAGCGTCGTCCCATCCAGTTTAGGGGTCTTGAGCGTCACGACAGCGTCGCTGACATCTGAACCGTCGCCGCCCAGAACCGACACCGTTGCGTTCGGCGGGTCGACCGCAAAGTTGTCCTTGCCGTCATCCCACTGCATGATGAATTGTTCGGTCGTTACATGCCCTGCGGCCCGAACCGGCCGATCGGCAAAGACGATCGAATTGGCCGACACGCCTGTCAGAATGAGCTTGCCGCCTTCGATTTTCGCGCCAGACGAATTGAGCACCGCCAATGACGGGACCGGCCCTGTCGGCGTGACCACGCCAATCGTCTTCTCCAACGGCACGTGCGGCTTCTTCGGTGCGTCCTGGGCGAAGGCGGCGGGGCTCAAGGCAACACTTCCGAGCAGGATGAGCGTAGTCAATCGGTCGAGTTTCATGGATCTGTCCTCGCAGTTGGAACGGGTAGTGTTGCATCACCTTCCACGCCCCGTTTTGAAGTCTGAGACTTCTGGTGTAGCGACCTCCCAAACAGCAGAGCCGCTTAGTCCTTGAAGATCTTTTTCCAGTCGGCCTTCATGTCGACGACGGTCCAGCCCGTGATCGCGGCCGCATCGAGCGCCTTGTCGAGGCGGCCGAATTCGCTCTTGCGGTCATAGGCGTATTCACGTTCCTTATCGGTGTGGTGAATGAGCACCCCGAGACGCGCGGGCGCGCCTGCCATTGTCGTCCACTGCAGCATTTCGAGGTCGCCGTCGGAATTGCCGAAGGCTGCGATGGGACGACGACCGATCTCCTGGTTGATCCCAACCGGCTTACCGGCCTTGTCGTCGATGAAGTTGACCTCCGGCAGACGATACAAGGTCGGCGTGTCGTCCTGCATCTTGAACTGCGTCTTGATCGAGGAGCCGATGACCTGCTCCGGGGGAACGCCGTAGACCTTCTCCGTCCATGGCCGCATGAACTCAACCCCGCCGCCCGACACGATGAACGTCTTGAAGCCGTTGGCGCGCAAGTAGGAAAGCAGCTCGACCATCGGCTGATATACGAGTTCCGTGTAGGGTCGTTTGAACTTCGGGTCGCGGGCCGTCGAAAGCCAGTCGGTCACCACCTTCTCAAAATCAGATGTGGTCATTCCCGCATGGGTCGACATGATGAGTTCTAGCAGACCCTTTTCCCCTGACGCGGCGAGTGTCTTCATGTCGCCGTCGAGCACGGCCTTGAATGGCTGGACGTTCTGCCATTCCGGATGCTGCGGAGCGAGGGTCTTCACGCGGTCAAGGGCAAAAGCAAGCTGGGTGTACATGGGGTGCTCGACCCATAAGGTCCCGTCATTGTCGAAGACGGCGATCCGTTCCGGTTCCGGGACGAAGTCGGGTGATCCCTGCTTTGTCACTCTCTCCACGAACGACACAATTGCCGATTTTGGCCCGGTATCATTCCAGGACGGTAGGGGATCGCTTTGTGCGTACGCGGATATTGCGAAGGCGAACGTCCCAAAGATGACGGCGGCAGCCACTTGGAGTGGCCCGATGACGAGCTGGCGGAACATTGCTTTTACCCCCCGGGCAAGAGTGGCGCGGACTACGCGTTCCTTCTCTTCCGGCATGCATCGACTCTAACGAAAGCGTTCCCTCCGCGATATTGCCCTTTGGGGAATCTGAGCAACCATGAGTGGCTTTGGCGGCGCATGACACCTCACCGATAAGATGTTATCATCCTCCGGCTTTGGGGGTGGACCGATGGCCTTAGGCAAGGGGGAAGGTCGATTGCAGTACGCTGGCCTCTTGCTGGCACCCCTCTTTCTGATGGCCTCAGTCGTATTCGCTGCCTCTCAAACCACACCACCGCCTCTCGATCGGCCGCCGCGGGTTCTCATACTTTATCCATATGACGAAAGGATCGCGGCGACCACGGCTGCCGGGGAAGCACTGCGAGGCCGGCTCCTTGAAGCAACCGGTGGGAAGATCGATCTGTTCTCGGAGTTCCTGGACCTGTCACGGTTTCCGGAGGCTGAACATGTGCAGCGACTGGGGCGGTACATGGCAGAGAAGTATGCCATCCGTCGCCCGGACGTCGTTGTCGCGCTGGGCAAGGAGTCGGCCAGTTTCATTTCGACAAACCGGGCAAGCATCGCTCCCGACGCGAAGATAGTGGCGGCCGGTTTCGGCAACTCGACCTCGGAGAACATCGACCTTCCCGATGACGTGATCGGCGCGTTCACGACATTCGACATTCTGAAGACCGCGGAAATGGCGCGAGGTCTGCAACCCGGCGCCCGTCACCTCTACATCATCGGCGGATCGTCTGAGTTCGACCAGGGTTGGCTGGCAACGGCGCGCGCCGACCTCGCCGAATTCTCCAAGTCATACGAAACGACTTACCTCGAAAACCTGACGATCGAGCAATTCATTGAACGGGCAGCCGAAGTCCCTGCCGACAGCATCATACTGGCGTTGACGGTCTTCAAGGATCAGGCCGGGCGGAATTTCATACCACGCGAAGCGATAGGAAAAATTGCTGCAACGGCCAGTGCTCCGGTTTATGGCCCCTACCAGACCTACATCAACTACGGGGTCGTTGGCGGCAATACCGTCACATTTGAAACCTTGGGTCAGACCGTCGGCAACCTGGTCCTCGATGCCATAGCCGGTAGGCCGATCAAGGATATTCAAGCGCCCCAGACCTACATCGTCGACGCGCGACAACTGAAGCGTTGGGGCTTGGCGGAAAAGGACCTGCCCGCGGGCACCATCCAGATGTACAGGGAAAAGGGCCTCTGGGAGGGCCACTGGCTGGCAGTGACTGGAGCGTTTGGTGTCGTTTTGGTGCAGGCTGGCATCATCGCAGCCCTACTTCTCGAGCGACGCCGTCGCCAGGACGCAGAGAGCCGGTCGCGACTTCACCTGCTCGAAGCTGTCCACCTGAACCAGTCTGCGACGGCGGGGGCGTTGTCGTCTTCCGTTGCCCATGAACTCAATCAGCCACTGTCGGCCATCAGAAACAACGCGGAGGCTGCCTCTGTACTGCTTCAAAATGACAGCCCTGACCTTCAGCTCATCCAGCAGATCCTTCTCGATATCCAGGCAGATGATCAGCGTGCGGGCGACATCATTGGCCGGATGAGAGGATTGCTCAAGAAACGAAGCGAGATCGACTGGCAGGAGTTCGACCTGAACGATGTCACCTCGAACGCAATCAGTATCATTCACGGAGAGGCGGAACGCAGGGGGATCACGCTCAAGACAAAGCGGCCGACGACAGAGCTACCGGTGCGCGCAGACAAGGTTCATGTGCAGCAGGTTGTTCTCAACCTGGCGACCAATGCGATGGATGCCATGACCGAGGCGGGGTCCGACAGCAGGATTCTGACGCTGGCGACAGGAGTTGTGAAAGAGAAAGCCGAGCTGTGCGTGGCCGACACGGGCAACGGAATTCCGCAGGAACGCCTTTCCAGCATCTTCGAGCCGTTCTACACGACAAAGCAGGCAGGAACGGGTCTTGGCCTTTCCATCGCGCGCGCGATCGTTGAGACTTACGGCGGAACGATCTCTGCGACCAACCGACCCGAAGGTGGCGCAATCTTTCGTGTGGCGCTCCCGCTTGCCCGAGGCGGGGGGCGACACTCATGAAACCGGTCGTCCATATCGTCGATGACGATGAATCTTTCCGCACGGCAACGGCACGGTTGCTTTCCGCCCATGGCGTCAGGGTGGAGGTCTATGAGACTGGTGATGCGTTTCTTGCCCGCCTTCCAGGCTGTGAGCCGGGCTGCGTTCTTCTTGACCTGCAGATGCCCGGTCGGTCCGGCTTGCAGGTACAGCACCAACTATCCGAGCTCGCACCGCTGCTTCCGATTGTGTTTCTTACGGGACAAGGGGACATAAAGGCCGGCGTCGACGCGATGAAAGCGGGCGCCCAAGACTTCCTGGAGAAGCCGAGTTCAGGTGCGGTCCTGATGGAAACCATCCAGCGCTCGTTGGCTCAGTATGAGAGGCGCAGGACCGAGTATGAGCGCCGGCAGCAAATGAGGACTTTGGTGGCTGGCTTCAGTGCCCGCGAAGCTGAAGTGTTTGGGCTTGTTGTCCGTGGCCATCTCAACAAGCAAATTGCCTACGCCCTTGGTATATCGGAGCGCACGGTAAAGGTTCACCGTCATCAGGTGATGGAGAAGCTCGGAGCAAGGTCACTCGCAGAGGCTGTCTCGATTGCTGCGGACATCGGCCTCGACCACGGACAGGTACGACGTGACGCAAAGTGACGGGCCGCCTTCCCCTTAGGGCAATATCGAGTTTTCGACGACGCGCCTACAATGGGTGCCAACTGCGTATCTCGAGAAATGTCACAATGGGGGCATGATAGTGGGAAAGCTGCGCGGCACTGTCGCGGTTGTCGATGATGATGCGAGCCTGCGTCGAAGCGTCGGACGCCTGCTCTACGCTTACGGATTTCCGGCCGTTGAGTTCCAATCTGCAGAAGCCTTCCTCGGTCGCGATCCAAACATCCTGATCGACTGTCTCGTATTGGACATCGACCTCGGCGGCATGTCCGGAATCGAATTGCAGCACAAGTTGAAAGAGGCAGGATCGAAACTGCCGGTGATTTTCATCACCGCCCTCGAAGACCCCCGCCTGAAAATCCAGGCAGAACGAGCCGGGTGTGTCGCCTATCTGCGAAAGCCTTTCGCAGGGGTCGGGCTCATCGACGCGGTGAAGAAGGCGATCGGATCGTGAGTTCTTGGACGACGACCGACCGCAACGAGGCTCAGGCAGACTGACCAGCCAGAAGGCTAACAGGGAGGTCTAATATGGAATGGCTTAGACACTGGCGGCCGATGGCCGAAGCATTAGCAATGGCGTCCTGCCTCAGCGTGCATCCGTTTTCTGCCGGAACCGCATCCGCTCAGCAAGCAAAACCGAACATCGTGTTCATTCTCGGCGACAATATCGGCTACGGAGACATCGGCGTTTACGGGGGCGGGAATTTGCGTGGATCGCCGACGCCGCGCATTGACCAGCTTGCCTCCGAAGGGTTGCGACTGACGCAGTTTCTGGTCGAACCCTCCTGTACGCCGTCTCGCGCAGCCCTGATGACAGGACGCTATTCCATTCGTTCCGGACTGTCGTTGGTTGCTGTTCCGGGCACGTCTTTTTCCTTGCCGGCAAACGAAGTCACGATGGCGCAAATGCTGCATGACGCAGGCTACGCGACCGCAATCTTCGGCAAGTGGCATCTCGGTGCGCAAGCCTACAGTCAACCGCAAAACCAGGGTTTCGACGAATTCTACGGTATTCCGCCCGGCGATACCTGGGACGCATTTGGAATGATCCGGCAGGGAAGGCAGACGAACGCGCTCGACATCCCTCTCGACAAGGGGCCGCAAAGTGTTCAACATCGAGGCCGATCCACAGGAGGAGCACAATTATCGGCGAGATGTACAATTGGGTTCTGGGGCCGCTGCTGCAGGCGGTGGGAGAATATAAGGCGAGCCTTGCGCGATCACCAAACCCGCCGGCGGCGAACATGACAAGGTTCTAGCTGCCGCAGCCTTGCGCGAATTGAAGCACTACTCGTTCCATGGTCGCCAGTTCCCAAGTGAAGTCCACGGAAAACAAACCCTCTTCAGGCGCAGCTGGCTACGCCTGAAGCAGAGCAGCTGGTTTCGTCGATCCGCCTAGCCGATCGACATCAGGCTGGCATTGCCCCCGGCCGCGGCGGTATTGATCGAAGTGGATACCTCTTCCAGAAGCCAGTTGAGGCAATAAGCATCCGGATCGCGCTCGAGCTGCTCTGTCGAAGCGGATTGTGTCAGCAGCAACGGGCCCGGCATCGCGGCGATCTTTGCGAGCATGGCGGAGACACGCTCAGCATCGCCTTCAACAAGTGCGCCAGCCATCGGCTCGGTCTGGGCACTTGCCTCCTTCCAGGAAATCCGCTGTGCGACGCTGACGGGAACATCTTTCAGCGTCGTGCGGAGGCTCCAATCGCATTCGATTACCGCATTGTTGCCGGTAGCAAGCACAGCCGAGACCTGGCGAATGAGGCCGGTCGGGGAGACCGGAGCGCACAGGATCGCTCCGCGGGGATGAAGCGCATAGAGGTTGCGCTCACCGACGGGGCCGGCAAGTTCGGTTTCAAGTCCGAGGGCCGACTGACTGCCGAGATGGCGCGCCATTTCGGCATCCTCGGAAAGGCCCTGCTGGTCCAGCCACTTCGCAAAGTCCGAAAGAGCCGGGTCGCTGTAGACGGAACTGTGCTGCGGTGGGATCGGTGGCGTCGTCACCAACCGCCCGAGATAGAGCGGCCCGCCCGCTTTGGGGCCGGTGCCCGACAAGCCGCGGCCACCGAAGGGCTGGACGCCGACAACTGCGCCGATGACGTTGCGATTCACATAGAGGTTGCCGGCCTTCACCTGCGAGGTAACGTTCGCAATCGTTTCGTCGAGGCGTGTATGGAGCCCGAAGGTCAGGCCATAGCCGGTTGCATTGATCTCGTCGATCAGGTGGCCGAGGTCCTGGCGGCGCCAGCGAACGACATGGAGAACCGGTCCGAACACTTCGCGCTTGAGTTCAGAGATCCTGTTGATCTCAATGATCGTCGGTGCAACGAAGGTGCCATTCCTGGTCGCATCGGGCAATTCGACGCGCTCCACGGCACTGCCGGAACGGCCCATGGCATCTACATGCTTCTCGATAATGTCCTTGGCTTCGGCGGTGATTACCGGGCCGATGTCGGAGGCCAACCGGTTGGTGTTGGCGATCGAAAGCTCGCGCAACGCCCCCTTGAGCATGGCCAGCGTGCGATCAGCCACGTCTTCCTGCAGGCACAGGATACGAAGTGCCGAGCAGCGCTGCCCGGCGCTGTCGAACGCCGAGGCGATCACGTCGCCAACGACCTGTTCGGCGAGCGCCGAGGAATCGACGATCATGGCATTCTGACCGCCAGTTTCGGCAATCAGCGGAATCGGCTTGCCATCCTTTGACAGACGCTTGGCAAGTTCCGCCTGGATCAATCGGGCGACCTCGGTCGAGCCGGTAAACATCACAGCGGCGGCTTCAGGCGCTGCGACAAGGGCCGCCCCTACCCTTCCGTCGCCGGGAACCAGTTGGACGACATCGTCGGGGATACCGGCCTCATGCAGGATGCGAACTGCTTCGGCGGCGATCAGCGGCGTTTCTTCCGCGGGCTTGGCAAGAACCGGGTTGCCGGCGACAAGAGCGGCAGCTACCTGCCCGGTAAAGATTGCCAGCGGGAAGTTCCAGGGGCTGATGCACACGACCGGTCCGAGTGGCGCATGTGAAGGGCCAAGAGTTCGGCGGGTCTGCTCGGCGTAGTAGCGCAGGAAGTCGATTGCCTCGCGCACTTCGGCAATCGCATTGAGCAACGATTTGCCGGCTTCGCGGATGATGAGGCCGAGCAAGGTCTCCATCCTCGCCTGCATGATGTCGGCAGCCCGATCAAGAAGTGCTGCCCTTTGACCCGGCGTTACCGATCCCCAGGACGAAGCAGCTTTCAGAGCGATCGCGGCTGCCGAGGCGACCTCTTTTGCGGTTGCTTCGCGTACTGTTCCGACAACGTCGCGGTTGTCGGCCGGGTTGAGAACGTCGCGGGCAGTTCCCGCCTCGGTCTGGTTGGTTGGCGCGGCCGACCACGAGAGGGTGGCGCTCGCCTTCAGTGCTTCTGTAAGCGCCTGTAGCGATGTTTCATTGGAGACATCAAGGCCGGCAGAGTTGCGGCGCTGGCCGTAGAGGTCGGAGGGAAGCGCAATCTTGTCGTGCTTCTGGCCGGGCACCTGCATTCTCGCGACAATCTCAACCGGATCGGCGACAAGCTCGTCGATGGAGACATTGGGGTCGGCAATCCGGTTGACGAAGGAGGAGTTGGCGCCGTTTTCGAGAAGGCGGCGCACAAGATAGGCAAGCAGCGTTTCATGGGTGCCGACAGGAGCATAGATGCGGCACGGGCGGTTGAGATTTTGCCGGCCCACGACCTCGTCGTACAGTGGCTCGCCCATACCATGCAGGCACTGGAACTCGTACTTGCCGACATAGTAGTCGGAGCCGGCCATGTGGTAGATGGTGGCGAGCGTCTGTGCATTGTGGGTGGCAAACTGCGGGAAGACGGCATCGGTCGCGGCAAGCAGCTTCTTGGCGCAGGCAATATAGGAGACGTCGGTGTAGATCTTGCGGGTAAAGACAGGGAAGTCTTCAAGGCCATCAAGCTGCGCGCGCTTGATTTCGGCATCCCAATAGGCGCCCTTGACAAGTCGAACCATGATGCGGCGACCGGCGCGGCGGGCAAGATCGATGATGAAGTCGAGGACGAAGGGGCAACGCTTGCCATAGGCCTGGACAACGAAGCCCATGCCGTTCCAGCCGGCAAGGTCCTCGTCGAGGCACAGCGTTTCGAGGATATCGAGCGACAGTTCCAGCCGGTCGGCTTCCTCCGCGTCGATGTTCAGGCCGATATCATAGGACTTGGCGATCAGCGCAAGTGCCTTCACCTTCGGCAGCAATTCGCCCATGACGCGCGCGCTCTGGGCTCTCGAATAGCGAGGATGGAGGGCCGAAAGCTTGATCGAGATGCCGGGGCCTTCGTAGATGCCGCGGCGGTCGGATGCCTTGCCGATCGCGTGGATCGCCGCTTCATAATCCTTGTAGTAGCGTTGGGCGTCGGCGCCTGTGGTCGCAGCCTCGCCCAGCATGTCGTAGGAGTAGCGGAAGCCGCGTTGTTCAAGCGGCCTTGCCCGCTGCAGCGCCTCGTCGATCGTTTCGCCGGTAACGAACTGCTCGCCCATCATGCGCATCGCCATGTCGACGCCACGCCGGATGACAGGCTCGCCGCAGCGTGCAATCAGGCGGGAGAGCGCTGCCGAGAGGTTGCGATCGTTGACTGTCGAGGTGAGCTTGCCCGTCACCACCAAACCCCAGGTCGCGGCGTTGACGAAGAGCGAGCGACCACCGCCGAGATGCGACTTCCAATCTCCTTCAGCAATTTTGTCGCGGATCAGGGCGTCGCGCGTTGCTGTATCGGGGATGCGCAGCAGGGCCTCGGCCAGACACATGAGTGCCACGCCTTCCTGGCTCGAAAGAGAATATTCGTGCACGAGCCCTTCGACGCCGGTGCCCTTGTGCTTGGCGCGAAGCGCTGCAATGAGCCTGCGAGCGGTCGAAGCGGCGTCTTGGCTGACCTTTTCCGGCAGCGTCGCAGCCTCAATGAGGCGCGGAACACAGACGGTCTCCGGCGTGCGATAAGCTGCCGTAATGGCACGACGCAGCTCGCTTTGCGGTCGGACCGCCGGCGCGAAACCCTCGAAAGGATTTGCAGCGTCACGCGGCTGCACGCCATTGGTTTCGTTGCCCACCGAATCGTTGGTGATCGTCATGTCTTTGCTCCAGATCAGGTATGGCTGATACATAGCAGATCTATGAAGTTGATTTCACTTGAAATAGGCTGGAATGAAATGTATTTGCCTATTTTTTACGGAAATCAGAGGTAATGTCGTGACTACCATCGCAAACGGCAGAGAAATCGACCAGTTCGATCACAGGATTATCGAGGCTCTTGTCGCCGACGGTCGCATGTCGATTACCGATCTTGCGAAGAAGGTCGGCCTGTCCAATACTCCTTGCCAGGTCAGACTAAAGCGATTGATCGAGGATGGCTATATTCTTGGCTTCCGCGCAATCGTCGACGTGAAGAAACTTGGCAAGAATCATGTCGCGTTCACAGAGGTAAAGCTCTCCGACACGCGCGAGCACGCGCTGAACGCCTTCAACATCGCCGCGCGCAAGCTGCAGGAAGTCGAGGAGTGCCATATGATCGCCGGCGCTTTCGACTACCTCTTGAAGATCCGCACATCAGACATTGCCAATTACCGTCTCGTGCTCGGCGAGAAGATATCGAGCCTCCCCTTCGTCGCCAGTACATCGACCTTCGTGGCCATGGAGGCGGTCAAGGAAAACGGCGCCTGAAGGTCGGCCTGGCCTAGCTCAGCCTGAATTTTCCACCGCCCGCCCCGCTTGGCGCGGGGAAAAATATCCGTCGCAATATATTACCTATTTACAACTAACATGTCAGTCTGTTACGTCTAACACGTTGCCTTGGAGGATGGATATTGACTGAGAAATTTGGGCTTTCCGTTGCGCTTGCCACGCCGTTCGAATCTGGCGGCGGGATCGCTGTCGATACGATGATTACACAGGCAAAACAAAGCCTTGCAGCGGGATGTTCGAGTGTCACACTTTTTGGCACCACCGGCGAGGGATCGTCCATCGGAACCCAGGAGCGTGAACGTATCCTCGGTGCATTCCTGGATGCCGGTATCGAGCCGCGGAAGATCGTCATGGGAGTGCTCGTTGACGCCGCCGAAGATGCCGCAGCGCAGGCTGGGTATGCGCTTTCGCGTGGCGTGCGCAACATCCTGCTTGCCCCGCCCTCCTACTTCAAGAACGTAAGCGATGACGGCCTCTTCAAATGGTTCTCGGCGGTCTTTGTGATCCTCGGCGACAAGGCGCGCGACATCATCGTCTATAATATTCCCTCGGTTACGATGGTGCCCCTGACCGTGTCTCTGATCGGGCGTTTGCGGACGGCCTTTCCAACGGTTGTCACGGGCGTGAAGGATTCGTCCGGCGACTGGCCGTTCACCGAAGCCCTTTTGAAGGCGCATGGTGACCTCATCATCCTGATCGGCGACGAGCGCCACCTCGCAAAGGGTGTCCGCCTCGGCGGACAAGGCGCGATCTCCGGGATGGCGAACTTCCTGCCTGCGGAGGTCAAGCTGATGGCGGAAGAAGGCAGGGACGATGCCCGCGTCGAGGATTTTGTCGCCGAACTTCTGAAATATCCGGTTACCCCGGCAGTCAAGGTCATGGTGGCCAGGCAAACCTCAGACGATGTGTGGCTTGCGGTTCGCCCACCACTCATTTTGATATCTGGCGAGGGACAGGAGCGGCTTGCTCTTGCCTTCGATTCACTTTTCCGCTCCAAGGCTGCATAGGCACCATGTACGAGGGGGAGGCAATGGACGGACTGGACGAGCAGCCGACGCTGCGGGAAAAGG
>Ga0102591_1003484_pt1 | contig 14037 bp, 14 predicted proteins | sample AraplaCol_mCL_r2_2_FD_76860 | JGI IMG/M metagenome (GOLD analysis project Ga0102591, IMG submission 76860) | Arabidopsis root microbial communities from North Carolina, USA - plate scrape MF_Col_mCL_r2 (SPADES assembly) (version 2) | ecosystem: Host-associated > Plants > Roots > Endosphere... | reverse complement strand
AAGTCACGCCGGTACAGTAAAGCGAGAGGCCGTCATCCCGGGCGAAGCGCAGCCAAGACCGGGACCGCGGCAAGAGCTCCGAACTGCCGGCGGTCCCGGCTCGGCTTGCTTCGCACCTGGCCGGGATGACAGTTTCTACAGTCACCCGCCCACGTTGTGGCGGACTAGGGCCTTCATGTCCTTGAACAGGTCGTGGTCGTCGGTGTCGCGGGTCTTGGCCTTGACGACGGCGACGGCCAGCGGGCCGCCCTTGGGGCCGCGCGCCTCATAGCCCGCGAGCCGATAGCCCTTGGGGGCTTTGTCGTTGGCGAGGATCAGGGTTGAGCGGACGGAGTCGCCGCCCTTCTTGGCGCGGATCTCGGCGGCGTGATCGCTGGCCTTGATCGTCACGTCGCCCTCGTGCTCGTCGTTCGTGTGGACGTTGACCGCGCCGTGGGCGTCGTCGCTCTTGAAGTTGACGTTCTTGTTGACCTTCACCTCGGCGGCCCCGCCGTCGCTGTTGATGGTCAGGTGGCCGATGCGGATGTCGGCGCCGTCGTCGCTGGCGTCGATATTGACGCCGGGCAGATGGATGCTGGTGCGGTTCTTGGCTTCCTTGCCGTCGTGGCGCTTCGGCTCGGACGGCGGCAAGGGCATGATCGTCTTCAGCTCGGTCTCGATCGGCGCCAGCGCGGCCTCGGCGTCGCCGCTGTTCAGCTTGACCAATCGCAGATCGACCGAGGCGTCGTCGGACGCGTAGGCGCAGGACTGGCCGTCGGCGGCGGCGCTGACACGCCTCAGCTCGCCCTGGCGCTCCGGGCAGTCGAGGCGGTCGATGACGCGAAGGGGCTCACGACGGCCAAGGTGACGCTCGGCGCGGTCGTGCTTCTCCGATTCGACGCGATGGCAGGCGGTCAGGGCCGCCGCGCCGACGCTGACCATCAGCGCCGCAGCCAGCCATTTGGAATGACGCATGGTTTCCCCTGGGGCCTCCCCGTATTCGCGCGGGAAGGTGGGCGCACCTCTGGGGCGCGTCCAGTGAAATCCAAGTAAGGGCGTTTTCGCCGCGGACTACTGACCGGGCCGCGCGCCTGAACCCTCGCGTCGGGCCAGGAAGGCCAGGCGTTCGAACAGGTGGACGTCCTGCTCGTTCTTCAGCAGGGCGCCGTGCAGGGGCGGGATCAGCTTGGTCGGATCCTTCTCGCGCAGGACCTGATCGTCGATATCCTCGACCAGCAGCAGCTTCAGCCAGTCCAGCAGCTCGGACGTCGAGGGCTTCTTCTTCAGGCCCGGCACCTTGCGCATGTCGTAGAAGATGCGCAGCGCCTCGGACACCAGCTTTTGCTTGATGCCGGGGAAGTGGACGTCGACGATGGCTTGCATCGTCGCCTCCTCGGGGAAGCGAATGTAGTGGAAGAAGCAACGGCGCAAGAAGGCGTCCGGCAGCTCCTTTTCGTTGTTCGAGGTGATGATCATCACCGGCCGGACCTTGGCCTTGATGGTCTCGCCGGTCTCGTAGACGAAGAACTCCATCCGATCGAGCTCCTGCAGGAGATCGTTCGGGAATTCGATGTCGGCCTTGTCGATTTCGTCGATCAGCAGCACCGGGCGTTGTTCGCTCTCGAACGCCTCCCAGAGCTTGCCGCGCTTGATGTAGTTCTTGACGTCCTTGACCCGTTCGTCGCCCAGCTGGCTGTCGCGCAGGCGGGTGACCGCGTCGTATTCGTACAGGCCCTGCTGGGCCTTGGTGGTCGACTTGATGTGCCAGGTGATCAGCGGCGCGTTCAGGGCCTTGGCCACTTCGTAGGCCAGGACCGTCTTGCCGGTGCCCGGCTCGCCCTTGATCAGCAGAGGGCGCTCCAGGGCCACGGCGGCATTGACCGCGACCTTCAGGTCATCGGTCGCCACATAGTCGGAAGTGCCTTCGAAGCGCTGGCTCATGCCCATCTCCGCCGGAATCAGGTCCGGTTCGAACAGTTGTTCAAAACAAGCTGATCAAACTACCGGCGCGAACGCCGTTGGCAAGAGCGGATCGCCTCAGGCCAGGGGCGCGTCCAGGGCTTCGGCGGAGAAGCCCTTGCCTAGAAGTCGCGTCCTCGACGCCGGCCGGCGCTCGACCCAGTCCTCGGCCAGCAGGCCCAGGCCGATCACGTCGCGCGGGACGCCGCCCTTGACGACATGGGCGCGAAACAGCGCCTCGCGCTGGAAGCCGTGGGTCATGTGCAGCGTCCACGCGACCTCGTTGGAGGCCAGGACCTCGGCCCACAGCTTGCGCAGGCCCATGGGGCCGAAGGCGTGGTCGATCATCTTGAACTCGGCGAAGCCGCCCAGGCCCGCGCCGCGCGGCGCGTCGGGCGCCAGGTAGCGCGCGACGGTCGCGCGGCCCTGGGCGCGATCGATGTCGACCAGGCTGTTGAGTCCCGCCGGCCGGCCATCGACCTCGACGATCCAGTCGCGACGGCGGGTATTGGCGGGCAGGGCGTCGAACCAGCGATCGTGCTCGGCGCGACGGATCGGATGGTCGGAATACATGAAGGCGGCGACGGCCGGGTCGTTGCGCCAGACCAGCAGGCGATCGCGGTCGGTCTCATCGACGGGGCGCAGGGCCGCATGGATCATCGTCATACCCGCCGGTCGCCGCCGAGCATCGCCAGATCCGGCCGGTTGCGCACCAAGGCGCGGACATCGGTCGAGCTGAACGCCGGGATGATTGGATAGAGAGCGTCATAGACGGCGCGCACGAAAACCAGGTCGTCGGGGCGGTCGACCGTCCAGCGCACCTCGCCCTCGTCGGCCGCCTGGGCGTGGGCCGCCAACCGGAACCGCTCTGGATTGCGGTACAGATACGGGGTCACGTGTTCGCGGTCGTAGGGATCGGCGGTCTCCGACGCGGCGCGGCGCAGGGCGGTCGCCTTCATGACCTCGACGTCCAGGCCCTTGGGAAACGTGCGCGGCTCGGCGACGTTGGAGGCGTAGTCGGCGCCGGTCGCGTGGAAGCGGTCGATGGTGGCGTCGATCACCTCGGGATCGGTCAGCGGGCAGTCGGCGGTCAGGCGCACCACGGTCTCGACCGGCCCGAAGGCGTCCAGCGCGCCGATGAAACGGCCCAAGACATCATCGAGGTCGCCCCGGTGCACGGGGACGCCCGCCGCCGTCACGGCTTGCGCCAGCGGATCGTCGTCGGCTCGGATCGAGGTCGCGACCACGATCCGCTCGAGCGTGCGGGCGCGACGCAGGCGCTCGATCTGACGCAGGATCATCGGCGCCCCGGCCAGGGGCGCCAGCACCTTGCCGGGGAGCCGGCTGGACGACATCCGGGCCTGCAGAACCGCCAGGACCATGGTTCAGCCGGCGACCTTTTCCGCCAGCGCGTCGGCCACCGCGCGCATGGCCGGCTCCCATTCGCTGAAGTTCGGCGGCGAGAACACGCGGGCTTGCGGGTACCAAGGGTAATGGTCGGTGCCCAGGCGGGTCCAGACGACGGGGGAGGTGATCATCCAGATCGGCGCGCCGCACGCGCCGGCCAGGTTGATGGTGGCGTTCGAGAAGCCGATCGTCAGGTCGACGGCGCAACACAGGGCCGCGACGTCGTCGAGGTCCTGCTTCAGGTCGAGGCCCGGCGGCTGCCAGATGTCGACGCCGAACTCCGCCTTGGCGAAGGCGATCTCGTCCTCGCAATCGCCGTACTGCAGATTGACGAACGTGACGCCGGGGGTCTCCAGCACGGGACGCCAGGCTTCGAACGGCGAGAACTGGCGCGCGCGCTCGGCGTCCAATTTCAGGCTCTTCCACAGCAGACCAACCTTGGGCGCGGACCCCAGCTTGTCCAACTCGCCTTTCCAGTAGGCCACCCGTTCGGGATCGGCGACGAGGTATCGGTCGCGTTTGGGGAAGGCCGCGACGGAAGGTCGCAGGCTGAGCAGGAAATCGCCGATGGCGGCCCAATAGTCGAAACGGTCCCAGTTCTCGAGTTCGGGCGCGGAGCGATAAACGCGCCCCTCCAGCGCCACCGTGCGATGGACCGTGACCTCGACCGTCGGGAACGAGCGCTGGAAAAGCGGGATGAGACGCCGCTCCACGGCGATCGCCAGGGAACCGTCGGGACCCAGGCCCTCGAGAATGTCGGGGATCATGTTCGCGAACATGACCTCGTCGCCCAGCCCCTGTTCCGTGCTGATCATCAGCGACTTGCCCTTCAGATCCTGACCAGACCAGCGGGTCCCAGGGATCCGGAAGCGCGGGGCGTCGCTCATCGATGGCGAGAAGCGCGCCTCGTAGGCCTCCCAGCCTTCGGAGACGCGGCCCAGTCCCAGCAGGATGGTGGAGCGGGCGAACTGCATCATCGCCAGGTCTTCGGTGGATTCGGGGCGCTTAATGGCTTCGTCGCAGTCGGCCAGCGACGCTGCGATCTCGCCCATGTCCAGCTTGGCGAACGCGCGGTTGTGATAGGCCTTGCCGAATTCCGGATGCAGACGCAGGGCCTCGTCGAAGAACACGATCGAGCCGCCGGCGTCGCCCAGATTGCAAAGCACCGTGCCCAGCGTGTTCCAGAGCAGGGCGGCTTCGGGATGGGCCGCGAGGGCGGCTTTCAGCACCTCGATCGCCTCACCCTCGCGGTTCAGCTCGCGCAGGGCGCAGGCCAGATTGTTGGCGCCTTCGACGTCGTCCGGGCGGGCGAGGCGATAGTGGGCGAAGAACTTGGCGGCGATCTCCGGCATGTTCATGCGGAAGGCCAGCCGGCCCAGGTCGCCAGCCACCGGTCCGTGATCGGGTAGCAGCTGCAGCGCGGCCTCATAGGCGCGCAGCGACGACGCGAAGTCGCCGATCTTTTCGCGGGCGATGGCCAGGATGTGCCAGGCCAGGCCCAGGCGTTCGTCCTTTTCCAGCAGCTTCATGGCCAGCTTGTCGGCCTTGGCGTAATCGTGCAGGCGCACGGCCTGGACGGCGCGGGCCAGGGCCTTGCCGTTCTCGGTGTTCTTGCTCTCCTGGGCTGCGCGGTTCAGGCGGTCCAGGGCCTCGGCCGAGGCCGAGTCGCCGACGGCGGAGGCGATGACGCTACGGTGCACCGCCGCGGCCCCGATATCGGCCTGGGCGAGGGCGCTCGCGGAGCTTTCCAGGGCGTTTTTACGGGACATGCGGCGGACCTTAGACTCTGCTGTTAACCATGTTTTGAGGCGCTATGCTTAATTGAGTCCTAAGCTGCGGCTCACGGTCGCAAGGACGGTCGCATCGGGCGGTCGGCTGGATGCGGCAAGACAGCGTTAATACGTCTCGCCTAGCGTGCCGCTCAAGCCGTCGTCATCGACGGGATCGGGCTAAGCGGCGTCAACGAAGGAGCGGCCTTAAGTGCCTTTGAAGCTGTCGCTGAAGCCCGGCGAAAAATTCGTCCTCAACGGCGCCGTGGTCCAGAATGGCGACCGGCGCGGTGTTCTGGTGCTCCAGAACAAGGCCTCCGTTCTTCGCGAGAAGGACATCATGCAGCCGGATCAGGTCACGACGCCCGCGCGTCGGATCTATTTCCCGGTGATGATGATGTACCTCGAGGAGAGTGCGGCGGAAAAGTTTTATGAGGAATTCGCTACCCGCCTTAACGATTTCATGGGGGTCGTGCGTAATCCTGGGATTCTCCAGGACTGCATCGCGATCTCGAAGCACGTGATGGCGCGAGAATACTACAAGGCTCTGATGTTGAGCCGTAAGTTGATTGAATACGAAGACGAGAGGTTGGGGCATGTCTCTTCGGGCGTATCAGCAGGCGGCGACGCGGGCTGAGAATCCCCGTGAAATGGAGTACCGCCTGTTCGGGCAGGTGACGCGCGCCCTCATGGACGCGTCGCAAGCCCCGGCGGACGACTTCGCTACGCGGATCGACGCACTGGACTGGAATCGCAAGGTCTGGTCGGCCTTGGCGACCGACTGCGCCTTGCCGGAAAACCAGTTGCCGATGGAAATGCGGGCCAGCATCATTTCGCTGAGCCTGTGGGTCGGCCGTCACTCCAGCGCCGTGATGCGCAAGGAGGAAGACTTCGAGCCGCTGATCGAGATCAACCGCATGATCATGCAGGGCCTGGCTGGCCGCCCCGAGGCCGCCTGATTCTTCGGTTTCCGCAAGACTGAACGTCTTGCCTATCACCTCCGGAAAAACCTGCCGCCCGGCGAATCTTGCATTCGTCGGGCGGTGTCGTTTCTGGCGCAGTGATTAAGAAAATCCAATAAAATCAGTAACTTACTGGATGGCGCCGAACGCGGTTCGGTTGGCCCGTCCTTTGCGATGGTTCGCGTGGGGCAAAACGCCCGACCGGCGCTACGCCGGGTAAATCCGACCAAAACGGTAGGTATCCCATGCTGAACTCTATCAACACCAATGCTGGTGCGCTTCTGGCGCTCCAAAACCTGAACGCCACCAACACGGAGCTCAACACCACACAGAGCCGGATCAACACTGGCAAGAAGGTCGCCAACGCCAAGGACAATGGCGCGATCTGGGCGATGGCCAAGATGCAAAGCGCGAGCTCGAGCTCGTTGAACTCCGTGAAGGATTCTCTCCAACGCGGTCAGTCGACGATCGATGTGGCTCTCGCTGCAGGCGACACCATCACCGATCTGCTCACGAAGATGAAGGAAAAGGCCCTGGCCGCTTCCGACACCTCGCTGAACACCGCCTCGTTCAACGCTCTTCAGGCGGACTTCGTGTCCCTTCGCGACCAAATTCAAAAGGCCGCGGATAACGCGAAGTTCAATGGCGTCAGCCTCGCCGACGGCACCACCACGAAGCTGAGTTTCCTGGCCAATTCGGACGGGGACAACTTCACGGTGACTGCCCAGACCCTGTCGCTGGCCGGCTTGGGTCTGGCTGCGGTGACCTTCACCGACGCCGCCGACGCGAAACTGAAGATCGATCTTCTCACGACCGCCTTGCAAACGGCGACGAACAAGCTGTCGTCCCTCGGTACGTCCTCGACGGGTCTGGATACGCACCTGACCTTCGTGGGCAAGCTGCAGGACAGCCTGGACGCCGGCGTCGGCAACCTGGTCGATGCGGATCTGGCGAAAGAAAGCGCCAAGCTCCAGTCGCTGCAAACCAAGCAGCAGCTGGGCGTGCAGGCTCTCTCGATCGCCAATCAAAGCCCGCAGTCGATCCTGTCGCTGTTCAAGGGGTGAGCCCGATACGCCGGACGGCTGTCAAAAGCCGTCCGGCGCCTCTTTCCTGCTGGGTGCGCAACATGTGCCCGGCAACAATTGCCCATGTCGAAAGCCTCCCGGCAATTTTTGCCGGGAGGCTTCGTCGTTAATGGACCTATAACGCCGTAATTTCAGCGAGTTAGCGAGGCGCTGCCGGTCGGCAGAATTGGCCCGGCAATTGCTACAGACCTTTTCGAGCAAAATGCTCCCGGCAGCCAAAATGGCGTCGGACACCTTGAAAAGGAAATTATTCGTATGCCGCTGAATAGCATCAATACGAACGCCGGCGCCCTGATCGCCCTGCAGAACCTCAACAGCACGAACACCGAGCTGGGTGTCGTTCAGCAGCGCATCAACACCGGCAAGAAGGTCGGTAACGCCAAAGACAACGGCGCTATCTGGGCCATGGGCAAGACCCAATCGTCGACCGCCTCGTCGCTGAACGCCGTGAAGGACTCGCTGCAACGCGGTCAGTCCACCATCGACGTCGCGCTGGCCGCCGGCGACACCATCACCGATCTGCTGGGCAAGATGAAGGAAAAGGCTCTGGCCGCTTCCGACACCTCGCTGAACACCGCCTCGTTCAACGCGCTGAAGACCGATTTCGATTCGCTGCGCGACCAGATCGAAAAGGCCGCCCTGAACGCCAAGTTCAACGGCGTCAGCATCGCTGACGGCAAGACCACCAAGCTGACCTTCCTGGCCAACACCGACGGCTCGGGCTTCACGGTCAACGCCAAGAGCCTGAACCTCGCCGCCCTGGGCCTGTCGACCACGTTCTCGTTCACGGACGCGGCCAACGCCAAGACCCAGCTGACCAAGATCGATGAAGCCATCGGCACGGCCACCAACAAGCTGGCCTCGCTGGGCACCAGCTCGACCGGTCTCGACACTCACCTGACCTTCGTCGGCAAGCTGCAGGACAGCCTGGAAGCCGGCGTCGGCAACCTGGTGGACGCCGACCTCGCGAAGGAAAGCGCCAAGCTGCAGTCGCTGCAAACCAAGCAGCAGCTGGGCGTGCAGGCGCTGTCGATCGCGAACCAGTCTTCGTCGTCGATCCTGAGCCTGTTCCGCTAGGGAATGGAGTGGGGCGGGCCCTTGTGGCTCGCCCCCGCTTTTCAAGGACCGAAGGACGAGGAGAACCAAAAGGAAAGAGAGGAGGCCGGCAACAGACGCCGGCGATCAGCAAATGGAACCCAAAGCCGCTCTGTCGGCCCTTCAGACCGAATTCGCCGCTCCCACCGCGCTCCCTTCGCACGCCCCGGACCAGTCCGAGGGCGCGAACGTCGTTGTGGCTGAAGCCAAGCGTCAGCCGAAAGCGCCCGTCGACGACGGCCCGCAACCGTTCGACCTGCGCTTGGTGATCGAGCAGAACGGCGATACTGGCGAGTATATCTACAAGACCGTCGACCGCCGCACCGGCGAGACGCTCCAGCAGTTTCCTCGCGAGCAAGTCCTGAAGCTGCGCGAAGAGGCTCGCTACGCGTCAGGCGCGGTCTTCGACGGCAAGGCTTGAACGTCAGGCCTTAGAGACGGAAGGCGAGGGTGCGACCGCGGGTCGCGGCCCTTAACGGATATGGTTTATATCCGTTAACCATAATCTTACCTTCTGACCCCAAATTCGACGGCGACCAGATCGCACGTCGAATCGCGCGCGATCGCAACCAACGGCAAAATAGCCGACCGGAGGCCGCGCATGACGCTGAGCGTCAACACGAACCAGCCCGCGCTGATCGCGCTGCAGAACCTGAACCGCACCAACGACGACATGCAGTCGGTGCAGACCCGCATCAATACGGGTCAGTCGATCTCGACCGCCAAGGATAACGCGGCCGTCTGGTCGATCGCTCAGGAGCAGCGCGCGGACATGAGCGCCCTCGGGGCGGTCAAGATGAGCCTGGACCGCGCGACCTCGATCGCCGACGTGGCCCTGGCCGCCGGCGAGTCGGCCTCCGACCTGCTGAAGCTGATGCGCGAGAAGGTGGTGGCCGCCAAGGACACCTCGCTGACCACGACCTCGCTGATTTCGCTGAACTCCGACTTCCAGGGCCTGCTGAAGAACCTCTCGCAGGTGATTTCCAGCGCGGTGTTCGACGGCGCCAACCTGCTGGACGGCAGCCAGCCCGCCGACATGACCTTCCTGGCCGACGCCGACGCGGCCCAGGCCATCACGCTTAGCCTGCAGAACCTGTCGCTGGGCGGTACGATCAACACCCTGACCGCCACGGACGACATCCTGACGCCGGCCAACGCCACCGCGGTCCTGACCCGCCTCGACGCGTCGATGAGCGCCGTCAACCAGGCCGTCGGCAATATCGGCACCCAGGCCAAGCAGATCGACGCCCACAGCAGCTTCGTTTCGCGGCTGAGCGACGTGCTGGAAACGGGCGTGGGCAACCTGGTGGACGCGGATCTCGCCAAGGAAAGCGCGCGCCTGCAGGCCCTGCAGGTCAAGCAGCAGCTGGGCGCTCAGGCCTTGTCGATCGCCAACAGCGCCCCGCAGATCATCCTGTCGCTGTTCAAGGGTTCGTAAGTCTCGAACCCTGAGTAGGTCTAGGTCCCGACGTTCGGCCGGGCTAAGCTCCGATCGGGCTTACAGGGGATTCGGCGGCGAGCATGATCGAGCTGCGCGACTTGCGGGACGAAGACGAAGCGGTCCTTTTTCGGTGGCGTTCCGAGCCCGAGGTCGATCGGTGGATGTCGGACGCCGACCTGCCTAGCCGCGAGGCTCACGCCGCCTGGTTCCAGGCGTTGCGAACCGATCCCGACATGCGCGGCTGGATGATCACCCGCAGCGAGGTCCCCATGGGTCTGCTGACCCTGACCGGGCTCAACAGCCATCACCGCCGCGCCAGCTGGAACTGGTTCCTGGGCTCGGCCGAGGCGCGGGGCAGGGGTGTCGGTCGCGCCGCCCAGGTGCTGGGCCTCGACCGCGCGTTCGGCGAGTTGGGCCTGCACAAGGTGTTTGCCGAGGTGATGGCTGACAACGACGCGGCGCTGAAAGCTCAAAGTTCCGCCGGCTTCCGTCGCGAAGGCTATCTGCGCGGCCATGTGCTGAAGGACGGTCGCCCACGCGACGTGGTGCTGCTGGGGATCTTGGCCTCGGAGTGGCAATCGCTGCGCACCGCGGCGCGCAAGGCCCTGTCGGACGCCAACCTTATCGCGGCCTGAATTCAAACATTAACGAGTCGTCAGCGATCCTCGGGCAAAGGTACGAGCGGGGGATTTCGCGTCCCGCTCAGGACAGGCCGTGATCAGCTTCGATTCCAGCATTCTGCTCAGCTACTACCAGGCCCGCTCGGGCGTGGCGGGGGCAGCCGCGTCTGGAACGGCCACCGCGAGTTCGGCCGGGTCGAAGGCCGTGGTGCCGACCGCGCCGTGGCTGAGCGGTTCCGCGCCCCCCGCCAGCGAACTGGTCCGCACCGCGCTGAGCGGCCGCAAGTTCGTCGACGAAGGCGCCAGCGCTTCTGGCCTCAAAGGCGTCAGCCCCGACTACAAGAAGCTGTTCGCCACCTATCAGGCGCTGAACACCTTGTCGGCCCTGGCCACGCGGGCCGGCGAGAAGAGCGTCACCGACGGTGAGATCTCGCACCTGCAGACCGCCATGGCCAAGGGGCTGAGCGAAATCAGCAACTACGTCCAGAACCTGTCGCTGGACCAAATGCGCCTGACGACCGGCGCGGTCATGACGAGCGACAAGAGCACTGTGGGCGTGCCCAAGGCCACCTACAGCTACACGACGGACAAGCTCTATACCGGTCAGGTCGACGACGAGGTGCCGAGGTTCCAAGGCGCGGTTTCGTTCGACGTCGCCATCAAGAGTTTCGGCGTCACCAGCAACGTGACCATGGACCTGTCCGAGATGGGCTCGACGCCCCGGACCATGTCCAACGTCGTCACCTATATGAACGGCAAGCTGAAGACGGCGGGCTTCAACACCAGCTTCTCGGTGCAACGCACGGCGGGCGAGGAACGCACCGTCCAGGTCAATGGCAAGCCCGTGAAGCTGCCGGCCACCGGCGACGACTTCGCCCTCAGGGTCAAAGGCGACTCCGTCGAGCAACTGACCTTCAGCGCGCCGACCACGGCGCCGGCCGTCTATGTGACCACCAAGGCCGGCGACCCGGATCCCGACAAGGACACGACGACCGACGACGGCGTCTTCGAGACGACCCTGACCAAGTACAGCGCCGCCGGAACAGGCGCCGGGCCAGGCGCGGGCGCGCCGGGCGGCAAGGTCTTCAGCGAGACCCTGCAGGGCACGATCTCCAGCGTCCGCAAGTCGGTGACCGGCGCGGACGGCTCGATCTACATGCTGGCCGACGTCGACACGGCGGTGGACGGCAAGACCGACATCAACGGCCAGACCATCAAGGGCGAGAGTGACGTCGCGCTGCTGAAGTACGACAGCGCCGGCCACTTGCTGTACGCCCGCACCCTGGGCGCGACCGACGAAGCCAACGGCCTGTCCCTGGCCGTGGCCGACGACGGCGGCGTGGCCGTGGCCGGTTCGGTCAGCGGCCGCCTGGCGGGCGCGGTCAACGGCCCGATCAACAACGGCGACAGTTCGAGCGTCAGCGACAGCTTCGTGACCCTCTACGACGCCAAGGGCGACGAGCAGTGGACGGTCCGTCGCGGCGGCTTGCAAGAGGACGAGGCCACGGCCCTGGCCTTCGGCTCGGACGGCGTCCTCTATGTCGGCGGGCGCAGCAAGTCGGACCTGCCGGGGGCGACGGGAACGGACCCGTCCGGCGGCTGGGACGCTTATCTGTCGGCCTTCGCCACGGACATCAACGGCCAGCCCAAGGCGCTGTTCACCCAGAAGTTCGGCACCACCGAGAACGATTCCGTTTCCGGCATCGTCGTCAACGGTTCGCAGGTCATCGTCGGCTCCAAGGAGAACGGCGAGGCGATGCTGCGCAGCTTCGACGTCACGCCGTCGGTGGTGACCGAGAACGTCAACAAGCTGGATCAGTACGGCGCCTATCAGAGCGTGCCCGTCACCTACACCAAGACCGCCACCGTCACCGCCGGCGCGACGCGCGACCTGGGCTCGCTGAAGGGCGGCGAAATGGTCGGCCTGAAGATCGACGGCGGTCAGCTCTATGTCGGCGGCTATACGGCCAACAACCTGATGTCGATCAACGGCGCGACGACCGCGCCGTCGGGTGGCATGGACGCTTTCGTCGGCCGCATGTCGCTGGATATCGGCGACAACAGCGCTGACACCCTGACCTATTACGGCGGCACCGGCGACGACACGGTCACCGGTTTCGACGTCTCGAACGGCACGGCCTGGCTGGTCGGCTCGGCCGGCGCGAACCTGGACGGCCAGACGACGGTCGGGACCAAGGACGGCTACGTCGCCCAGGTCAATGTCGGCACGGGCAATGTCGACTGGAGCCAACGCCTGACCGGCAAGGACGGCGTCGCCACCCCGACCTCGGTGGCGGTCTCCTCGTCCGGCGCGTCCAGCCTGGACGCCTTTGGCCTGCCCGCCGGCAAAATGGATTTCACCCAGTCCGACCGCGTCGTCTCGGCCACCGCGGCGCGGGCTGGCGACACCTTCCAGATCCGCACGCGCGAGCGCGGGACGCTGACCACGATCAAGATCGACGCCAATGACACCCTCGAGACCCTGGCCGACAAGATCAAGCGGGCCTCGGGCTCCCGCGCGAAGGTCGAAGTCGCCAGCAACGGCAACAGCCGGGTGTTGAAGATCAGCCCGGCCTCGAACACCTCGACGATCGAGATCGTGGCGGGCAAGGGCGGCTCCGACGTCTTGACCTCGCTGGGACTCGCCGGCGGCGTCGTGCGCGCCACCAAGACCGACGACGGCAAAACTGTTTCGGCCGACGGCAGCGGCCCGGTCTATGGCCTGAGCTTGCCGCCTGAACTGGACCTGACCACCGACGCGGGGCGCAAGAACGCCAGCATGGTCATCCAGCGCGCCATGTCCGCGATCCGCACCGGCTATCGCGAGATCGCCGACACGGCGATGGGGATCAAGAGCGACAGCTCGACCGCCGGCAAGACCGGCGGCACGGTGCCGGCCTATCTGACGGCCCAGATTTCGAACTACCAAGCGGCGCTAAACCGCCTCACGGGCGGCGGATAACGGCTTTCTCCGCCCCGTCGTGCTTGAAAGCGTCATCGACGCGTCGTAGCCAGGGGTCATGGACTTTCTGAAAGATCGACGGATCATCCTGGCTGGCGGCGGCGCGCTCGCCCTGCTGGCGGGCTTGGGCATCGCCGTGGCGCTGATGACAGGCCATGACAAGAAGCCGGATGAGGCCCCGCCCGCTTCGCGCGCCGGGCTGATCGTCGAGACCGGTCGCGACGACGATAGCAAGCTGGACCCCGCGCGGCCGCTGCGCTGCTTCGTGGGCGGAACCTTCGTCGGTGAGATCACCCTGGCCGAGTGCGCCAAGAAGAACGGCGTCGCCACCGGCGCGCTGGACGTGGGCGTCGACGAAACCGGGGCCCTGGCCGCGGCCGACCAGGCCGGCACGGTCCTGACGCCCCTGCCGCCGACCCCGACGGTCTCCGCGCCCGCCGCGACCACGCCGTCGAATCCGAGCGCGCCATCGACGCCGGCCAGCGCCTCGGCCAACGCCCCGCTCGGCGCCTGCTGGCGCTACGCCGGCAACGAATGGCGCCGCCTGCCGGGCGAGATCACGCTGAACGCCTGCGCCCAGCAGCTGTTCAACGGCCGCTGCGAGCGATCGGGCGGGGCGACTTACGGCCGTTGGGGCGAGGAGACGCTGCGCCTGGTGCCGGGCCGCGTCGAGATTTCGTCGGATAACCGCAGCTTCCACACCGCGTTCGATCAGGGGCCCAACTGCTCTGTTCCGAACGCCGGATAGGTTTATAAGT
>Ga0102591_1003477_pt1 | contig 14073 bp, 10 predicted proteins | sample AraplaCol_mCL_r2_2_FD_76860 | JGI IMG/M metagenome (GOLD analysis project Ga0102591, IMG submission 76860) | Arabidopsis root microbial communities from North Carolina, USA - plate scrape MF_Col_mCL_r2 (SPADES assembly) (version 2) | ecosystem: Host-associated > Plants > Roots > Endosphere... | reverse complement strand
CTGGAGCCGGGCGTGCCGACGGTGGTGGAAGCGCCATAGCTGCCGCGGCCGTCATTGCCGCCATTCATGCACGAACGCAGGTCTCGTGCCCCGGACGCAGCGCAGCGCCTTTTCGGCGGTGCGCTGCTGAGCCGGGGCCCATCCTCCGCATTCCATCACGGGCTTTCTGGGTCCCGGCTCGCGCCGCAACGCGAGAGCGTTGCGCCGCGTCCGGGACACGAGAGGAAGGAGCGCGATAAACACAACCTCCCTCATTGCAATGACAGCGCCCCTCAATCCTTCCTGAACACGATCGACGCCATCCATCCCGTCATCAGCGCCATCGCGGCGGTGACGAGGCCGTAGATCAACCCGTTCTGCCGGGCGGTGGTGGCGACGAACTGCTCGAAGCCGACCTTGACGATCTCGAACGCGGTCTCGGTCTTGCCGATGAACGCGCCGTTCGCGAACAGCTTGATCTCGACTTCATACGTTCCGATCGGCACCTCCGCCGGCAAGGGAATGCCGGTGCGGAACAGCGTCGGCGTCAGGAACGTCACGGCACTTCCATCCTCGCGATAGAGCCCGCGCTGGGTGCGCAGGCGGATGAAGGCGGAGCGGAACGCATCGTTCGGCACCACGTCGGCATAATCGCCGCCGACCCGCTGCGTCAGCAGCACGTTGTTGAGCCCGATCTGCTGCCGCCGCGCGATCTCGGGCGAGGTGATGGCGTCGAAGGGGCGGTTGGCGAACAGCGCCAGATAACTCGGCACCTGCAGGAACTGGCGATAGTCGGTGTTGATCCAGATGCCGAAGGTGCGTTCCTTGCGCCGCGTCACCATGTCGGCGCGCGGGCCCATCACGGTGACGACGAGATCATAGGCGGTGCGATCGGTGGGCGTGGTGGCGTCCCTCTCGACCGAGCCGAACAGCACCAGCTCCTCGCCGGAATAGTTCGGCGTCACCGTGACCCGGTGGTTGGAGACCGACACGATCAGCCGCTCGGCGCGTGCGACCGAGCCGAGCAGCAGGACGAGCAGAAGTGCGAGAGCTGCGCGCATCAGCCGCTCACCCCGAGCTCGCGGATGGTGAAGAGGTCCTCGGGCCGGATCACCAGCTCGATCGCGAAGCGAACGCCGACCGAGAGGATGAGCAGGCCGAGCAGCAGCCGCAGCTGCTCGCCGCGAATCTTCTGCCCGGCGCGTGCCCCGAACTGTGCGCCGGTGACGCCGCCGACCATCAGGATCAGCGCCAGCACGGCGTCGACGAGGTGGTTGGTCACCGCGTGCAGCATGGTCGCGAACAGCATGGTGACGAGAGTCAGCACCATCGAGGTGCCGATCACCGTCGAGGTCGGCACCCGCAACAGATAGATCATGATCGGCACCAGAATGAAGCCGCCGCCGATGCCCATGATGGCGCCGATGAAGCCGATCATGATGCCGACCACCACCACGGGGATCACCGAGAGATAGATCTTCGAGCGCTTGAACCGCATCTTCAGCGGCAGGCCGTGGATCCAGTTGTGCGTGCGGCGCGGGGGCAGCGCGCCACGGCGGGTCCGCATCAGCGCGCGCAGGCCTTCCGAGAACATCAGGCTGCCGACGGTAGTGAGCAGCACCACGTAAGAGAGCGCGATCATCAGATCGAGCTGGCCGAGCGCGCGCAGCTGCGTGAAGGTCCACACGCCGAGCGCCGTGCCGGTCACACCGCCGCATAAGAGAACGCTTGCCAGCGCCGGATCGATCGCGCGCCGCCGCCAATAGGACAGTGCGCCGGAAAAGGAGGAGGCCGCGATGTGGCTCGCCACCGACGCCACCGCGACCGCCGGCGTGATGCCGATGAAGATCAAAAGCGGCGTCATCAGGAAGCCGCCGCCGATCCCGAACATGCCCGAGACGAAGCCAACCGCGGCGCCCATCGCCAGCACCAGGAAGACGTTGACCGGAAGATCGGCGATGGGGAGGTAGAGCTGCATCGAGGGACCACGCTCCGGCGAGACGGATCGATTGCGCAATGCCCGCCGGACGGGTCGGACCGATTGCCGCGCCCTTCAATAGCGGAATTTTCTGGCGGGAGGGACCCTGGAATTTTAGGCGTGGTGAATGGGCTTGAGCGTCTTATCCGCGGTCGTCGCCACAACGAAATGTGCGCTCCCTCCCCCGCTTGCGGGGGAGGGTTGGGGAGAGGGTACCTCCGCAGTGGGACTCCCCAAGAGGAGAGAGCCCCCACCCCAGCCCTCCCCCGCAAGCGGGAGAGGGAGCCTACTGCCGATGCCGCGACATCGTGCGCGCCTAAGCGATAGCCCCTGCCCGCAAGCGGGAGAGGTGCACACCGAGCGCGTGGCTCGTACCGTCCGTCTAAAGCTGTTCGCGTCTAATGCGCGGCCGAGGCGGACTTCTTCGTCGCAACCTGCTTCGGCGCCGGCTTGGCGCTCGCCTGCGGCGCGCTGTCCCAGCCGCCGTTCGGGGCGGGAACGTTGACCGCATCATCCGGTTGCGGCTCGGCCGCAAAAGTCTGGATCGCGAGCTTGGCGGCGGCGAGCGATTGCGGGTCGAGGCGCTTGGCGACGTCGTCGCGCTTGCCGGACGCATCCGCGTCACCCTGCGCGGCGGCGAGGCTGAACCATTTGTAGGATTCGGCGAGGTTCTGCTCGACGCCGATGCCGCGGGCATAGAGGATGCCGAGGTTGAACTGGCTGTCGGCGACGCCGCGATCGGCAGCTTTGCGGAACCATTGCGCCGCGCTCTTGTAATTGGCGCCGCGTCCACCGCCGTCGGCATCGAGCACCGCGAGGTTGTGCATCGCCTTGGCGTTGCCGCGCTCGGCGGCCTGGGTGTAGTAGCGACGGGCGATGTCGGCGTCCTTCTTCACGCCCAAGCCCTTCTCATAGAGCGTGCCGAGGCGGAAGGTCGCGGGGATCACGCCGGCCTGCGCCGCGCGGTCGTACCATTTGGCGGCTTCGTCGTAATTCGTGGCGACGCCCTTGCCCTCGGCAAAGCGCACGCCGATCTCGTAGGCCGCGGTCGCATCGCCCTTCATCGCGGCGGTGCGCAGGCCCGGGCCGCCGATGCCGTCGGGCAGCTTCTCGCTCGGCGGCACCTGGATCAGGCTGAGCTTGGCGCGGCTCGTACCCGACAGCGCACCGGTGACGTCGCCGCCTGCGGCAGGCGGCGGCACGGCGGCAGCAGGCGCCTGGGGAATCTCGACCGAGGCTGAGCTGGCCGGGCCGGGCAAAGGCGCGGAATTGTTCTGGGATTGCCGTCCGATCGGCGTCGGCGAGGTCATCGAGGGCGTGACCTGCTCGGGCGTGGCGGGCTTGTTCTCGATCACCGGCGGTGGCGGCGGGGCCTGCGGCGCCGGCTGGCTCAACGTATTGTCCATGGCCTGCGGCGCCGGCGCGCTGCTGCCTTCGAGCAGATTCATCGCCATCTTGAAGGTGCCGAGCACGATCACGACCACGCTCGCGCCGACCAGCAGCGAGCGGATCTTCGAGGTGATGGTCGAGCCGCCTTCCTTGCTCTTGTCCTTGCCGCGATCGGCACTCCCCTTGGCACCACGCGCCGGCTTTTCCGGCTGTGCGGCGGCGGCCTGGGCGGCGCGGCGGGCGGCCGCGATGAAGCTCGACGAGGAAACCGGCTCTTTCGCAGCAGCAGGGATGCCGCTGATCGCGCTCTCGGATGCGGCGATGCGCTCCGACGGCGTGGCGGCGCGTGCACCCGGCCGTGTGCCCGGCTCGAGCGGATGATCCGGCGGCAGTTCGGGCGCGAGCGCAGCGCGTGCGGGCGCCGTGTGCGGCTCCAGGATCTCGCTGATCGCGCGCGGCGGCAAGGGCGGTGCGGCTTGTGGCGCCGCCGGCATTGGCGGCGGCGCGGCGGGGGCAGCGGCGTGGAATTCACGCGGCGCGGCGGCGAAGGCGCCTTGGGGCTGCTGCTGCGCGGCGGGATTCGGAAGCTCGGGCTTGGGATCGTATTTCGGCTGCTGGGCCTGCGGCCGCGGCTCACGCGCGACAGGCGCGGGCTCCATGGAGGCAGCAATGGGAGCGGCCATCGGCATCGGCTGCGGTGCAGCGGGCGGCGCGGTGCGCACCGCACGCAGATCGCCCTCGATCATGGAGAGGCGGTCGACGACATGGCCGAGCGCGCTATGGACGGCGTCGAGCGAGTCCTGCGTGCTGCGGGTGGTCTCGGCCTGGCTGAAGCGGATGTCGGAGAGCTCGCGCTTGACGAGATCGACCATTCCGGAATCGGCCTGCGGCGCAGAGCTGCGGCTCTCCGCCAGCGCGGAGTAAGTCGCCTGCTGCCGCTCCAGATGCCTGAGGATGTCGTGCAGCCCGTCCTCGACGCGGCTGAGATTGCCGTTGCGCGGGTCGGAGGCGGCTTCGATCCGCTCCAGCAAATACGAGACGCGCTGTTCGAGATGCGCGAAGGTCGAGGCCGAATCGTTGCCGACCTGCATGCGATCGAAGCGGTCGGACAGCGCGCGGATGGCGGATTCGAGATGCTCGGTGCTCTCGGACGGCTGCGGCCGCTCGCGGGTTTCCAGCGCCGCCGTGAGCGCCGCAATGCGCTGCTCCAGCACCGCAAAGCTGTCGCCCTGGCCGGAGGCGCGGGTGACCTGGTCGACCTTGGACGACAGCAACTGCACGTCTTCCGACAGGCGTGCCAGCGCTTCGTTGGACGCGACGTTGGAGACGATGCCGCGCAGCGCCGAGATCGCGCTTTCCAGCTGATGCACGGTCGAGGGATCGTCATTGGCGCGCAGGATCAAATCGAGCTTGGCGCCGAGATTGCGGATCGCCTCGTCATAACCGGTGAGCTGCTCGGCCGGCGTCAGCGTGCGCAGCACCTGCTTGATGTCGGACAGCGCGTGCTCGATGCCCGACAGCACCTGGCCGTCGGTGCCGTTGGAGCGCGTCTCGTCGATGCGACGATGCAGCGAACGGATCTCGTTCTCGATCGATTCGATCGCGCGGCGCGGCATCGCCTCGGTGATGGCGGTGCGGATCTCGGCAAGCTCGCTGCGGAAGGCGTTGATCGCCTGCTCGGTATTGTCAGGACGCTGCAGCGATTCGATCTGGCTCGTGATCTTGAGCAGATGGCGCTCGAGCGAGGAGAAATCCGGGCCCGGCGGCGGCGCATAGGCAGGCGCGGGCGGCGCCATCGGAGGCGCGTAAGGAGCGGCGGCCGGCGCAATGGAAGGCGCGGCACGCGGCGGCATCTGCCGCGGCGTAAAGCCGTCGAGCTCGCTCTGGCGCGCGGTGATCTCGGCGACGGCGACGTCGAACGAAGCGGGGCTCAGGGGAGGGGCGTTGCGATAGACTTGAGCTGCCGCGCGCTCGACCATGTCGGCCTGGCGCTGGCGCGTCTCGACGGGAGACGGTGCAGGCGAGGGTGCCGGCCGCGGCGCCGGGGGCTGCTGCGGCTTCGAGATCTGCGACAGCCGCGCGTCGAGCCGCGAGATCGCATCGTTGAGCTGGCGGGCGACGCCCTGCTCGCGCGAGACCTCTGGCCGCGACGATGCGTCCTGGCGCGGGGCGGGCTTTGAAATCCGTTCGATCTGCTGGGTGATCGCGTCCAGCCGCTGGTGGATGTCGGCGACTTCGCGGCTTTCCTGGCTCGGCATGGGCTGCGAACGCTGATCCTGACGTGGATCTTGACGTTGATCTTGGCGCTGATCGTAAGGTCCGCGAAAGTTCGGTGGCGCGGTTTCGCCGAGCGTGGAGTTCAGCCAATCGTTGAGGGACATGCCGGCACGACGCGCAGCAGCTTCGGCCCGCTCCCGGACGGATGGGTCGATGCCGTCAACACTCCACGATACGCGCGAATTCATGACTCTGTCCGGTTCCGACTCCGGCGCCCCACCCGGCGCCTCCAGTCTCCCCACGCGTGCCGGTTGCAAAGACAATCGAATTTTGCGCGGGTCGTCTGCCTCGAAAACCGACTTTTGTCCGTTACGGTAAATAACGAGTTAAGGAACGCGTCGCCGGTGTCTTAAAGTTGGGCGGGGGATGCCAGCCACGGAACCGGTGCGCTCCTCCCCCGCTTGCGGGGGAGGGCTGGGGAGAGGGTGCCTCCGCGATGGGACAGCCCCCAAGAGGAGAAAGCCCTCACCCGCGCCTTCGGCGCGACCTCTCCCGCAAGCGGGAGAGGTTTTGGCACCGCCGTCGCTGATCGAGCTCTCAGCCCTTCTCCCGCTTTGCTTCCTCCAGCGGCACCACCGTGGCCTTGCCGGTCATCGCCGAGAGCGCTTCCAGGGTCTCCTCGCAGAAGTCGGCCACCATCTGCTCATGCCGGGCCCCGAGGCGGAGCAGCAGCAGATTGCCGAGATCGAGCCTTCCCTCCGCGGTGCCGTCGGGAAAGCGCTTCTTCAGGATGCGCTCGTAATTGGCGTGGCGGTCGCGGTGGTGCTCCAGGCGGGCCATCAGATCGGCGCGCAGCGGCTCGATGTCGATACTGTCGAGGGCGTGGAGGCGGACCAAGAGGTCGTCCTTGGTCGAGGCCGGCGTGCTTGGCCGCGCGGCCCAGTGCCGCAGCGCTGTTCTACCCTCGGGCGTGAGCGTATAAACCAGCTTGTTGGGTTTGCCCGTCTGCACGACCTCGCGACCCTGGATGTGGCCGCGGTCGCGCAGCTTGGAGAGCTCGCGGTAGATCTGCTGGTGGTCGGCCTTCCAGAAGAAGCCGATCGAGGAATCGAACGTCTTGGCGAGCTCGTAACCCGTCATCGGACGTTCCGTCAGGCATGCGAGGATTGCGTCGCCCAGCGCCATGGCCGGCCTCCTTCTTCTTCGACCCTAACCAACCAGCTTGACTTTATGCGCATTGGCGCATATGCGTCAATGTGCATATGAGGCAGCTTGCGGGCCGGTCACAGGCTCGACTGAAAAATCCAGCGAAATCAATCTCCTCGCTACTGTGCATGGGGTTGTTTTCGCACTTTTTGCCCTTGCCCTAGGGAGGCACCTGAGAATGATCGGTCTCGATTCCTGGTACGCCTACATGAAGTCTCACGACCGCACAGCGCTCTGGGACCTGCTGCACCCCGACGCCGTGTTCGAAAGCCCGGTCGTGCATTCGCCGCAGCGCGGCCGCGACATCACCTTCAAATACCTCTCCAGCGCCGAGAAGGTGCTCGGCGGACCCGGCTTCACCTATGTCGGCGAATGGCGCAGCGACAACGGCGCCGTGCTCGAATTCAAGAATGTCATCGACGGCATCGAGATCAACGGTGTCGACATCATCAGCTTCGATGCCGAGGGACGCATCACCCATTTCAAGGTGATGGTGCGTCCGCTCAAGGCGATCAACATGCTGCACCGCCTGATGGCGGAGCAGCTTGCCGCCGCCCAATCATAAGCCCAACATCATCCCTTCTAGCCCCCTGCCGGGAGACCCCCATGCCGATCTACAAAGCCCCCGTCGAAGACGTGAACTTCCTGCTCAACGACGTCTTCCAGATCGATCGCTACGACAATCTCGCCGGCTTCTCCGACGCGTCGAGCGACGTGCGCGAAGCCATTTTGGGCGAAGCCGCCAAGCTCGCCGAAGAGGTGCTGCAGCCGCTCAATCGCGTCGGCGATCTCGAAGGCTGCAAGCGCAGCGACGACGGCAGCGTGACCACGCCGAAGGGCTTCAAGGATGCCTTCAAGCAGGTCGCCGAGGGCGGCTGGCTCGGCCTGTCGGCGCCGACGGAGTTCGGCGGCCAGGGCCTGCCGGTGACGCTCTCGCAAGCCGTCAACGAATTCCAGATCTCCGCCAACATGGCGTTCTCGATGTATGGCGGCCTCACCATGGGTGCGACCGCGGCGCTGATCGTGCATGGCACGCCCGAGCAGAAGAAAACGTACGTGCCCAAGATGGTGGCGGGCGAGTGGACTGGCACCATGAACCTCACCGAGCCGCATTGCGGCACCGATCTCGGCATGCTCCGCACCAAGGCGGTGCGCCAGGCCGACGGCAGCTTCAAGATCACGGGCACCAAGATCTTCATCTCGGCCGGCGAGCATGATCTCGCGGACAACATCATCCACCTCGTGCTGGCCCGCATCGAGGGCGCACCGGCCGGCATCAAGGGCGTGTCGCTGTTCGTGGTGCCGAAATTCCTGGTCAATGCCGACGGTTCGGTGGGCGCGCGTAACGGCGTCGTTTGCGGCTCGATCGAGCACAAGATGGGCATCCACGGCAATTCCACTTGCGTGATGAACTACGACAACGCCACCGGCTGGCTGATCGGCGAAGAGAACAAGGGCATGCAGGGCATGTTCGTGATGATGAACGAGGCCCGGCTCGGCGTTGCCGTTCAGGGTCTCGCGCAGTCCGAAGTGGCCTATCAGAACGCGGTCGCCTACGCCCGCGAGCGCATCCAGGGCCGCGCGCTCACTGGCGCCAAGGCGCCGGACAAACAGGCCGATCCGATCATCGTGCATCCCGACGTGCGCCGCACGCTGCTCTCGATCCGCGCCTTCAACGAGGCCGCGCGCGCCTTCGTGATGTGGACCGCGCTGAAGAGCGACGTCGCCCATCGCTCCGAAGACCCCAAGGACCGCCAGGCCGCCGACGACCACATGGGCCTGATGACGCCGGTGCTGAAGGGCTTCCTCACCGATTACGGCTTCGCCAACGCGGTGCAGGCGCAGCAGATGTATGGCGGCCACGGCTACATCGCCGAGCAGGGCATGGAGCAGTTCGTGCGCGATGCGCGCATCGCCATGATCTACGAAGGCGCCAACGGCATCCAGGCGCTCGACCTCGTCGGCCGCAAGCTGCCGCGCGACGGCGGCCGCGCCATCATGGCCTTCTTCGGCGAGGTCATGGCCTTCGCCAAGGAGAACGGCGGCGACGAGGCGCTTAAGCCGTTCATCGCCCCGCTCTCGACGTCGCTCGGCCATCTCCAGCAGGCCACCACCTGGCTGATGCAGAATGCGATGGCAAAGCCCGACAATGCCGGCGCTGCCGCAACCGATTACCTGCATCTGTTCGGCTTCGTCGCGCTCGGCTACATGTGGGCGAAGATGGCGAAGGTGACCAATGCCAAGATTGCCGAGAGCGGGGCGACGCCCTATCTCTCGACCAAGCTCGTCACCGGCCGTTTCTTCATGGAGCGGATGCTGCCGGAGACCGCCGCCAATCTCGCGCGCATCCAGGCCGGCTGCGCCACCATCATGGAATTGCCGGCGGAAGCGTTCTGAGTCTTTCGCCCCACGAATGATCGCGACCGCGCAGCGGTCGCCGCAACAACAACTGTAATCAGGAGGCTCCCCATGGCAGATGCCTATATCTACGACCACGTTCGCACTCCCCGCGGCCGCGGCAAGGCGGACGGTTCGCTGCACGAAGTCACGGCGCTCGCACTCGCGACCGTGCCGCTGAAGGCGCTGAAGGACCGCAACAATCTGCCGGAAGACTCCGTCGACGACGTCATCCTCGGCGTGGTCGATCCGGTCGGCGAAGCCGGAAGCGACATCGCGCGCTTTGCGGCGCTCAAAGCCGGTCTCGGCGAAGCCGTCCCCGGCGTGCAGATCAGCCGTTTCTGCGCCTCCGGCCTCGATGCCGTGAACTTTGCCGCCGCGCAGGTGATGAGCGGCCAGCATGAGCTCGTGATCGGCGGCGGTGCGGAGTCGATGAGCCGCGTCGGCATCGGCGCCTCCGGCGGTGCCTGGCCGATGGACCCGTCGATGGCGGTCCCCGCTTACTTCATGCCGCAGGGCGTTTCGGCCGATCTGATCGCCACCAAATACGGCTTCTCCCGCGACGACGTCGATGCCTATGCGGTGCAGAGCCAGCAGCGCGCGGCGAAGTCCTGGGAAGAGGGTCGCTTCGACAAGTCGATCGTGCCGGTGAAGGACATCAACGGCCTCACCATCCTCGCCAAGGACGAGCACATGCGTCCCTCGACGACGATGCAGTCGCTGGCGCAGCTGCAGCCGTCGTTCACGATGATGGCGCAGATGGGCGGCTTCGACGGCGTCGCGCTGCAGTCGCACCCGGAGATCGAGCGCGTCAATTACGTGCACCATGCCGGCAATTCCTCGGGCATCGTCGACGGCGCCGGGGCCGTGCTGCTCGGCAGCAAGGAAGCAGGTAGCAAATACGGTCTCAAGCCGCGTGCAAAAATCCGCGCGTTCGCCAATATCGGCTCGGAGCCGGCGATGATGCTGACCGGTCCGGTCGACGTCACCGAAAAGCTGTTCGCGCGCTCGGGCATGAAGAAGTCGGACATCGACCTGTTCGAGCTGAACGAGGCCTTCGCCTCGGTCGTGTTGCGCTACATCCAGGCCTTCGACATCGACAACGCCAAGATCAACGTCAATGGCGGCGCCATCGCGCTAGGCCATCCGCTTGGTGCGACCGGTGCGATGATCCTCGGCACCGTGCTCGACGAGCTCGAGCGCACCAACAAATCCACCGCCCTGGTCACGCTGTGCATCGGCGGCGGCATGGGCACCGCGACCATCATCGAGCGGGTGTAGGTCCGTAGGGTGGGTTAGCCGCAGGCGTAACCCACCGTGCCGCGTCAACAAAGTTGGTGGGTTACGCTTCGCTAACCCACCCTACGAGATCACCATCAAACGCCGCGCCTGCAATCGGCTGCGGCCTCGAGGAGCAACCAATATGTCGTACAAGAACTTCAGGGTTGAGACCGACACAGACGGCATCGCGCTCGTCACCTGGGACATCCCGGGCCGTTCCATGAATGTGCTCGACGAGACCTCGACCAACGAGCTCGACGCCATCGTCAAGGCGACCACGGCCGATGCCGCGGTGAAGGGCGTCGTCATCACCTCCGCCAAGGACGCGTTCTGCGCCGGCGCCGACCTCTCCATGCTCGAAGGCATGAACCAGGCCTATGCGAAGGTCCTGAAGGAGCAGGGCGAGACCGCGGCGAACCAGATGCTGTTCGACCAGAGCCGGCGCTTCTCGCTGGTGCTGCGCTCGATCGAGACGTCAGGCAAGCCGTGGGCGGCCGCGATCAACGGCCTCGCGCTCGGCGGCGGTTTTGAGATCACGCTGTGCTGCCACTATCGCGTCGCCGCGGAGAATCCCAAGACGCGCCTCGGCCTGCCCGAGGTCAAGGTCGGCCTGTTCCCCGGCGCCGGTGGCACCCAGCGCGTGCCGCGCCTGGTGCCGCCGCAGGACGCCATGACGATCCTGCTCAAGGGTGATCCCGTCACGGTCGAGAAGGCCAAGGCGCTGAACCTGATCCACGCCATCGTTCCCGCCGCCGATCTCATCAAGGCCGCGAAGGACTGGATCAAGGGCGGCGGCAAGGCGGTCGCGCCGTGGGACGAGAAGGGCTTCAAGCTGCCCGGCGGTCCGGTGTTCTCCAAGGCCGGCATGATGATGTTCCCCGCCGGCAATGCGATCTATCGCCGCGAGACCTACGACAATTATCCGGCCGCGCGCGCGATCATGAGCTGCGTCTATGAGGGCCTGCAGCTGCCGATCGACGCGGCGCTGCGCGTGGAGTCGCGCTACTTCACCTCCGTGCTGCGCTCGAAGGAAGCGGCTGCGATGATCCGCAGCCTGTTCCTCTCTATGCAGGAGCTCAACAAGGGCGCGCGCCGTCCGAAGGACGTGCCCGCGACCAAGGTGAAGAAGATCGCCGTGATCGGCGCCGGCTTCATGGGCGCGAGCGTCGGCTATGTGTCGGCCCGCGCCGGCCTCGACGTCGTCCTGATCGACCGCGACCAGGAAAGCGCCGACAAGGGCAAGGCGCATGCGCAGAAGGTGATCGAAGAGCAGATCAAGAAGGGCCGCGCCAAGGCAAGCGATGCCGAAGCCTTGCTCGCGCGCATCACGCCGACCGCGGATTATGCCGCACTGAAGGACGTCGACCTCGTCATCGAGGCCGTGTTCGAGGACCGCAAGGTCAAGGCTGATACCTTTGCCAAGGCGCAGGAGCACATGAAACCGGACGTGATCTTCGCGTCCAACACCTCGACGCTGCCGATCACCTCGCTGGCCGAGAGCTTCAAGGACCAGGGCAAGTTCGTCGGCATCCACTTCTTCTCGCCGGTCGAGAAGATGATGCTGGTCGAGATCATCAAGGGCAAGAACACCGGCGATCTCGCGCTGGCGACCGCGCTCGACTACGTCCGCCAGATCGGCAAGACGCCGATCGTGGTCAACGACTCCAGAGGCTTCTTCGCCAACCGCTGCGTCGGCCGTTACGTCGCCGAAGGCAACGAGATGTTCCTCGAAGGCGTGCCGCCGGCGATGATCGAGAACTGCGCCAAGATGGCCGGCATGCCGGTCGGCCCGCTCTCGCTCTCGGACGAAGTCGCGCTCGACCTTGGCCTGAAGATCATGAAGGCGACCGAAGCCGATCTCGGCCCCAACGCCATCAACCCCGATCAGAAGAAGCTGATGGTGGAGATGGTCGAGAAGCAGGGCCGTCTCGGCCGCAAGAACAGCAAGGGCTTCTACGACTACCCCGAGAAGGGCAAGGGCTCGAAGAGCCTGTGGCCGGGCCTCTCAGCCTTGCAGCCGAAACAGCTCGACCCCGACACGCTCGATGTCGAGGAACTGAAGCAGCGTTTCCTGGTGGTGCAGGCGGTGGAGGCTGCGCGCACGGTCGAGGACCACGTCATCACCGATCCGCGCGAGGCGGATGTCGGCTCGATCCTCGGCTTCGGCTTCGCGCCGTTCACCGGCGGCACGCTGTCCTATATCGACTTCATGGGCACGAAGAAGTTCGTCGAGCTCTGCCACAAGCTGGAAGCGAAATACGGCTCGCGCTTCACGCCGCCGAAGCTGCTCGAGGAGATGGCGGCGAAGGGCGAAACCTTCTACGGCCGATTCGCGCCGAAGAAGGCGGCGGCCTGATTCGCCCCAAGGTTAATTGAGAAAAAAGGCCGGATCATCGATCCGGCCTTTTTGTTTGGGCGATGTCATCACGGTTGCGTCAGGAGGTTCCCGATCTGTGGAACCGGTCACAGAATTCGCGTAGGAACCGTGCCAGAGTCCCGCTGCCGTGGTGTCGCGCAATTGTCATAGGCGCGTCAAAGCGGCGCCGTTCTTTTGCTCGGCCCTGGCACTAGTCTTGCTGTGGGTCAGGGGCATGAACCCGTTGGGACGCTTGCCGATCCATCGGCAAGTTGAAGACGAAATAAGAAAGTGTCCTTGATGAACTCTTTGGTGCTGCGGAAGACCGCGCTCGGCCGCGATCTCACCGCGAAATACGCTGTTGCATCCACGAATGGCCGTCTCTGGCTGCAACAGAAGCCGGCACGCCTGCGCCGCAAGGGGCCTGTGCTTTGGGCAGCCCTGGCGTTACTTGTGCTGGCGGCGGATTTTCTGCTCGGGTGTCTCGCCTGGCTCGCCGTCGATTTCGTCATCGGATGAGACATTGCGCGCGTGCAGCACATAGGCTGCCAAGAGATAGGCGAGCTGGCTGACGACAAGACAGATGGCAATGACGATCACGCCCGCCATCATCCCGAATTCGTAAACGCGCAGAATTATCGCCGAGAAAACTGCGATGAGCGGCGAGGTCAAGACCAGCGCCCAGATCTTGTAGACGTAACCTGTCGCTAATCCCACCAGCGCACTTGCGACGATCAGGACGAAGACAATCGTCAAGTTCAACTCCGATGAGAGTCCAAATAATCTTCAACAATTCCGCCACGCTCGCCCGCTTTGCGGGTGCTGACAAGACAGCACTACTTACATTTGGTGAACAGCAGGTCATAAGTCTAATTAAGGTACGATGATCCGGCGAAATGGGTTCGCGCCGCCGGGCAGCAAATTAGGAAAGGCCGGATCGTCGGTCCGGCCTTTCGCTTTTGCGTCTTGCGAGCGCTTACTTCGTCTGGGCCAGCCCTTCCTTCCTCAGCGCCTCCTGCACCTGCGGCCGCGCTGCGACGCGGGTCTGGTAGGCAGTGAGGTTGGGCATCGCCGAAAGGTCGAACTTCATCCGCTCGCCCCAGGTCAGCATCGTGAAGAGATAGCCGTCGGCAACCGTGAACTGCTTGCCCATCAGGTAGTCGCGGCCGGCGAGCTGGCTGTCGATGTATTTCAGCTTGCCCATGACGCGGTCCTTGAAGAACGCCTTGGCCTCGTCGTTCAGCGCCGGTGCGAACAGCGGACCGAAGCT
>Ga0102591_1003476_pt1 | contig 14078 bp, 12 predicted proteins | sample AraplaCol_mCL_r2_2_FD_76860 | JGI IMG/M metagenome (GOLD analysis project Ga0102591, IMG submission 76860) | Arabidopsis root microbial communities from North Carolina, USA - plate scrape MF_Col_mCL_r2 (SPADES assembly) (version 2) | ecosystem: Host-associated > Plants > Roots > Endosphere... | reverse complement strand
CAAAATATGACATCGGTGTCATCCCGGTGTCATGCCCATCCCCCAGAAAAACCTTGTGTGAACTCATGGGGGATTTCATGACAACTGTATCGCGCAAGACAGTGCTCGTTGCGGCGCTCCTGGCGACTGCCGCGTTTCCGGCCGCCGCGGAGCCCGTTTTCAATCGTATCGCAACCTTTCCGGTGGCATCCAACCTGCCACAGGACAAAGACAAGCTCTCGGCCACTTCGGCGGAAATCATCACGGCGACCGACGACGGCACGACGCTGATCTATAGCGACAGCCCGCTCGGAGCGATTGGCTTTGTCGATATCTCAGACGCCAAGGCTCCGAAGGCCGGGGGCGCGCTGATGATGGACGGCGAGCCGACATCCGTGACATCAGCCGCCGGCAAGGCGCTCGTTGCCGTCAATACGTCGGAGAGCAAGGCAAAGCCTTCTGGGCGTCTCGCGATCGTCGACGTTGCCACCAAGAAGATCGAGTACACCTGCGACCTCGGGGGACAGCCGGATTCGATCGCACTCAACAAGGACAAGACGCTCGGCGCGATCGCGATCGAAAACGAACGCGACGAAGAGGTGAACGATGGCAAGATTCCGCAGATGCCGGCAGGCGATCTCGTCGTGTTCCAGGTCAAGAACGGCGCGGTCGATTGCCGTTCGATCAAGCACGTGACGCTGACCGGCCTTGCCGGGATTGCGCCAGAGGATCCGGAGCCGGAATTCGTCTCCTTCAACGACCAGAACGAGATCGCCCTGACGCTGCAGGAAAACAACGAGATCGTCATCATCGACGCTGCGACCGCAACGGTGAAGTCGCACTTCCCTGCGGGCAGCGTCGATCTCGCCGGTATTGATACCAAGCGTGACGGCGCGCTGAAGTTCACCGGCGAACTCAAGGGCGTGTTGCGCGAGCCCGACGCCGTGAAGTGGCTGGACAACGACCGTCTGGTCGTTGCCAACGAAGGCGACTATCAAGGCGGCTCGCGCGGCTTCACGATTTTCGACAAGACCGGAAAGGTACTTTACGAATCCGGCGCCTCGTTCGAACGCGCTGTCGCCAATATTGGCCACTATCCGGACAAGCGCTCTTCCGCCAAGGGTGTCGAGCCGGAAGGCTTGGAGGTCGCTACCTTCGGCGGCCAGAGGTACATCTTCCTGCTTTCGGAGCGCGCTTCGGTCGTCGGCGTCTACAAGGATACCGGCGCGGAACCGCAACTCGTCCAGATCCTTCCGTCCGGCGTCTCGCCCGAGGGTGGCGTGGCCGTCCCGTCGCGCAATCTGTTTGCCACCGCCAACGAAGTCGATCTCGGCAAGGATGGCGGACCGCGATCCCACGTAATGATCTATCAACTTGCGGAAGGCGAAATGGCCTATCCGCAGATCGTTGCGGCGGAGAAGGAGGGCAATCCGCTCGGCTTTGCAGCACTTTCGGGTCTTGCCGCCGTTCCGGAAAAGCCGGGCCAGCTGTTTGCCGTCAGCGACAGCGTTCTCGGCATGCAGCCGACGATCTACACTATCGACGCCACCAAGAAACCGGCCGTCATCACCGAATCGCTGACCGTCAAGCGCGATGGCCAGCCGGCCCAAAAGCTCGATATCGAGGGTATCGCCGTCGACGAGAAGGGCTGGTTCTGGCTGGCCTCGGAAGGCAACAGCGAGAAGCTTTTGCCGCACGCGCTGTACCACGTAAACCCGAAGGGCGAGATCAAGGAAGAAATCGCTCTGCCGAGCGAACTGACCGCCAACGAAATCCGCTACGGCTTCGAAGGCGTGACGATCATCGGTTCCGGCGACGATGCCACCCTGTGGATGGCTGTTCAGCGCGAATGGAAGGATGACGAGAAGGGTTTCGTAAAGCTCGTCTCGTACAACCCGAAGAGCACGGAGTGGGGCGCCGTCCGCTATCCGCTGGACAAGTCCGAAGCCGGTTGGGTTGGTCTGTCTGAGATTTCCGCTCAGGGCGACGGCGTCTATATCATCGAGCGCGACAACCTCGTCGGTGACGCAGCCAAGCTGAAGAAGCTCTACAAGGTCGCGGTATCGGATCTGAAGCCCGGCAAGCTTGGAGGCGAGTTGCCGCTCGTCAAGAAGACGGAAGCCCACGACTTCCTTCCGGAGCTGAAGACTGCCACCAACGGCTACGTCCTCGACAAGCTGGAAGGTTTCGCCTTCGACGCCTCCGGCAAGGCTTACGCTGTCACGGACAATGATGGCGTGGATGATTCCTCGGGTGAAACTCTGTTCTTCGAGGTCAACCTCGTCGGTACGAACTGAGATTGATTGAGCCAGAAACAGAATGGCCGGGTCTATGCCCGGCCATTTTTCTTGCAATGCCTGCCTTACCAGCGCTGGTGGACGTAAGGGGCGACCAGTCGGTCGTAGATCTCGCGCGTGGCCTCCATCACTTCGTGTGAGAGCGGCGCGAGGCTTGCTGCAGCAGCGTTGGCGCGTGCCTGTTCGGCGTTGCGTGCACCCGGAATGACGACAGTGACCGCATCGCTCATCAGGATCCAGCGCAGCGCGAAGGCCGCCATGGTCGTGCCTGATGGCACGAGCTTGCGCACTTCCTCCACGGCCTGCAGGCCGACCTCGAAGGGAACGCCAGCGAAGGTCTCGCCGACATCGAAAGCCTCGCCGTGGCGGTTGAAATTGCGGTGGTCGTCGCTCGCAAATTTCGTCTCGCGGGTGATCTTCCCTGACAGCAGCCCGCTTGCGAGCGGCACGCGGGCGATGACGGCGATGTTCCTCCGTCGAGCCTCCTGGAAGAACAGGTGATCGGGCCGCTGGCGGAAGATGTTGTAGATGATCTGGATGCTGACGACGCCAGGATATTCGATTGCCTTCAGCGCTTCCTCGACCTTCTCGACACTGACGCCGTAGCCCATGATCTTGCCGGCTTTCTGCAATTCGTTCAGGCCTTCGAAGACCTCCTGGCGATAAAGCACTTCGGTCGGGGGGCAATGCAATTGTACGAGATCGAGGCTGTCGACCCTCAGGTTCTTCAGGCTACGATCGATGAAGCCTTCGAGGTTGGCTTTGGTGTAGCCATCGGCGACATGTGGGTTGAGCCGGCGACCTGCCTTGGTCGCAACCATCGGCCGTTCTCCGCCACGGCTAGCAAGAACGTCCGCGATGATCTTTTCCGACCGGCCATCGCCGTAGACGTCGGCGGTATCGATGAAGGTCATGCCGGCATCGAGCGCGGCATTCAGCGCGTCGCTGCCGTCCGCTTCGCTCACATCGCCCCAGGCGCCGCCGATCTGCCATGCGCCGAAGCCGATGTTCGTGACCGTATGGGGAAGGTGGCCGAAAGAATGCTGTTTCATGGAAATCCTCCGCGTGATGAAATGCCTCGCCACTAGCAGTCGCCCAGGCAAGGAGCAAGCACCTGCAGCGGAGATAGGGCGGTGTGTTGCGGTCGTCGCCATTTCTTCCGAAAAGCGACGCGTAGCTGAGCGAGTGATTTGCGAGTTGCCTATCGTCGGACGCGCCGAAGTCTCCGACTGGTGATGCGGCGGCGGAAGTTGACATGACAGCACGTGCGATCAAACAGGTATCGCTTGGATGGCGGGGATGCTTGCCTTACCGTCGGGCTCAACTGGCCAGATCAACTTCGAAAGGAAATCTGATGGAGATCAAACCCTGCGGATCGCGGCCCTCAATGAAGGCGCCGGCAGAATATTTCACGGGAGCGGTCCGCCAGGATCCGTTGATGGACGCGCCGAGCCCGGCGCGAGTTAGGGTGGTAAGCGTCACTTTCGAACCGGGCGCGCGAACCGCCTGGCACACGCATCCTCTAGGGCAGACCCTTGTGGTGACGGCCGGAAAGGGTCTCGCGCAGAGCGAAGGCGGCCCTCTTCGTGAAATTCGCGCCGGCGACACGATCTGGTTTGCGCCAGGCGAAAAACACTGGCATGGCGCCGCACCCGATACCGCGATGACGCACATTGCAATTCAGGAAGCACTTGATGGCAGCGCCGCCGACTGGATGGAGCACGTCAGCGACGAGCAATACGCCGGAAAGGCCTGAAGCCGGTCAGAGCCGCTTCAGGCAGTAAGAAAAGTGCGCGTGCGATTCGACCGTCAGGAATTCGAATTGCCAGCCGTGGTCCTTGCAGAACTTGGTGACCGCTTCGACGACGCCATAGACGATTGGCTTCACAGTGTTGCCGGTGCAGAAGTCATGCCCGGCAATTCTTCCCGTTCGCTTGACCTTTTTCTCGCAGAGCAGAAGTTCCTGCCAGGTGAGCTCGAAGGAATGGTCCGTGTCGATGTAGGCCCAATCGAGGAAGTCGTCCTCGAATTCGGCAAGCTTTTCGAGCGAGGTTCCCTGCATCAGGTGCAGTTGCCCGCTCTCGATCTGGTCTTTGAACTGGGTGTGGATTTGATCGAGCCCCGAACTGTAGCGGTCCATGCTCCAGGGGTCGATCAGGTAAAGCTGCGCGGGCCGGTTCTTCTCGAGAATCTCGGCCGTGTATTCTCCGAACGCTGCTCCCACCTCGACGCCAACGCCGCCATTCGGGATCCGGTACAAGAGCTCGCCGCGATCCGGCAGCAGCCGTGCATTTTCCATATGGTGCGCGCTCAACTGCGTGCGCGGCATCCCCGCCCGCTGCGCCTGCCGTTCTTCGCGTGTCTTCATGATGATGTCTCGGATATGGCTTCAGTGTCTTAGGGCTTAGGCCCGCGAAACGACCTTATAGCCATCCCTCAGCAACCTTGGCTAGGCTTTATCGGACGAACAACGTGCGACACCGTTGGCCGCGATGCAAAGTCTAACGATAGATCAGCCAATCCTTGGGTACAGTCGCGACATTGGTCACGCCGTGCACGGAAACGCTGTCTCCGCCCGATGCCTTCGCCATGCCAAGCGCCTGTTCGGCAAAGGCCATCAGGGAATCGGCTGTGCGTGCCTGCTTGGACATGCATATCCCCACGGCCAGCGACAGAACCGCCGCCTGTTTGCCAGTTACCGGGTGTGCAACGGAAATTCCCTTCAAGCGATCGCGAAGCCGGTCGACAAGCCGCATGATCTCGGATTCGTCGGCGGTCCGGAAAACGAAGCCGAAACGGCCGCGGTCGAATCGGCAGGCAACATCCTCCTTGCCGAACACAGCGCGGATCAATTCACCCGTTTTCTTCAGAACAGGCTCGATGAGATTCGGAATGCTCGCGATTGTCTCGTAGTTGTCGATGTCCGCAAACGCGATTCCACACAGGTCCGGCAGGCCTGCCTTCTCATAGATTCTCGCGAGCTCCTTGTTGAATACCCGGCGATTGCCCAATCCGGTCACGGGATCGGTGAATCTTGCGGCGTTCGCGGCGGCTGCCTCCCGCTGCACCTCTTCGAGCTTCTGCGATTTTTCGACAACCTTCGAGGCGAGCATGGCGCTGTGTGCCGCGTGTGCGTGCGTTGCAGAACTCACCGATTGGAGCGAATGGGTGAGGGCACCCTTGTCGCTTAGATCGTTACTGTCGAATATCCGCGCAGCCTGGTTGATGACACTGCCGTAGCGCGAGAGCGCCGACTTCTCCTCGTCGAGCAAGGACAGGATGCTTTGCAGCTCTTGCTGTACTTGGCTCGAGCGTGCTTCAAGCAGACCGGCATCGAAATGATGCGGCAGATACCGGCGGCCAAGCCGATCCAGGGCCTCCTGCGTCTTTATCGCCCCGAGCGACCTGATCTCGCGAGCGAGATCAGGCGCGTTGCCGGTCATCGCCTCGAATACAAGCTCATAATTCCTTGGCAGGCCTTCGATGCCCAGTTGCTGCAGAATCGTTGCAACGCGAAAGGCGAGATTCGTAGATGTGTTAGGCTGCACCAGATGCTCTCCGACGTGACGCTGCGTTATCGTCAACGAATTGCACCTGGGGCGGTGACCCCGATGCACTTTCGTCGAGGTAGGCAAGATATGCTGTGAATCTCGGCGGCCTTCATCGGGTTTGCCGAGGGCATGAGGCAGGGGTGATAAAGCGCCGCTGACGCATCATGCGTAAGCGGCAAAGCAACTTAGAGGAATGTTATCTACCGAGCTCAATTAAAACGAGGTAAATTAGTGTTTTCGGCCCCAGCTTTGGGCGAGAAACGTGGTGGCACGGCCAAATGCGTAAACCGGACACCGCTGGCAGGCGGGGCGGGCGTCAGGGACAGGTGGTTATTTCCGCGTGGCTCTAAAGGCACGTCTTTAATAATGCTCTGAATTTTCCCGGAGAACTTGGCTCGCTAAAAACAATTCGCGGACTGTCATCGTTTTGTCTCCAAAGCTGCTTGACACTCAAATGCGAACCCCTTAGTTAGCCGCTCATCGAAGCGGCGAAGCTGCTTTGACACGGACGCGAAAGCTTCCGGATCGCTTGAAATGAATGCGGGTGTAGCTCAGTCGGTTAGAGTGCCGGCCTGTCACGCCGGAGGTCGCGGGTTCGAGCCCCGTCACTCGCGCCATTTCAAGAAAGGCGCTGCATAGTGCTTGATCCGGTCTTTTTGTCCATGATGCGCGGGTGTAGCTCAGTCGGTTAGAGTGCCGGCCTGTCACGCCGGAGGTCGCGGGTTCGAGCCCCGTCACTCGCGCCATTCTCCCTCTCTATATTGACGTCTAGGTGGTCGCCGATTTCGCTGTTATCGCTCTGCTGCGACTTTGTCTTTTGCCGTTAGCCATGCAATATCCGACGGGCTGGCATGCAGTCTGAATCAACTTGTGTGGATTTGTCGCGACATCATTGCATCTGCTTGATAATGTCGCGCCTCGACAGTCGAATTGGTGCTCTAAAAGTCTTGCGCCGTGGCCCCGGCTGCGCTAACCACGGCTCTGTTGCAACGCACGTTCGCTTGCCGGGCAATTGCCCAGGTGCGCCGCCTGGCGCAGCCCGCAAGCAGGGAAGAACCTGATGACTGGACTGCTCAGTTCCTATATTCCGATCGCTATCTTCATTGCTATCGCCCTTGTGATCGGCCTGGCGCTTCTGATTGCGCCGTTTGCCGTTGCCTTCAAGGCGCCTGATTCGGAAAAGCTTTCGGCCTTCGAGTGCGGCTTCAACGCATTCGATGACGCTCGCATGAAGTTCGATATCCGCTTCTATCTGGTGTCGATCCTCTTCATCATCTTCGACCTCGAAGTGGCCTTCCTCTTTCCGTGGGCCGTTTCGTTCGGCGCGATCGGCTGGTTCGGCTTCTGGTCCATGATGGTCTTCCTCGGCGTGCTGACCATCGGCTTTATCTATGAATGGAAAAAGGGAGCCCTGGAATGGGAGTAGCCCCAAGCGACAAGGCGCTCGTCGCGCCGCACCCGAAAGGCATCATTGATCCCGCAACGGGCAAGCCGATCGGCAGCGACAGCGCCTTCTTCGGCGAAATCAACGATGAGTTGGCCGACAAGGGCTTCCTCGTTACGTCGACCCGCGATCTGATTACCTGGGCCCGCACCGGCTCGCTGATGTGGATGCAGTTCGGTCTCGCCTGCTGTGCCGTTGAAGGCCTGATGCAGGTCTCCGGTCCGCGTTACGACATGGAGCGCTTCGGCGTTGCTCCGCGCGCCTCGCCGCGCCAGTCCGACGTCATGATCGTTGCCGGCACGCTGACCAACAAGATGGCGCCTGCGCTCCGCAAGGTGTACGACCAGATGCCTGAGCCGCGTTACGTCATTTCGATGGGCTCCTGCGCCAACGGCGGCGGCTACTATCATTATTCATATTCGGTCGTGCGTGGCTGCGACCGTGTCGTTCCTGTCGATATCTACGTGCCGGGCTGTCCCCCCACGGCGGAAGCGCTGCTCTACGGGGTGCTGCTTCTGCAGAAGAAGATCCGTCGAACCGGAACGATTGAGCGCTAAGGGCGGAGGACTGTCATGAGTGAAGCCTTGAGCGAACTGTCCTCGTATCTCCGGGAGATGCGTGGTGATCTCTTTCTCGATGCATCCATCAGCTATGACGAGCTGAACGTAACTGCGACGCCGGAAACGATTCTGGCGCTGCTGACGTTCCTGCGCGACGACGCACGTTGCGGCTTTATTAGCATGATCGATATCTGCGGTGTCGACTGGCCGCAGCGCGAAAAGCGTTTCGATGTCGTTTATCACCTACTGTCGCCGAAGCAGAACCTGCGCATCCGCATCAAGGTTGCTGTGGCTGACGGCGAGTCCGTGCCGTCGGCAACCGCGGTTTACAAGGGTGCCGAGTGGTTCGAGCGTGAAGCCTGGGACATGTACGGCATTCCGTTCTCCGGCCATGCCGACCTGCGCCGTCTTCTCACCGATTACGGCTTTGAAGGCCATCCGCTGCGCAAGGACTTCCCGACGACTGGCTACGTCGAAGTGCGTTATGACGATGCCGCCAAGCGCGTCGTCTACGAACCCGTCGAGCTGAAGCAGGAATTCCGCAATTTCGACTTCATGTCCCCTTGGGAAGGCACCGAATATGTGCTGCCGGGAGACGAGAAGGCGGCGAAGTAAAGATGAGGCTCGGATTTCTTGAAGCCTCTTTATTTGCCGTCTCATGCCAATTGCCAGCGCGGAGCGCGTCGCTATGACTGAACATAACGTTCGCAATTTTACGATCAATTTCGGACCGGAACACCCGTCCGCGCACGGTGTTCTGCGTCTCGTGCTCGAACTCGATGGCGAAATCATCGAGCGCGTCGATCCGCACATCGGCCTGCTGCACCGCGGCACCGAGAAGCTGATCGAGACGAAGACCTACCTGCAGGCCGTCCCTTATTTCGACCGTCTCGACTACGTCGCGCCGATGAATCAGGAACACGCTTTCGCGCTCGCTGTCGAAAAGATGCTGAAGCTCGAAATTCCGATTCGCGGTCAGCTGATTCGAGTTCTGTACTCCGAAATTGGCCGAATCTTGTCTCACATCATGAACGTGACGACCCAGGCCATGGACGTCGGCGCGATGACGCCGCCGGTCTGGGGCTTCGAAGAGCGCGAAAAGCTGATGGTGTTCTATGAGCGCGCCTGCGGCGCCCGTATGCACTCGGCCTATTTCCGTCCGGGCGGCGTCCATCAGGATCTCCCGCCGGAGCTGGTCGAGGATATCGGCAAGTGGTGCGATCCGTTCCTGAAGATCCTCGACGATATCGAAGGCCTGCTCACGGACAACCGCATCTTCAAGCAGCGTAACGTCGATATTGGCGTCGTGTCGCTGGCGGATGCCTGGTCATGGGGCTTCTCGGGCGTGATGGTTCGCGGTTCCGGCGCCGCTTGGGACCTGCGCCGCTCGCAACCTTACGAATGCTATTCCGATCTCGAATTCGACATTCCGATCGGGAAGAACGGCGACTGCTACGACCGCTACCTGATCCGCATGATCGAGATGCGCCAGTCGGTTCGCATCATGAAGCAGTGCGTCGAGCGCCTGATGGGCAGCGCCAAGACCGGCCCTGTTTCGTCGATCGACGGTAAGGTCGTGCCGCCGAAGCGCGGCGAGATGAAGCGTTCGATGGAAGCGCTCATCCACCACTTCAAGCTCTACACCGAAGGCTATCACGTGCCGGCCGGCGAAGTGTACGCGGCCGTCGAAGCGCCGAAGGGCGAATTCGGCGTCTACGTCGTCGCCGATGGCAGCAACAAGCCGTACCGCTGCAAGATCCGTGCACCGGGTTACGCCCACCTGCAGGCGATGGACTTCCTCTGCAAGGGTCACATGCTCGCTGACGTGACGGCCGTGCTCGGCTCGCTCGACATCGTGTTCGGCGAGGTGGACCGCTGATGAAGCTGCTGCCGCTTGCCACCATCGCTCTTTTCACTGCCTCCGGAGCTTTCGCCCAGGAGGTTGGGGGAATGGGTCCAAAGCTGGGCCAGAGCGAGGTGCAGCCGCCGGCAGCAAAAGCCTCCATGGGCGAGCTTTTGTCCAAGGGCTATGAAATCAAGGCTGCCGTTCCGAACGGCGGCAAGTTCGTTGTGTTTTTGCAAAAAGACCAGTCGGCCTACGCTTGCGAGATGAAGTCTCTGACGGCATCGCAGTGTGGGACCCTAAACTGACAAGGCGTGAGGAAGAATGTCCGTTCGTCGATTAGCCGAAGATCAATTCCAGCCTGCCGCGTTCGCCTTCAATGACGAGAACGCGGTTTGGGCGGAAAAGACGATCAAGAAATATCCCGCAGGCCGTCAGCAATCCGCGGTCATCCCGCTGTTGATGCGGGCGCAGGAACAGGATGGTTGGGTCACCCGCGCCGCGATCGAAAAGGTCGCCGACATGCTCGACATGGCCTATATCCGCGTTCTCGAAGTTGCGACTTTCTACACGCAGTTCCAGCTGAACCCGGTCGGCACGCGCGCCCACATCCAGGTGTGCGGCACGACGCCTTGCATGCTGCGCGGTTCGGAAAGCCTGATGGCCGTTTGCAAGAGCAAGATCCATCATCACCCCTTCGAACGTAACGCTGAAGGCACGCTCTCTTGGGAAGAAGTCGAATGTCTCGGGGCCTGCGTTAACGCGCCCATGGTGATGATCGGCAAGGATACCTACGAGGACCTGACGCCGGAACGTCTCGAAGAGATCATTGATACCTTCGAAGCCGGCAATGGCGCCAGCATCACGCCCGGCCCGCAGATTGATCGTCACTTCTCCTCCCCCGAGGGTGGTCCGACGACGCTCGTAGCCGACGAGCCGAAGGCCAAGAGGGTTTCCGCCAAGAAGGCTGTCGAGGATGCCGCGACGGCAACCGTTGACGCAGCCCCGGTTCCCCCGTCTGAGGCCGCACGTGCAAAGAGCACCGACGCCGAGACCAATGCTGCGCTGAAGACGCCGGCCACCGCGCCGAAGGCGGCCGCGAAGAACGTCAAGGCTGTCGAAGAGCAGCCGGCGCCGGCGACGGCCGCACAGGCCGCTGCTACTGGCAAGCCCTCCCTCAGCGACAAGAACCGCCCGGCGGGCATCGAGAAGCCCGCGACGCCTGACGATCTGAAGATGATCTCCGGCGTCGGCCCGAAGATCGAGGCGACACTGCATGAGATCGGCATCTTCACCTTCGCGCAGGTCGCGGGCTGGAAGAAGGCTGAGCGCGAATGGGTCGACGGATACCTGAATTTCAAGGGCCGCATCGAGCGCGACGACTGGGTCAAGCAGGCCAAGGCGCTCGCCAAGGGCGGCGAAGCCGAATACATTAAAGTCTTCGGTAAGAAGCCGCGGTAAGGGGTGAAGCATGTTACAAGATAAAGACCGCATCTTTACCAACATCTACGGCCTCAAGGATAAGTCTCTGAAGGGCGCGATGAGCCGCGGCCACTGGGACGGCACCAAGCAGATCCTCGAAAAGGGTCGCGATTGGATCATCAACGAGATGAAGGCTTCGGGTCTTCGCGGCCGTGGCGGCGCAGGCTTCCCGACCGGGCTCAAGTGGTCCTTCATGCCGAAGGAAAGCGATGGTCGTCCGCACTACCTCGTCGTCAATGCCGACGAGTCCGAGCCCGGAACCTGCAAAGACCGCGACATCATGCGCCACGATCCGCATACGCTGATCGAAGGCTGCGTTATCGCGAGTTTCGCTATGGGTGCGAACGCTGCCTACATCTACGTTCGCGGCGAATACATCCGCGAGCGTGAAGCGCTGCAGGCGGCAATCGACGAGTGCTATGACTACGGCCTGCTCGGCAAGAACAACAAGCTGGGCTGGGACATGGACATCTTCGTCCATCACGGTGCTGGCGCCTACATCTGCGGCGAAGAAACCGCGCTGCTCGAAAGCCTGGAAGGCAAGAAGGGTCAGCCGCGTTTGAAGCCGCCGTTCCCGGCAAACATGGGTCTCTACGGTTGCCCGACGACGGTCAACAACGTCGAGTCGATCGCCGTTGCTCCGACCATCCTGCGTCGTGGCGCTGGCTGGTTTTCGTCGATCGGTCGCCCGAACAACGTCGGCACCAAGCTGTTCATGCTTTCCGGCCACGTCAACAAGCCGTGCACGGTCGAAGAAGAAATGGGCATCACGTTCCGTGAGCTGGTCGATCGCCATGCCGGCGGCATCCGCGGCGGTTGGGATAACCTGCTCGCGGTTATTCCGGGCGGCGCATCGTGCCCGATCGTTCCGGCCAAGGACATCATCGACTGCCCGATGGATTTCGACGGCCTGCGCGCTGTCGGCTCGTCCTTCGGTACCGCGGCTGCGATCGTCATGGACAAGTCCACCGACGTCATCAAGGCTATCGCCCGCATCTCGGCCTTCTTCAAGCACGAGAGCTGCGGCCAGTGCACGCCGTGCCGCGAAGGCACCGGCTGGATGTGGCGCGTGATGGAGCGCATGGCCAAGGGCAATGCCCAGAAGCGCGAAATCGACATGCTGTTCCAGGTCACCAAGCAGATCGAGGGCCATACCATCTGTGCGCTCGGCGATGCGGCCGCATGGCCGGTGCAGGGTCTGATCCGCAACTTCCGTCATGAGATCGAAGCGCGCATCGACCAGTATACCGCAAGCGCACTGGATCACGGTGCGGTTCTCGAGGCGGCAGAGTAAGCTGATGACGAAGGCGTCCGACAGCATAGGCAAGGAAGGAGCGGCTGATTTCTCGGCCGACTTCGGCCGTCTTGCTGCCGAGATGCTGGAGAACGCCCGCGCGCTTCCGGTGCCGCCTGTGATGGTCAACCCGGCTGCGGCAATGGCGGCGGCCACGGCGATCGGCTTCGGCTTTTCGACGCAGATGGCGGGCGCTTTTTTCGGCGCGCTGCAGGGGGCGCTCGATGCAACGAGCAAGCTTGCAGCAGTTCTCCACGAAACGCCGCCCGACGAAGGTAAGCCGCAGGTCGAGATCCGGCCGGAGAACGTTCGTCCGGCGCCTGCCAGGAAAGCTGCAGAGAAGGTCAAGCTGTCTGTCGTTCCAGCAGAGCCGGGCGCAAAGCCCGCGGCCAAGCCCGCTTCGCGCGCTCGCAGGGCTGACGATCTGAAGCAGATTTCCGGCATCGGTCCGAAGATCGAGCAGGTGTTGAATAGCAAGGGTATTCGCTCCTTTGCCGTCATCGCCGGCTGGTCGGACGAGGACGCGGCGCGGATCGACGCAGAGCTTGGGTTTGATGGGCGGATCGCTCGTGATGGTTGGGTGGGCCAAGCCAAGGCCCTGGTCGCCAAGGGGCGAAAGCGGAAGTGAATTTTCGGCCGAATAGGCCGGAGCAAGGTCAAGGCTGAAGAGTGAAAGGGCAGGGGCCCGACACTATTGAGGCCCGAGGCTGATCCCGGGTCTCGGGATTGGCGGAGAATTTGAGCGACACCGATGCCAACGGGATAAGAATCCGGCCTGGCAGCGAAACTGTTGCAAAGTGGGTTTGTTTGCCGCCATCCGGCAAACGGAAAACAGGACTGAGTGACGATGGCAAAACTGAAGATTGACGGCAACGAGATCGAGGTTCCGGATCATTACACCCTCATTCAGGCGTGTGAGGAAGCCGGTGCTGAAGTTCCGCGCTTCTGCTTCCATGAGCGCCTTTCGGTTGCCGGCAACTGCCGCATGTGCCTCGTTGAGGTAAAGGGTGGTCCGCCGAAGCCGCAGGCATCTTGCGCCATGGGCGTGCGCGATATCCGCGGCGGCCCGAATGGCGAACTTCCTGAGGTCTTCACCAACACGCCGATGGTCAAAAAGGCCCGCGAAGGCGTGATGGAGTTCCTGCTGATCAACCATCCGCTCGATTGCCCGATCTGCGACCAGGGCGGCGAATGCGACCTGCAGGACCAGGCAATGGCCTTCGGTATCGACAGCTCGCGCTATCAGGAAGACAAGCGCGCCGTCGAAGACAAGTACATCGGACCGCTCGTCAAGACGGTCATGAACCGCTGCATTCACTGCACGCGCTGCGTTCGCTTCACGACCGAAGTTGCCGGCATCTCCGAACTCGGCCTGATCGGTCGCGGCGAGGACGCCGAAATCACCACCTATCTCGAGCAGGCGATGACCTCCGAGCTGCAGGGCAACGTCGTTGACCTCTGCCCGGTCGGTGCGCTGACCTCCAAGCCCTTCGCCTTCACGGCCCGTCCGTGGGAGCTGAACAAGACCGAATCGATCGACGTCATGGACGCCCTCGGTTCTGCGATCCGCGTCGATACGCGTGGCCGTGAAGTCATGCGCGTGCTGCCGCGCGTCAACGACCAGATCA